>FQKF010469781.1_pt1 | contig 12350 bp, 9 predicted proteins | sample 1504521 | NCBI WGS metagenome assembly FQKF01 (sample SAMEA4475357, study PRJEB15587) | soil metagenome | biome: Soil; feature: Field | place: India | collected 2015-03-11 | depth 0 m
CAGATAAAACAAAATCTTTTTATTTATTGGAACACCTGTTAGATAAAAAAACATTTCTTTGGCATTCTAATGTACAGGAATCAACCATAAATGAATGGTTTGGTCCTTCATTGTTAAGGTATTTTTATCGTGAATATCATTACAAGGGTTATTTGATTCAGGACTCCGGTAATAAAAGATTTTTTCTCAATAAGCTTAAATTTTCACCTACTTCCGCTCAACCCATTCGTTATGAATCCGTTTGGCAGCATGATTTTCAAAATCGAAAAGTTAAAGAACTTATGGCTTATGGCATGGCCGAAAAAAATTTTATATTAAATGTTTATGTGGACGACGCTCCTAAAAGGGGATGGTGGGCATTGGCTTTAAACGATGATGACGGAAAAGTAAAGCATTACCGACGACTAACCCGCGATAATGACTCGCTCACTCATCGATTGGAGTATTTTGTGTATGATACAACCTATAAGCAATTTCTCGTCATAACAGGGAAGAATTATACCCTGAAAGATTTTGGCAGAAATAAAAAAGAAATTCAATTCTGTGTGTTAGATACTAATCTGGATGTGTTGAGAACCTGGACGGTGTTTGTGAACACGAATACTAAAGTGATGAAGGAATTAAAAATTGAACAGGTTCAACCCATGCATTATGCAGCAATGGCCAAAAATGAATTTGAATACAGCATCTGTGCCTGGGGCTGGGGCAAAAAGAACGAATACTATTTTCCGGTTGCTTACTATGAACGCACACTATCGGCTGAAAAACCCATCGTAAAAACATCCGTAAATACCTCTCCTACCGATATGCTGATGAAAGAAATATTATTGAACAAAAAAAATGCCGATTCATTACCCCTTCAAACTGAAATTAAAGATTTTTTCATTCATTATCCTATGCATTCGGATACTTCGATATTCATAACGATATTGACGGATGTGAATAATAAATATGTTTATGTTCTGAAGCCCTTCCCTTCATCCATGGTTTCCGTCACAACCTTCATGGTTGATGAGAAAATCAAATTCTCAAAAGATGAACCCATAGCCATGTTTAAAAGCCGATACTTCGTTTGGTTGATAAATCAAAAAAGCGGGCGAGTAATTTTAGCACGAAAAAGTAAGTAGTGTTTTACTTTTGAATGACCAGCTTTTTTCGTAATAGTCCACCATCAATATCTTCTATGATATAAACCCCATCAGGCAAATTGAAATCATAGGTTTGAGTGTCGGGAGTTGCCGTGAATGTATGAATAAGCTTTCCCTGAATATCTAAAATTTGAAGCTGAATGAAGTTGGGTGTTATTATCTGTAACTTACCATTCGACGGATTGGGATATATGAATATCAAATTTTCATTGATAATATCTTTTAATGAAGTTATGGTAACGGAAATACAGGAGGATGTATCGGAACATCCGCCGGATAATTGTACCACCACATAGAAGGAACCTGAAACTGACGGAGTAAATGCCTGATTGGTGGCACCGGAGACGGCGGAATTGGTTGAACAGGAGTGCCATTGATAGGAAGCGCCGGATTGGTTAGCCGTTAGAGTATTACCCGCAAGTGTAACGGAAGTATTGGGTGAAGGCAATACGGTAACAGAATTGGAAACTGCTGTTCCCGTACATCCGTTGGCATCCTGAACCGTTAATGTATAAATTCCGGATCCGCTTAATGGAATGTTGGTGTATGAAACAATTTGTCCGGTAGCAGAAAATGAACCGGGCCCTGTCCACAGGTAAGAATTAAGTCCTCCGGGTTGTCCGGTCAATGAAAGGACTTTATTTTGACACACTACACTTGGCATTACGGACACGGTTGGGTTAAGGCCTGTGCAAATTTTTAGAAGAAAACCGTCGTAGTTCCCGCCATTATAGGTTATATCATATGCACCCGCCGTAACAGGGAAAGTAGAGGAAGCAAAGCCGCATAAATAAGCATATCCGAAATTATCCGTTATCACGGATTGACCCCCGTCCAGGCCTCCGCCTCCGATATAGGAACCGTAAACCATGGAAGAGAATGAGGAATTCAATCGCAGAACAAAACCATCATAAGTTCCGCCGTTATAGGAATTATCGTAGGCATTGGAAGACATTTGAACTCCGGAAGATGCAATGTAGCCCGTTACCACAGGTTCGTCTTGCTTGGTGATGCCAATGCCGTATCCGTAATCGGACGAGCTTCCGCCGAAAAAGGTTGAATTCATAAGAATTGTACCGACATTATTAAGCTTGCTTACAATTACATCTAAACCTCCGTTAAAACTATTATCATAGGCCCCCGAAGTAACCGGATAACTTCCGGCGTCGGTATATCCGGTCAGATAAACATTTTCAAACGGATCGAGAGCAAGCGCATAAGCACAATCTTCACCTAAACCTCCAATGAATGTGGAATAAATTAAAGTATTACCGCCCGAACCCAAGCGCGTTACAAAGACATCGCCGTTAGTATTATAGGAATTATCGTAAGCCGTAGCCGTAGTAGGGAAAAGACTTGAAAATGTGCAGCCCGTGAGAATTACTTCATTGTTCGAAGCTAAGCGAATGGCATAACTAAAGTCATCACTTGACCCGCCCAAATATGTAGAATAGATTACGGAATTCGCACCCTGTGAAATTTTGGTAACAAAAGCATCATGAAGACCATTATGTGAAAAGTCGTAAGCTGAGACCACAGTAAAATTATTTGAAGATGTTGCCCCGCAAACATAAGCATTTCCTAAGGTGTCATGAACAATGCCGTATGCATAATCATTGCCATTACCTCCTAAGTAAGTTGAATAAATCAACGCCCCGCCTGAAGCATTTAATTTAAATATCATGGCATCCGTTCCCGTTGACTTCGTTCCCCCAAAAACACCTGATGTAACAGGAAAATTTAAGGAACTTGTTTCACCGCAGGCATAAACCTCTCCGGTATTATCAACACTCATCCAATAAATATAATCGGCGGCACTCCCTCCGATAAAAGTGGAATAAATCAAACTACTTCCGTTAGAATTAAACTTGCTGATAAAACCGTCATCGGATCCGTTGTGCGTTTGGTCATAAGCACCGGTGGTGGTCGGGAAGGAAGAGGATGGTGTATAGCCGCAAATGTAAAGATTGCCTGAGGCATCTCTTCCCACATTATAAGCACCTTCATCGGATGAACTTCCAATGAATGTGGAAAATACCAGGGGGTCGATAATCAGCGTTCTGCTTTTATCATATTCCTTAACATCAAAACCGATCACATTATGATCTACCTTTAACATTGAAGGAATCAATTTTTTTTCATTAGGAAGATTTTGATATGTTTTCAAATCCATGAATTTGACGGAACCAATGGACGTGTTGAGCAAAAGTCCGTCGTTGTTGAATAAAAGCGGACAATCGTTGGTGAATAATTTAATTTTATTCGGGTTCGCCCCCGGATGAACTATGAAATCGAAACGCAGATAATTTTCCTGAATATAATAACGTACATCAATACCATCGTAAATGTTTGTAACCGTTATTTCATCGTAAAACTCACTAACGGTGAAATTACCCCGGTTGTTTATGTAGTGATACTCAAAATCGGAGGGTGCTATAATTTTTTTTGTACCGATATGTTTGTTTGGATTTAATAATTCAAAGCGTACGACATGTCCTCTATAAATTCTCTTTTGAAACTTGGTTTTTAAGCTAAAGTTATTATCGGTGTACTTATAAAAATCATATATGATGCCGGTTTTTGTGATGAAAGCCTTCATGCCATTGACGGAATATCCGAACAGAACATCTTCCGGCCATTGTCCTTTATTTGGTACAAAGCATGAATTAAAAGAGTAAAATTTTAAATAAACAGTAAAAAAAATGATGAAGAATTTTTTCATGGTTAATTTTTTTTCAAAAATAATAAAAAATCTCATGCTTCAATTTTTGGAAACTTTTTTATTTGAATGGTGAAATATTATCATTGTTTTAATTTTATATGATTTGCCCGGATACAGCGAGCTCAATTTTTAGGATCAAATTTAATTTACGGAGATTTACGACCGTTAACGATTTGTATTTACCGCTTAATTTGAGGGCTTCAATTTTTTGGGCAATAATGCGTAATTTTAAATCAAATGTTACTTAGCAGGATAAATAAATTTTATTGGTTAAGTCAGATTTTGGGTTGGGGTTTGATAGTTGTTTTAAATCTGCTTTTATTTTCATTATCCGACAGGCCTATGTCGGTCGTTCGTTTGGTTGTTTTTTCCACCCTATTCATTTGGGGTATATTGTTTACGCATTTAGAAAGAATATTGATAAAAAAATACTGCATTTTAAATAAAAAATTATTCATGCAATTACTTTTTGTTGCAGCATCTTCAATCATTATAGGAATTATTATAAATTTTATATTTTATGTATTGTTATGGTTGAATGAACATAAGTGGGAAAGAATTTTGGTAATGGTTGCCAATACTTTTAATGTATCATCCATGGTTTTCGTTTGGAATGTATTTTATTTTTCATTTCATTTTTTAAGGAATTACAAGTTAAAGGAAATTCAGAATTTACAACTCGAAACCATCAATCGGGAACAGGCATTGAATCAGTTAAAAACGCAATTAAATCCGCATTTTATTTTTAATTCACTGAATAGTATTCGTGCTTTAATTTTAGAAAATCCGGAGTCGGCCCGAAAAGCCATAACAACGCTTTCCGGTCTTCTAAGAAAATTCCTTAACTTGCATGAGTTAAAAGAAGTATCGCTGGAAGAAGAACTTGAATTAGTTAAGCAGTATTTGGAAATGGAAAAAATCAGATTTGAAGACCGTCTGGAGGTGGAATATTTTATAGGGCAAAACACGCTCAATCTTCAGTTGCCGCCCTTAACCCTTCAGGCATTGGTTGAAAATGCCATCAAGCACGGCATATCCAAAAATCCCGGTAAGGGTAAAATAACCATCCATGCCCAGTTTGTACAAGGTAAGTTTGAATTATGCGTGATGAATACCGGCCGTATTATTCCAAATGGCGACTCAACAAAAATCGGCCTATCGAATACCAGCAAGCGTTTAAAATTGATGTATGGAGAAAATGCCAAACTGACGCTTGATGAACCTGAATTCAACTTGGTCAGAAGTTGTGTAGAAATTCCGGTTTTTAAAAAATAAATAATTATGAAAGCAATTATCGTAGACGACGAACGACTGGCAAGAATGGAGCTGAAAAAATTGCTGGAAAAGCATGCCGATGTGAATGTGGTGGCCGAATGTGCCGATTATGATGAGGCCGTGCAAAAAATTAACGACCTGGGCCCTGATTTGGTCTTTATGGACATTCAATTGCCCGGTAAGAATGGTTTTGATATCATTCAGAATATATCCGTTAATCCTGAGGTCATTTTCGTAACGGCTCATGATGAGTTTGCCATAAAGGCCTTTGAAGCGAATGCGCTGGATTATTTATTAAAACCCGTTGACCCGGAACGCCTGGCCGATGCTCTTCAGAAGGTTCGCCAAAAAGCCATGCAACCGGAAAATATTGAACGTGAAAAAATACTTGCTGATGATTATGTTTATATAAAAGACGGCGAAAAATGCTGGTTTATAAAAAGCCGGGAAATACGCTTGATAGAATCAGACGGTAATTATGTAAGAATTTATTTTGGCAATCAAAAACCCATATTATTAAGAAGTATGAATTCCCTGGAAGAAAAGCTGGATCCGAAAATTTTTTTCCGGGCCAGCCGTAAACACATCATCAATTTTGAATTTATCGAGTCGGTATTTCCATGGTACAACAACGGGTTGCTTGCCAAACTTAAAGACGGAAGCGAAGTGGAATTCTCGCGCCGGCAGGCCATTCGTTTTAAAGCCATTTTCGGTATCTGATTTTTTAGTCCATGATTGCCACTCTTTTTCATAAAGGAAAAGAATTCAGGGTAGATTTCTTTCAGCCCATCGATATTTCCATCCCGATCAGAAAAGAAGGAAATGTGCGCTGTTGGTATCAGGATGAACCGAAAATAGAAGCGGTGAAAATGAATGATTTTACCGGTGAAGTAACGGCCGGGGCACCTGTTAATTTTCGTAATATCTTTTTCAATCCACATGCTCACGTAACCCACACCGAGTCCGTCGGGCACATTACTCCGGAATGGATTTCCGTTTATCGGGAACAGAAAATTTTCTTTTTCATTTCTGAATTAATTACCATTTTACCCCTGGAAGTTGAAAATGGAGATAAAGTAATAACCAAAGAATTAATTCAAACATATCTGGATTTGTCTTACAAACCGGAAGCCGTTATTATCCGAACGCTGGATAACGCTCCGTATAAATTGGCTACGAATTATTCCAATACCAATCCGCCCTATCTGGAACCGGAAGCCATGAAATATTTAGTAGATAACGGTATTGAACAATTACTGATAGACCTTCCGTCCGTTGACCGTGAAATGGACGAGGGCAAATTAACGGCTCATCGGGTCTTCTGGAATTATCCCGAAAATCCAAGAAAGCATTGCAGTATAACGGAGTTGGTTTATATTCCTAATAATGTGCCCGACGGAACTTATTTATTGAACCTGGTTCCCGGTCCATTTGATAATGATGCAGCTCCTTCACGCCCCGTTCTTTATAAAATTTTTTAAAACACTTCGCATTCTCTTTTTAAAAAAAGTATTTTTAGCATCCATGAGCGGTGCATCATCTCTGAAGAAATTAGGCAGTCAAACCCTGCTCTACGGCATGGGAACTATGTTGCCCCGCTTTCTGAATTACCTCCTTACGCCCCTGCTGACCTATATTTTCTCCGAACCGGTTCAATACGGCATTCATTCCGAACTTTATTCCTACATCGCCTTCTTTAATGTTATTTTCACTTACGGCCTCGAAACGGCCTTTTTCAGGTTTTCCCAAAAAACCGGCAACAACAGCAAGATATTTAACATAACCTTTACTTCCATTTTGTTCAGCACTTTTATATTCAGTTTTATACTTTATAAGTTTTCCGATAGTATCTCAGCTGTTCTTCACTATGAAAATCATCCGGAATTTGTTTTGTGGTGCATCGGCATACTGGCTTCCGATGCCATACTGGCTTTACCTATGGCTCGCTTCCGGCAAATGGAAAAACCTTTGCCTTTTGCTTTGCTCCGGGTGTCTAATGTGCTTATGAATATCCTGCTCCATGTTTTTATTTTTGTTTTCGTAAAAAGGGCTTATGAAGCAAATCATCATGGCGGGTGGATATCATGGTACAAGCCCGAGACAGGCATCGGTTATTCGTTTTTATGTAACCTCATAGCCAATATCTTTAACATTATTCTTCTGATACCTGTTTTAATTCAGTTTCGTTTTCAGATGGACTTCAAATTATATTTTGAGATACTGAGCTATTCCTGGCCTCTGATTTTGGTCGGTCTGGCCGGTATGGTGAACGAAACTTTCGACCGCATCATACTCAAGCATTTATTGCCGCTCGAAGAAGGCATGCAGGCGCAGGGCATTTACGGCGCTTGCTATAAAATATCCATATTCATGACTTTGTTTGTTCAGGCCTTCCGCTTTGCAGCCGAGCCCTTTTTCTTTAATCGGGCTACTGCCGCCGATTCCATGAAATTGAATGCCTATGTGCTGAAAATATTTTCCCAATTCTGCTTTTTCATCTTTTTGTTGACCTCGCTGAATTTACCTTTATTACAATATTTTATCGGAGAAAAATATCGTGTAGGAATAGGCGTGGTTCCCGTATTACTCATGGCCAATGCTTTTTTGGGCATTTATTATCACCTCAGTATATGGTATAAAATCAGCGGACATACCCTTTACGGAGCATGGATTTCACTCATAGGGGCAGGCATTACGATTCTGTTGAATTTTATTTTTGTGCCCTTATTTTCCTATTATGCTTCGGCCTGGACTACTCTGACGGCCTATTTTTTCATGTGCTTCGTTTCCTGGCGTTGGGGACAAAAACATTATCCTGCCCCTTATAACGTCAGAGCCATCATTTTTTACGGATTGTTTTCCATCCTGCTTTATTTAATATCCTTGTTTTTTACCAATCAGGACTCACTTGTCGTTCAATTAATTTTGAATAATTTGTTAGTAATCCCGTTTGTATGGTTATGGATAAAATGGGAACTTCCCGTTTTCAAAAAGAACTATGTCGCTTTTAAAGGTTAAAATCATCAATCAATCTAAAAACGATTTGCCTTCATATGCCACACCCGAATCGGCGGGTATGGATTTACGGGCCGATATTCCGGAACCCGTTGAACTTAAACCTCTTGAACGGAAACTTATTCCTACCGGTTTGTTTATGGAATTACCAAAAGGATATGAAGCCCAGATTCGTCCGAGAAGCGGGCTTGCCTTTAAACACGGAATTACGGTTTTAAATTCTCCGGGAACCATCGACTCCGATTATCGGGGAGAAATAAAAGTATTGCTTGTTAATTTATCTGATAAGTCCTATTTAATCGAACCCGGTGAACGCATTGCACAAATGGTCATTGCTTCTCACGAAAGGGTAGAGTGGGTAAGGACTTCCGAAATCAATTCCAGCGAACGTAGTGCCGGCGGATTTGGCAGCACGGGAACCAAATAAAATTCAGAATATGAAAACATTGAATGATTTTAATTTTCAGAACGAAAAAGTATTGGTACGGGTAGATTTCAACGTGCCACTGGATGACAGGTTTAACGTTACCGACGATACCCGTATTCGGGCATCTTTGCCCACCATAAAATTTCTTTTGGAAAAGGGCGCATCGGTTGTTTTAATGTCGCATTTAGGAAGGCCGAAGGGCGGGCCGGAAGAAAAATTTTCACTCAGGCATGTGGTAAGCAATCTGGAATATCACCTTGGTAATAAAGTATTATTTGCTTCCGATTGCATTTCTGATGAAGCTTTTGCCATGAGTAGGAATCTAAAACCCGGGGAAGTGTTGCTTTTGGAAAACCTTCGTTTTTACAAAGAGGAAGAAAAAGGCGACGAGGCATTTGCCGAAAAACTGTCCCGTCATGGAACTTTTTACGTGAATGATGCATTTGGAACGGCCCACAGGGCCCATGCATCCACGGCCGTCATTGCCAACTATTTTAAAGCCGATAAGAAATGTTTGGGTTTTCTGATGGCTGCAGAAGTGGAAAACCTGAATAAAGTGCTCCATCATCCCAAACGTCCGTTAACGGCTGTGGTTGGAGGTGCGAAAGTAAGCGATAAGATTTTGATTCTAAAAAGCTTAATTGAAAAAGCCGATGCGGTTATCATAGGCGGAGGAATGGCTTTTACGTTCATCAAAGCAAAAGGAGGAAAAGTTGGTAAATCTTTGTGTGAAGACGACCGCCTGACCGATGCCATAAGCATCATGGAAGATGCAAACAAAAAAGGCGTTCGGTTATTATTGCCTGCTGATGTTTTGGCGCACACGGCTTTTGAAGACAAAGAAGGAAAAGTTTTTAAGTCGAATGAAATTCCGGATGAATATATGGGCTTGGATATCGGCCCTGAGAGCATTCGTCGGTTTAGGGAAGCTTTATTGGAGTCAGGAACTATCTTATGGAACGGACCAATGGGGGTTTTTGAAATGGAGCATTATCAGGAGGGAACAAAAATGGTGGGTCAGGCCATTGCCGAAGCCACAAGCCGAGGCGCATTTTCGTTGGTAGGCGGGGGCGACAGCGTGGCTGCCGCTGGTAAATATCAATTATCGGATAAGTTAAGTTACATCAGCACCGGAGGCGGGGCTATGCTGGAATATGTGGAGCAGGGCACCTTGCCCGGCGTGGAAGCCATCAAAAATTAGTTTTATGTCGGTTCCTTTTCGAGTGGGCTTTGGGTTTGACGTGCATCCCTTAAAAGAGGGAAGAAAGTTGATTTTGGGCGGAGTGGAGATACCTTATGAAAAAGGATGTGATGGCCACAGCGATGCCGATGTTTTGCTGCATGCCCTGTGCGATGCCTTGCTGGGTGCAGCCGGAATGCGCGATATCGGTTATTATTTTCCGAATTCCGATGAACGGTATAAAAATATAAACAGCATGCTATTGCTGAAGGAGGTATATGAAAAAATAAGTGGAGCAGGATATAAAGTCGGAAATGCGGATATTACGTTGGTTTTGGAAGCCCCCAAACTTAAAAACCATATCGAAAAAATGAAAGAAAATATTTCGTCGGTTCTGCATGTCCGAAAAGAAGACATCAGTATAAAAGCCACAACAAACGAAGGTATGGGATATGTGGGCAGGGGGGAAGGGGTGAATGCATATGCGGTGGTATTGATTTACGGTAATTAAATTTTTTTAGTAAGGAACACTCAAAAGAATTTTTCCGCTTATTTATTCTTTCATGAATTTTTTAGTAAGTACTTCACCATTCGGTATTTTAAGAAGGTTTACAATGTATAAACCCTTTGACAAACCAGAAACATCAAACAAATAACCGGCGTTTTCTGTCAGTTGCATCACAGGCATTTTTCTGCCAAGCACATCGGAAATATATATTTCATATTTTTCATTGTCGGGTACTTCAACCGACAGGAAATCCTTGCATGGATTTGGAAATAAACTGACATTTTCAGATTTACTATCGGATGTTGAAGAAGTGAGGATACAGGCACCCGGTAAATGGGCGTCAATCCAGCCCAAACGGGCAAGCGCCCAATTTTTTAAATATTGAATTTCATTGGCATAAGAACCTCCAATATAAGCATTAGGCCAGACAAAAACATTTAATATGGGCCATCTGTAAAAATTCTGTTGAATAGAAGGTCCAAGTACATTTACGCACGAGTCGATCATATTAAGAACATGCTGGTTACTTAATACGGTATTTCTTAATTGAATCCATCGGCATTTAAGATTGGCCGTAAAATTCTGGTCCTGTAACAGGCGTTCCCACCAAAAAGGTACGGCATATATATCATTCGGACAAACCTGACTGAATTTAAATGACCAACCGGTGAATTTTTCTCCATCGCAATAATTGGCATTACCAAACGAAAGATTATAATCCCAAACAGGACCGATTTTTAATTTGCCGCCTTTGGAATTTCTGTCTTTATACATAAAAGTACTCAGGCGATAGCCGTCCTGATTTCTGCAAACTTCATTGATTATCAAATGGTCAATGAATGAAGCTTCATCGGCATATTTTCTCCATCCGTTTGAGGGATGAGTAAACTGCGGACCGGAAAGAGCTATTTCAAAACTATCGATATAGGCATGAATATAATTTTTTTGAAGGGGATGTAATTCCTGAAAATTGGGATCATGAAATTGGAAATATATGGGAAAATTGTTATATAAGGATGTAAAGTTGGAAGTCCAAGCAACCTGACTAATACCAGTGAATTTATCGATTTTAACAATGTATCCGCCGGTAAGGTTATCTCCCGATAGGTCATTGGAAGTCAACTTGGAAATTTTAACCCGATTAGGATCTCTTTTTATTTTTTCCATCCATACATAAACACCTCTGTAATTACTGTCAATAAAAAGATGAACAAATTTAGTGCGGCTGGCATATTGTCCTAATTCATTTGAAATTCTGTAGGCAAGCACGTTCTGCAGCAAACTTTTTTCACTGTAAGGTGCATAAAGTATCCAATCATTCTCCGGTGGAAAACCCAATACACTGGTATCCTTGTTGTTGCTCAGAATATCCACGGTCTCGATTTTATAGCTGACTTTTGGAAATCCGGCCGAAGAGGAACCTCTGACGTGCATAAGGATTTTCCCGTTATAATCATTCGGAGGGTCGTTGTAGTGGTTAATACCGTTTGAATTGTTGGTAATTTTCATATCGGCCATAATATCAAAGCCGCTGGAAGAATGCGGTATGGACTGTCCGTAAGTAAAAATTTTTACAATGGGAAGATTAAATGTTTTAAAAGAAGGCGGGGGTGTAAACCATGCCGGATTCGGTTTGAATAAAACGGAAGCATCCGAAATTCCGAAATGAAGAAAAGTAATGCCGCTGAGGTCGGATGAGGAGCCGGATTCATTGTGATAGGAAACTGCAAGAACATTTGTTCCGTTTTGTAGGATGTTTTGAAGGTTGGAACCAAAATAATAGAAACTTTCCGGATTGCCGCCCTGATACATCAGTGCTTCATGTAAAGAGGAAGCCGGAGTGTAATAGTTGGGAGGGGCACCTTGAATATTAGACCGGGCAATTTCAAAACCATTCAGGTATGCCACAAAAGCATCGTCATAATCTACGGAAAGCATCAATTCTGAAATTTTGTTTTTATCCGTTATGGTGAAGGTAATTCGCGTATAAACGCTCCAACAGGGAGGCACAACGGTTGAGTCATCGTTATCTCCGTAACCAAATCCGCCTTTGCCCGTAAGCCAGGAATTATCAT
>FQKF010039084.1_pt1 | contig 12341 bp, 10 predicted proteins | sample 1504521 | NCBI WGS metagenome assembly FQKF01 (sample SAMEA4475357, study PRJEB15587) | soil metagenome | biome: Soil; feature: Field | place: India | collected 2015-03-11 | depth 0 m
AGTCGCGGTGCATGGGCTAGGAAGAGCGATCGCTCCGACCAGAAACTTCAGAAAACTTCAGAACTAGAGCGTTATGGAGGCAGGGATTCCCCCTATGGTAAGCTGGGAACTGTATAGAATATGTTGTGGTTTTGCATAGATCCCTATGGCGACGTACTATTACATTCTCGCAAGCAAAAAGTTTTTGACTGAGGAAGAACCCCTTGAGGAAGTGTTTCGCGAGCGACAGCGTCACTATCGGGAGCAGGGTAAAGAGATTGATTTTTGGCTGGTGCCAGAACCTGCCTTTTTAGAGCAACCCCAGTTTGCTGAACAGAAGGCGCGTTGTCCGCAACCCGCCGCAGCCATTATCTCCACCAACCAGCAATTTATCCAGTGGCTGAAGCTGCGTTTGGAGTATGTGCTAATGGGGCAGTTCACCAGCGATGAGGTTCCGAATCCCCTTGCTTCCCTAGCGAGTGTTTAGGGACAGGCTTGAGTAACAGCGGAATTTTGTTGACGGTAGTCCTTGAGCCAATCACAGGCGCTGGTTAATAACTGTTCTAGGGTGGCCAGCGGGCTAATCAAGACCTCATCATCCTCGGTACCGATCGCCACATAAAGTTCGTCTTGGCCACTCACATCAACGCTATAGGGAATGGCGGAAATGCGATCAATGAGTGTAATGAGTTGGCCTCTTTGGTTCCAAACCCGCACACTGCGATCGGGGGAGGCGGTGGCAATCATTTCACCATTGGGGCTAAGACCGAGACTGACAATACTCCGCTGGTGAGCACGAAACACACGGGGGTTGCTGGGGGCACTTTTGCCGTGAATCGACCACAAATAGACGGAGCCACTTTCGCCCGCCGCCGCTAGGAATTGGCCATTGGCACTAAATTCAAGACTGGCCAGCCATCCTGCCTCTGGATGCAGGCGATAGGCAAGGCGATCGCCCTCAAAATCCCAGACTTCAATTGTGCCCGCCGACCCCGTACTCCCAAGGAGGGGAAGTGTTGGATGGAAGCTGAGGCTCCAAATTTCCCCTTCACTTTTGCGTTTTTGGATGTTCTCTGGTTGCTGTAGGTCAACAAGATAAATGGTACCTTTTTCATCCCCTGCGGCTAAGTACCGTCGTTGGGGATCCATGGACACGGTATAGAGGGGAGCCTCGATGGGCAGTTGCCACGTTTGTTGGGAGCGATCCGCAAGGTTCCAGATCACCAATTTTCCCCCCTTGGTGGCGATCGCCACCCGTTGACCACTGGGACTAAAGAGCACTTGGTTAATGCCTTGAGGATCGAGAACTGGAGTCGTCGCCAAGAGAGTGCCATCCCGTCGCCAGTACTTGACGCGACCATCTTTGCCCCCCGTGACCACTGTGGCCGCTTGCGAATCTAAGGCCACTGTCCAAATACTTTCTTGATCGGCAAGCCACTGTTCCGTGCGGTGATGATCGAGGTACCACAGCGTCATTTGCCCCCCGCGATCGCTACTGAGGAGGACTGACCCCGTTGGATTAAAGCTGACGGTATTGATCAGGCGTTCATGACTCCCCAACTCAGCGATCAGTTCACCCGTTGGCTGCCACAGACGCATCGTGTTATCTGTGCTCAGGGTCAATAGACGATAGCCCACAGGAGACGTGCCCACAAAATACACTGGGGCTGCACTAACGCGCCATTGATTGATTTGTTGCCCCTTGGGGTTCCAAAGACGGAGGGTGCCATCTTTGCCTACCGTCGCCAGTTGGCCATTGCTGAGATATGTCAAACTGGTTTGGGGAACGGGAAGATCAGCTTGGACTTGCCATGCTTGGAGCAGTTCCCCCTGACGAGACCAAACCCGAATCCAGCCTTCTTCATCGGCAGTGGCCAAGCGATCGCCCCTGATGGCATAACTCAAGCTATTGATACTCTGACTAGGGGTGGGAATAGTGGCCAGTAATTCCCCCTTAAGGCTCCAACGCAACATATTCCCTGTAGTTGTGGTGGCCGTCAACTCCTGCCCCTCTGGACTAAAGCGAAAGTTGTTGATTGGCAAGGCAGGCAAACGCCGTTCAAAGACGAGTTTTTGCAGCTCGACACGCCATAGAGATATTTCGCCCTTATCATTGAGCAGACCCACGCGATCGCCCGCAGGGCTGATCCGCGCCAGTTTAACATTGCCAATCTCCAAAGACTGGGCACCCAGCAGCTCCCCGTTCACTCGCCAAAATTCGACAAGGCCGCTTTCACTAATGCTGAACTGCTGGCCATCAGCCGTCAAAAAGGCCGCCATCAGGGGGGTATTGTCACTCTGCCATTGGTTGCGGGCTTGAATGTGATCGAGGAAAAAATTAAGCACAAAGAGGGGGCGCGTGGTGGGGTATTGACTCAGGGGGCGATCGCCCACCAATCGTTTGAGGTCACGTCCTGCCTGAATCCCCGCTAAAAGGGCAGGCAACTCTTGCCTTTGAAACTGCTCTAGGAGATCGTTACTGGTTTGCTCAAGGGCTAAACTTTCTTGGCTGGCTTGCAAATCGGCGTAGGTTTTGGCCAAAATCGCAGCTATCCCCAAGGACATCACAGAAATCATGCCCAGCGCCATCAAGGCCCGCTGCGTTAGGCGACTGGCTTTGCGGCGAGCTGCTTCCAGAATCCGATTGGCAGCGCTGATAGCTTCTTTTTCTTGGCGCTCGAGGAAGAGGGTATCTTGAATTGCCTTTTGGTTTGCTTCTTGACTGGCAGAGAGGTACTGATAATCCAGATCACTGAGACTTTTGCCACTGGCCCAGATCAACGCTTCCTCAAGGGCTTGTCCCCGCAGGAGACGGGAGCTATCACTTCCCCCAGAGCGCAACCATGCTTGAAACTCCTCACTATAGGGGCGCAGTTGTGCCAACTGTTGCTCAACCCACTGGGCATCAAAAACTTGGGCATAGATGGGATTAAACACCTGCAATTTCCCTTGGCGCTGGCACACCAATCCCGTCAAAGCTAGGGCACGCTGCTCACTACTACCATCAAGGGGAATGCCCCCCGTTTCTAAAACGCGCTGATAGAGACCCAAAAGACGACCGATGCGCTGTTCATCGGCCAGCAAGCGATTGCGAATCGTCTTTAGGTGTTCGGGTTCATCTTGCCGCTCCCAATCCTGAAGGATATGCTCTTGGACAAACTGGGCTAACTGCTGAGAGAGGGTCGACGTTGGCATGAATGACCCGTGGTGTTGCAGCAGGCGACAGAGTTTTTGGGTCAAGAAGGGTTGGCCACCTGTCCAGTTGAGAATTTCCGCCAAGAGTTGATCGGGGTTGTCGCTGAGATGGGCAATGCCCTTGAGTAGCGGTGTAGCTTCCGCAAGGGTAAACCCCTGTAAATCAATGGCACAACCAATGTTAAAGGGGGTACGCTGCTGATCTTGAATCAGTTGATCGGGGGTGGCCACGCCAAAGAGGGCAAAGGTTAAGCGCTGATATTCGGGACACTCCGCCCGTTGGTTGTAACAAGCACGGATCCAAGCAAAGAAATCATCGGTGGAAAAGGGCAGACTCAACAGACTATCAATTTCATCAATAAAAATCACTAGAGGCTCACGGGTGTGGGCAAGCAGCACTGTTTCTACGAAATCACTGAGGCGCTGAATGGGTGACACCAGCTGGCGATCGCGCCACCAAGAGCGCAAGGAGACCACATCAGTTAACTGAAATCCCTGAATGAGGGCACCAACAAAGCTGGCATACCACTGCTCAGGTTGAATATTTTGGCTGCCAATTTTGGTAATGTCGAGGGCAGCACAGCGGTACCCTATTGTGATCAATTGCTGCGTCACTTGCACCCGCAAGCTGGATTTGCCCATTTGCCGCGAATTGAGAATATAGCAAAACTCGCCAGCGGTGAGGGCGGCCAAGAGAGCGGCATCCGCTTGCCGTCGGACATAGACTACCGATGTGGTCGGTAAACTGCCCCCCACTTGATAGGTGGTTGCTGCATCCATTGAGGGTGACCTAGTTGGAAACGGTACGCTCAGGTGCTGTTGACGTGGTTGCCCTCTCTGAAGTGGCCTGACTAGCAAGAAATTCTTTTTCTATCACTTCTCCCAGTTTCCCCATCGGTTGGGACGGCCCATTATTGACACTCACTTTGACAGCGCCAGCATTCCCCGTGCGAACAATTAAACGTTCCTTGGCTTGCCAACTGCGCTCTGTTCCCGACTGCAAAATACCGGCATAGACGACTCGACCATCCGCTTCCACCTCTAGCCATGAGGCATCGGAGAGGGACAACTTGACCTCAACCGTTTCAGGGGTAGCGGGACTGGGCGTCGGCGTTGCCGCTGCTGTGGGGGTGGGACTGGGGGACGCGGTAGGGGTAGGTGCAGGGGTTAAATCGGTGATGCTTTGGGCTTGGGGACGAAAGAGATAGGCCAACCCAGCCACTGCCGCTGCCACGAGGGCAAAGTACATCAGGTAGAGGTGAATTGGGCGCAACTGCCAACCTATTCCACCCTTGGGAACACTGGGTTTATGGAGGCGCTCCACAGGGTCAGCCACTGTTGGAAAATTAGCGGCAATCCTTTTGCCATCAAGGCCAAGGGCATCGGCAAAACGGCGAATAAATCCTTGGGTATAGACGGGTTCGGGCAACTCCTCAAGGTTGGCATTTTCAATGGCTGCAAGGATTGACTGGCGCACCAAGGTTTTGGCGGCCAACTCCTCAAGGCTCAGACCCAGTTCGAGTCGCTTGTCGCGGAGGAAGGCACCAATTTCTGCCAGTTTTTCTGCCTGTTGATCACTGAGGTGAGGCATCTCTATCTATCTCCTGCCGTCAGGCTATGCCAATTTGCCGAAGAGGGGTTTAGCCATTGGGATTATCCTATAGCAAGCTGCTGTGGATTGGAGGACTGCCTTTGCTAGGCTAGATCTGGCTTTTAGACGCACCTCTTTTTATGACTCAGTTCTCTCCCTTGTACGAAGGCAAGGCAAAGATTATTTATGCCACAGCGGATCCAGACCTCTTGCTGGCGGAGTTCAAGGATGATGCCACCGCCTTTAATGCTCAGAAGCGTGGTTTGATCCAAAACAAGGGAGTGATGAACTGCGCGATCGCCAGCCATTTGTTTCAGTTTCTGGCGGCTCAGGGCATCCCCAACCATTTTATTGCCCAAGTGGCGCCAAACAAGATGCACATTCGGCGGGTAGAGATTATTCCCCTTGAGGTGGTGGTGCGCAATCGGGCAGCGGGAAGCCTTTGTCGGCAGACGGGATTGCCCTTGGGATTAGAACTCAATCCCCCCTTGGTGGAGTTTTACCTCAAGAATGATGATCTCGGTGATCCGCTGCTCACGGGCGATCGCCTGCGCCTATTGCAGATTGCTACAGATGAGGAAGTCGCAAAGATCAGGGAAATGGCCTTGGCCGTGAATACCCACCTCAGTCGCTTTTTTGCTGAGTGTGGTATTAGCTTGGTGGACTTTAAGCTAGAGTTTGGCCGCAGTCCGACGGGTGAAATTCTCTTGGCGGATGAAATTAGTCCCGACAGTTGCCGCCTCTGGAATCAGAGTGAAAGGGATCCTGAGAAGCGTATCCTCGATAAAGATCGTTTTCGCCAAGATTTGGGCGCCATTGAGGATGCCTACGCCCTTGTGATGCAGCGAGTGTTAGCCCATAGCGTCAGTTAGCAAGGGGTGGGTAATGACCGTTGTACTCGGCGCCGATGTGGGTGGCACAAAAACTCTCATCGAGTTATGGGATGTGGTGGGGAGTGATTGGCATTTGCTCCACAGGGCTAAATACGCCAGCCGCGATTTCCCTGACTTGACAGCTCTTTTGCAAACGTTCCTCAAGGAAAGTCCTGCCCATCCACAGCGGGCTTGTCTGGGGATTCCAGGACCCGTGATTGACCAAGTGGCTCAGGTGACCAACTTGGGCTGGCGGGTCAGTGGTGCTGAATTAGAAACGGCATTGCAGATTCCTTGCGTGACGCTGCTCAATGATTTTGCCGCCGTGGCCTATGGTGCATTGGTGTTACCGCCGACGGATTTTGTTGTCCTTCAGGAGCGGCCTCGGCGTCCCCAAGCGCCTATTGCCCTATTGGGAGCAGGTACTGGATTAGGGGAAGCGCTGATGATTTGGCAGGGCGATCGCTACCAAGTGATGCCCCTTGAGGGTGGCCACACCGACTTTCCACCCCGCAATGAACAGGAAATGGGTCTATTGCGCTATCTCTGGCAAACCTACGAGCGAGTTTCTGTGGAGCGGGTGGTTTCTGGTGCAGGGCTAGTGGCGATTTACGACTATCTCAAGAGTGTCCACTGTGCTCCCGAATCAGCAGCAGTTGCAGCAGCCATGGCAGAGGTGGAGGATCGCGCCGCCGTGATTAGTCAATATGGCCTTGAGGGGGATCCCCTGTGCACAGAAGCCTTGCGGATGTTTGTGGATGCCTATGGAGCAGAGGCTGGCAACCTTGCCTTGAAAAGTTTGCCCTTGGGCGGGGTGCTGATTGCCGGGGGGATTGCCCCGAAAATTCTGCCGAAAATGACTGATGGCACGTTTCTCCAAGGGTTTGTGAATAAGGGACGGTTTCGCCCCCTGATGGAGCAGTTGTACGTTGCAGTGATTACGAATCCAGAGGTGGGATTACGAGGCGCAGTACATTTAGCGGCTCAGGGGGCCTAGGGGTTAGAGGTGCTTCAGTTGTGGATAGGCCATCAGCAACTCATCGGCAGTGAGGGTGTCACCCATTGCCTGAGGTTGCCAGAGCACTTCGACCGCCAGTAGGCGATCGCTACCAATGCTCCCCAACTGTTGCAGCGCTTGCTGTAGCTCGAGGGCGTTGTTAACTGCGGGTAATTTCAAGCGGCCAGTGGCAGCCACCACCAAAGTTACGACAATATAATCACCCACATCATTGCTCACCACAGGAGCGATCGCCGTCTGCTTAATTTCACGGCGGTAGTTAGACAGGGTTTCCGCACTGAGTTTGCTGCGCTCCGCAAGGGCCAGTTGGTTAAAGGCCGTTTCCGCTTGCAGCAGTTTCGTTTCTTGGCTGCTGGCGTGGGCATAGACCCAGTATTGGGGGTGGCGCAGCAGAGCAAGGGTTGCCTCTTGCAGCACTTTGGTCAGACCTTCGGGACTTTGGGTATCAGCGGTGAGCGCCAGTTGATTCAGTTCCTCTTGGAGTTCGCGAGCTTGGGCTAGGAGTCCCACGTGCAGCGTATGCAGCGAGACCACGGGGTTATCTGGGTAGATCTCTGAGTCATCGCCGCTGTTGCGGAAGTTGCGGAAGGTGGAGATCACGATATTGGCCAGCACACCAATCATGATGATCGTGAATAGGCCGCCAAAGCCGCCGCCAAAACCAAAGAAGGGAATCAGAAAGGGAAAGCCAAAACCACCGCCATAGACTGGAACGGGCTGAGCATAGCGGCCGTAATCACTGCGGGGGGCAGGGTAGGAACGGGTGGGTGCCGGACGACTAAAGGAGCCACCCCCGACACGTCCACCACTGCGGGCTGCCCAAGCGGCACCACTGTCAAGAACCAGATGGGCAATCAATACCCCCACTGCCACAATTGCTGTCACAGATTTGAGACTTTGCCAAAAAGTTTTTATCATAAATTGTGTTCCCAAGGATTGACACACCAAAGGAGATGTCCTGCTCTCAGTCTAACGTTTTGTTATCTTTAGAACAGAGGGGGAAACCCTACAGCTCTTTTTGCAGGGATGGAATACGCTTGTAGCCGTCAAAATTCCGAGAAGTTCCCGCCCCCTTGGTGTAGGCCATAAAAGGGCTGTATTACGATATGAGAAGCAAACTTTCGATGAATGCTTTGCCTGCCGAGTTCTGTTCACGAAAACAATGATTGAAATTCCTGAGCCTCTTAAGCCCGTGATCACCTTTGCCCACCCAGTGCTGATGTGGGTTCTTTTTGCGCTCACGCTCTATGCCATGTATCTAGGGATTCAAACCCGTCGCCTACGTTCCCTCAGCGGCGAGGAAAAGAAAGCACTGATCCAATCGAAGGTAAATATCAAACACCACCAAGTTGGCGCCATCCTATTGGCCTTGATGGTCATGGGTACGATTGGCGGGATGGCGGTCACCTACATTAATAATGGCAAGCTGTTTGTCGGTCCGCACTTGATTGTCGGGCTAGGGATGACGGCATTGATTGCGATTTCTGCCAGCTTGACCCCCTTTATGCAAAAGGGAAGTGAGGCCGCTCGTGCCCTGCACATGACCCTGAATCTGTTTCTGGTGATCCTCTTTGGTTGGCAGGCGGTGACGGGTCTGCAAATTGTGCAGCGAATTCTCAATGCTAGTTAGATGCGGGTGGCAACCTAGGAAGCGATCGTAGCAATTGCAAAATCTCTGCAACAAGCGAGAACTTTTGTGCCAGAATATGAGGAGCACTGATTACTGCAAATAATTCCTAATGCAGTGAGTGCTCCCTAGCTTTACTGATTGCAGACGGTTCGCTTTCTGGGTGATCATGACGACACTTTCCCTGATGCCAACGCTTAAAACAGCTGTCCGGGTTGAGCACTTACATAAATCCTTTGGCCGCTTTACGGCGATTTGCGATGTTAGCCTCGGTGTCCATGAGGGGGAAATTCTCGGGCTATTGGGGCCTTCGGGTTGCGGCAAGACAACGCTACTGCGCTTAATTGCGGGTCTGGACACGCCAGATGCTGGGGAAATTAGGGTGGGCGATCGCTGTGTGGCAGCGGCAAATGTCTTTGTGCCCCCTGAGCAACGGTCTTTGGGAATGGTCTTTCAGGACTTTGCCCTTTTTCCCCATTTGACGGTGGCCGAGAATATTGCCTTTGGTTTGCAACAGCAACGCCTGAGCAAGCAGCAAATTCAGGAGCGGGTTGCAGCAGTTCTGGCCTTGGTGCACCTAGAGGGAATGCAAAAGCGCTATCCCCATGAATTGTCCGGTGGGCAGCAACAGCGGGTAGCCTTGGCGCGGGCGATCGCCCCCCAACCAGCCGTAATTCTCCTTGATGAACCCCTGAGTAATCTTGATGCCCAAGTGCGCCTACAACTGCGGGAAGAATTACGCACCATTCTCAAGGGCACAGGGACAACGGCGATTTTTGTGACCCATGATCAAGAGGAAGCCCTGAGTCTGTCGGATCGCCTAGCGGTGATGCGCCAAGGCAAGATTGAGCAGGTGGGTACTCCCCAAGAAATCTATTGCCAACCAGCCTCGCGGTTTGTGGCGGGCTTCATTACCCAAGCCAACTTTTTGCCGGCCTGTGCCGAAGGGTATCAGGTGCGCACGGATGTTGGCACGTTTCCCCTGTTGGAAGCTTTAGCCAAAGGAGAAGGGGAAGTGATGATCCGCGAAGAGGATCTCCAGTTGCAGCCAGACACTGAAGCCACCAGTTGCTTTGTGATTCGCGATCGCCAGTTTCTTGGTCGTGAGTATCGCTACTGCATTCAACTGCCCTGTGGCAAAGAACTCCATGCCCGCCAGCCCCTTGCGGTGGATATTCCCATTGGAACTGCTGTGAAGGTGGCGGCTGAAGTGGTGCGCTTTTTCCCAAAGGAAAACTAATCTAGGACGCGTCCCATATACTCACCCCAGAGGGCGGCAGCCAGACCGCTACTGCCTTGGGTAGGGCTATTGTCGTCATTGCCGAGCCAAATACCGGTGAGAACATCGGCAGTGGGGACATAGCCAATAAACCAAAGATCCCGACCATCATTGGTAGTGCCGGTTTTGCCAGCGACTGGCCGGCCAATGGCGGCGGCACGACCCGTTCCCCGGCTCACAACAGCCGTAAGCAAATGCGTCATTTCATTAGCGATCGCGGGGTCGAGAACCCGTTGGGGCGTTTCATCACTGGCGGCATAGATGAGGCGACAGGTCTGCCAGTCGTTTACACTTTTACAATCACCGCCATCACGCACTGAAATAATGGTATGGGGCGGAATGCGCTGTCCCTCATTGGCGAGCACGGCAAAGGCACCACTGATTTCAAGGAGAGTGACCTCACTTTGACCAAGGACAAGGCCGGGCACGGCCTGTAGGGGGGTGGTAATTCCCATGGCTCTCGCTGTGCGAATGGTGGCCTGTAAACCAACAGTTTGGGCAAGGCGCAAAGCAATCGGATTTTCGGAAAGGGCTAACGCTGTGGCCAAATCCATCGCACCACCTCCCCCCCGACAGCCTTCGAATTGTTGCCCTTGCCAGAAGACAGGAGCGCAGGAAAAGGTTTCACCAGCCGTGTGGCCTTTCAAGAGGGCTTCAGTATAGACAAACACCTTGAAGGTAGAGCCGGGTTGGCGCAGCGCAAGCGTAGCACGATTAAACTGGCTTTTTTGGTAGTCCACCCCCCCCACTAGAGCCAGAATCAAACCACTACTGGGCTGAAGGGTAATCAGTGCCCCTTGACTGACGCCATAGCTGCTGCCAGTGGTGGTAACGAAATCGCGCAGACTCGATTCAGCCCGTTCTTGCCAACGGGGGTCTAAACCTGTTTCTACAATCAGGTTGCCCTCTTGAGCAAGGTTTTCACCGAGGAGTTGGGCAAGTTCCTGATAGACATGATCCGTGTAGTAGGGAAAGCGCTGAGAGGTGAGCAATTGCCGCGCCTTGGGACTAATTTCAATGCGGGAGCGACGGGCGCGATCGCCCTCTTCTTTGCTGATGTAGCCCTGCTGCACCATGCGCAAAATAACACGATTGCGATAATCCACGGCAGCATCGTAGTCGCGCACAGGATTAAAACGGTTGGGGGCGGGCAGAATCCCCGCCAGCGTAGCAGCCTCATTGAGGGTCAAGTCTTTGGCGGGTTTATCAAAGTAGAATTGAGCCGCATCCTCAAAGCCGCGATTTCCCATCCCCAAATAGACACGGTTGAGGTAGGCCAAGAGCAACTCATCTTTGCTGTAGAAAAATTCCAACTTGAGGGCAACTGCTATTTCACGCCACTTGCGACTGAGGCTGTCCTCCATCCCCACATGGGAACGAAAAAGTGTACGGGCCAATTGTTGCGATAGGGTACTTGCTCCTTCACGTGTTTGGCGAGTTAACAGGTTAGTAACTACCGCTCGCACCATGCCCAGAGGATCAACGCCGAAGTGCCAGTAGTAGCGCACATCCTCAGAAGCCAAAACCCCATGAACGAGATAAGGGGAAAAGTCATTGAGCCGTTGCAGTTCGCGGTGGGGGCGATCCTCCACTGGATTGATCAGTTCCCCTTGGCGATCGAGGAAAATGATGGGTCCTTGCTCAATGGGGGGCAGGGGGCGCACCGCCACTTTGCTAGCTTCGGCAGTCAGTAATCCCATTACAAGGCCACTGATGCCGATCACCCCCCAAATGCCGTAGGTGAGAACATGAACCCAAGGGGGGGGTGGATTGTGGAAGCGGAGGGTAACGGCACCTTTGACCTCGGGGGGACCAAGGGTCATGACATCGCCGTGGTGTAGCTCACTGGTTTGTAGGCGCTGCCGTTGGCGATAGATGCCATTGGTGGAATCTAAGTCTTGGATTTGAAAGATGCCTGTGGGGGTGAGCCGTTTTAGGCGGGCATGGGTGCCACTGACAATCTCCGCGTCAATAAGAATATCGGCGCGACTCTGACTACGGCCAAGAATGTAGCGATCGCCAACCAAGGGAAAGACTTGACGTTGGCCTTTGAACTCAACCCATAGTTCGGGCGTGCGGGCATTTTCGCGCAGGGAAACCTGTTGCCAATCAAAGCGAGAGTGTACCGTTTGCACCGCTTGGGTGACGGTCTGAGTCATAGACTGCCAAAAATCTCGGGCAGGATTGGGCATGGCTATAGGGACAATGCTATTGGACGCACTGGTAACCTGATTGTATCCCTACATTTCTGGCACATAGCCTGCTGGCACGGCATTCGGATCCGTATCCCGCTTGGAACTGAGGATATCCATGCGCTCAACTAAAATGACCGGTGAGGAGCGATCAACCCCCGTGTTGCGATCTTGCCAGCGATCGAACTTCAGACTGCCCTTAATACCCAAAAGCGTTCCTTTATGCACATAATCAGCAGCCACCTGAGCCGTTTTGCCCCAAATTTCTAGGTTAAACCAATCGGGTTGATCATCCTTGCTGGGGCGATTCACTGCCAACGTCAGCCGACACTTCACATTCCCCGACTCAAAATAGCGCACCTCGGGATCACTGCCGACACGACCCACTAGATGAACCACGTTTAGACTCATGGCCAACTGCCTCAGATTGCTCTTCGCTTCATTATCGCAAAATTTAGCTTTGTAATGATAAGTTTCCATTCACTCCACTTCTCGGAGGAGAAGCAAGCACTATAACTTGTAAATACGGCACTGAGCTATTTCTGTAAGTTTTTGTACTTTTTATAGGATGATGTGGGCAGGCTAAAA
>FQKF010090498.1_pt1 | contig 12332 bp, 8 predicted proteins | sample 1504521 | NCBI WGS metagenome assembly FQKF01 (sample SAMEA4475357, study PRJEB15587) | soil metagenome | biome: Soil; feature: Field | place: India | collected 2015-03-11 | depth 0 m
TGGGCGATCGCACCGGGGCGACTTTAACCTCTGGCACATTGATGGCGGAGAGCACGTTTTTGCAACCATCCCAGCCTGCCAGTTCAGCGTTTTTGAAGCAGCGGCGGATGAGAAGCGTGTCTACGTGCTGTGTACCGATGCCCTGGATGGCAAGAATCATCGGGCCTGGGATTTTTATCCCAAAACGGTGAGACAGCCAGGTCAGGTAATTGACGCTGCCGGGCTTGAGACAGGTGAGTATGCAGCGCTCTATCCCCGCAGTTGGTTTACCTACCGCCATGTGTTTCAGGCCGAACTCACCTGCGAACAGTTTTCACCCATCTGGGCACACAACTACCAAGAAACAAGTTATCCTGTTGCCGTCTTCCTGTGGACAGCCCATAACCCGACAGAAACCCCCCTGACCCTTAGCATCATGCTGACTTGGCAGAACGTGGTGGGGTGGTTCACCAATGCGTTGAAATCTCCCACGGTGAAAGTGCGGGATGATGGCAGTCCGGTTTATGAATATCAGCCGCGTTGGGGCGATAGTACTGGCAATTACAATCGTTTCGTCGTCGATGGCGATCGCATCGGTTGTGTGTTAGAGCGCGACCCAGAAGCCCGTGCCAAGCTTCTGCAACAGCCCTTCGACCCCGATCAAGTTACCCTTGCAGAGGGGGATGGGCAGTGGGCAATCGCCACTCAGCAAGCCCCAGGCGTCGAGGTTTCTCACTACAGTCGTTGGAGTGCGGGCGGCGATGGGGCTGAACTGTGGCGCTCCTTCGCCGATGATGGTCGTCTGCCGAACTGGAGTGACGAAAGTCCTGCCACGCACGGCGAACAAATTGGCTGTGCGATCGCCGTCCGATTTACCCTGGCTCCTGGCGAAACTCGACACGTCCCCTTCACCCTCGCCTGGGACTTTCCGATTACCGAGTTTGCTGAGGGAGTCACCTACTGGCGCCGCTACACCGATTTTTTTGGTCGGGATGGCAAAAATGCCTGGGCGATCGCCACCCATGCCCTCGAACACTACGAGGCATGGCAAACTCACATTCAACAATGGCAACACCCCATCCTAGAGCGACAAGACCTGCCTGACTGGTTCAAGATGGCCTTGTTTAACGAACTCTATGACCTCACTGCTGGTGCAACGCTGTGGAGTGCCGCCACTGCTAGAGATCCTCTGGGTCAGTTTGCCGTGGTGGAATGCCTCGACTACCGCTGGTATGAAAGTCTGGATGTGCGGCTCTACGGTTCCTTTGCCCTGGTGTTGCTGTTTCCAGAACTTGATAAGGCCGTCCTGCGTGCCTTTGCCCGTGCCATTCCCAGCGAAGACCCGACACGACGCAAGATTGGCTACTACTTCACCCAGGGGGTAGAGAGTCCGCTGGTGCCCCGCAAAGTCCGCAATGCTACCCCGCACGACCTCGGTGCTCCTAACGAACATCCCTGGGAAAAGACGAACTACACCAGCTACCAGGACTGCAATTTGTGGAAAGACCTGGGTAGTGATTTTGTTCTCCAGGTCTACCGCGATTTTGTCCTGACTGGCCGTCGGGATGTGAACTTTTTGGCGGAATGCTGGGACGCTGTCGTTGCGGCTCTCAATTATTTGAAGGCTTTTGACTACGATGGCGATGGCATTCCCGAAAATTCTGGTGCCCCCGATCAGACCTTCGACGACTGGCGACTGCAGGGCATCAGTGCTTACTGTGGTGGTCTGTGGATTGCAGCGCTAGAAGCGGCGATCGCCATGGCCAAAGTCCTCTCGGCTGATGCCTCCTCGGCTTCCCTGCCCCACCCTCCCCAAGCCCTGCTTCCCACCTGGCAGACTTGGCTCTCCCAAGCTCGCTCGGTCTATCACCCCACCCTGTGGAATGGCAGATACTACCGGCTCGACAGCGGCAGTGGCTCGGATGTGGTGATGGCAGACCAACTCTGCGGCCAGTTTTATGCGCGACTGTTGGGCTTGCCAGATGTGGTGCCGCCAGAATGTGCGATCGCCACGCTAAAAACCATCTACGAGTCCTGCTTCCTCAAATTTGGCGAATGGATTGCCCAACGGCAACACGCTGGTGCCCATGCCAACCCCGTCCTGATTGGCGCGGCGAATGGGGTTCGTCCCGATGGTTCGCCGCTCAATCCCAACGATACGCACCCGCTGGAAGTGTGGACAGGGATTAATTTTGGCCTTGCTGCCTTGATGGTGCAGATGGGCCTGAAAAACGAAGCCTTGTTCATGACAGAAGCCGTGGTCAAGCAGATTTACGAACACGGTCTCCAGTTCCGCACGCCCGAGGCGATCACCGCAGCCCACACCTTCCGCGCTAGCTACTACCTAAGGGCAATGGCAATCTGGGGCATCTATGGTGCGTTGACGGGCTGGCAGGCAGCGGCTACGGAAAAATGCGCCACAGCTTGATGGTCCTGTTTCCAGCGGCGCTGTCCTGGGAAATGCTGACGAGGCGATCGCCATCCGATGCAAAAATCAGCTTTGTGGGTTCTCCCGGCAGGCCCTCCAGCGTGCGGATCAACGTTCCGCTGCGCAGGTCGGTGATGTTAATCCGCAGATGGCCTGGGTTGACCTGAGAAGGCGCTGTCCAGGCGAGGGTGTAGCCATCGGGGCTGACTGTAAAATCACTCCACTCCGGCACATTGGGGAGGGTGCGGGCCAACCGGAGGGCAGTGTCAGTTATTTGCCATACCTGCAAGCCAGCGTCAACTGAGCTTGAAATGAGGGATTCCTCGTGCGGCAAAAAGCAGAATTTGGTTAGGCTGCGAGGGGAAAATGCCACAGTCCCTAGCAGTTCCTGGCGCTCCACACTCCAAACTTCCAGGGTCGCCGACGAGGTGGTTGTGCCATTGCTCGGATTCTCAACCGCAAGGGTTTTGCCCGAAGGACTGAAAAAATAATTGCTGGGAATCTCTTCAGTAGGGGCCGTGCGGACAGTCCCTAACAGGTTGCCGGTTTGGGTGTCGCGGATTTCAATCGCAGTCACCAGGGGCCCAGCAGGACGGTTTTGTTGCAGGGCGAGATCTGTGTATTGGGCGATCGCCACAGAGGTGCCATCCGGGCTGAGCGCAAATTCTCGATAGTCAGCCGCAGGGTTGGCAGCCTTTCCAGCTTGGTTGCGGGGAACCGAAAAGCCGCCCACCTGCTCTCCGGTTTCAACCCTAACGATCGAGACCTGACTAGGATCTGACCGTGATTGCAGCGTTAAAAACTGGTGATTGTCACTCAACCGCAAGCGATGGTTTCGAGGTGAGAGTCCTGCCAGCGGGATGGGCTGTTCTGGCTGCGCGAAGGCATTGCGGAGCCACAGGCGTCCTCCCTGCTCCGCCACAACGGGCAGCGTAACGTTGAGGCTTTCGTTGGGGTGCCACCACTGCGCCCAAGCCTGGTTCTTGTCGGGAAACGCTTCTGATGTTCCCGTCGATAGGTGGATAACGCGGACAACACCATCGGCTGCTGAACTGCGGCTGCTCGGCAGATTCGCCCAAGCGAGTCTTTCTCCGTCGGGACTCAACACCACCTGATTGCCAGCAACGGTAGAAACAACAGTCTGGATAGCATCGTCTCGCAGGGCACTCGTCTGAGAGCGGGAGGCGAGGGTGGGTGGCATGGCCTGCCGTTGGGGAAAATGCTGTTGGCTGAGGAGCGCTAGTCCCACAAGGCTTAAAAGCACCACCACCACGATCCCTATCCCCTCCCGTTTGCTGCCTTTGGCCAGAGACTGAGGAGGCCGACCTGTTGTGGAACTGGCCGGCTGAACCGGAGGTGCTGGTTGAGGGGGTGGGGCGATCGCCCCTGTCTGCCCTGCCTGTGCCGGTCTGACCTCCCAAGCTAGTGGTTTTGAGCGCACACCCTGATCGGCCCAACTCACCTCAACGGATGCCACAGAACCCTCAGATTCCGGGAATGCTCGTTGGGGATTAAGGGTAAAGTCTGGCAGGGCAGGTGCCTGGTCAGGGGGGACCAGCGCCACCGTAGCAGCCCTACAGTGAGGAAACGGTTTTGAAGGGAGGCCCAAGTCGAGCAGCACGTCATTGGCGGTGGCGTATCGTCGTCGCGTCGCAGGCTCTAGCAATTGATCGAGGATTTGCCCCAACGCTTCGCTAATCGGTTGTTGCAAATAATCGCGCCAAACCCAACGGCCTTCGCCCGTGTCGTATAGGTCAAACGGAGAGAGGTGCGTCAGCAGGTAAACACAGGTTGCACCCAAGCTATACAGATCGCTGGCAAAGGTCGCTTTGCCTCTGGCCTGCTCCGGCGCAGTGAATTCAGCGCTGCCAATCACGGTACCCGTGAGAACTGGATCGAAGGGCGCAGCCTGTTTCGCTGCCCCTAGATCAACTAAAACGAGGGGCGATCGCTGTCCTGGGGAAGACTGCGGACGGATGATATTCGCTGGTTTCACATCCCGGTGGATCACCTGGTGCTCATGCAGAAATTGCAGAACAGGCAAGAGATCCTGCAACAGTTGGCGGATTTTTGCTTCGTCAAAGATGCCTTCCTCTTCCAGTTCTTGGGCCAAGTTGCGTCCGTCAACAAATTCCTGAATTAGATACAAGTAGCCGTCTTGCTCAACGCTGTCGAACAGCGCTGGAATTTGGGGATGCTGACCCAACTGCCTCAGTTGCTCGGCCTCTTGTCGAAAGAGGGCGATCGCTTTCTCTCGATGCTCGGCAGCCTGCACTTGTGGGAAGCATTGTTTGATCACACACGGTTTGATCACACACGGCTTGATCACACACGGAATCGGCTGGGCCGCCGTTTGCTCGATCGCCACAAAGGTTCTGCCAAAGCCACCCGAACCAAGGGGCTTCAGCGCGACGTATCGCTTCCCTCGGCCGTCTGTCGGTGAGCCGCTTAAACCCAATGGCATCCCACAGGTCTGACAAATCCCCGCCTCATCCTGAGGCGCAGGGTTCTGAGGAGATGGACAGAGCGGATTCAAGCAGTAGCTCATAGGAAAACGCCAGAGGCTAAATGAATTTCAAGGACATGAGAGATGCCTGGTGCTGTTTATCATCCCCCTGGTTCCTTCCTGTTTAGCAGAAACACTGGATGTTTGGCGTGGGAGGGGCGATCGCCTATCCCATCTCTCCATGCCGAAATCCTCTACTCCCGGACGAGATTTCGATCGTAAACAAAACCAGAACATGATAAAACAAGATCGCGGTCAACGTAGAGGGCGACTCTGAGAGCGCGCTACACTTGTAGAGCGCTGTTCTTTGTCCAGCCTCGCGTGACGTCGCCAAAAGCATCGGTACAAAGGCACAACAAACTAAATACTCTAGCGCTGACTAGACTGTTGCAACGAAACGTAATAAGATTCACAACGTTTGTTATTAAAGAGCAAACAGAGTAAGCGCATCCAATTTTCTTGGAATCCGAGATCAGCGATTTCTCTTTTGGGGAGCTAAGTAGGCCAGTGGGACTGTTCAATCGTTTTTCCTTTTCGCGTGACATGGGTATCGATTTAGGTACTGCAAACACGCTTGTTTATGTCTCAGGCAAAGGCATTGTCTTGCAAGAGCCGTCCGTCGTTGCTATTGACCAAAAACAAAAAGCACCGCTGGCAGTTGGCGAAGACGCTAAAAAAATGCTGGGAAGAACCCCCGGAGATGTGGTGGCCCTGCGTCCTCTGCGGGATGGCGTAATTGCAGATTTTGACACCGCAGAGTTGATGCTCAAGCATTTCATTCGGCGAGTCCACGAAGGGCGCACACTGGTCTCGCCTCGCATTGTCATCGGGATTCCTAGCGGCGTGACGGGGGTAGAGCGGCGAGCGGTGATGGAAGCCGCAGCCCAAGCTGGTGCTCGTGATGTGTACCTGATTGACGAACCTGTGGCAGCGGCGATTGGGGCAGGGTTGCCCGTCGCAGAACCCACCGGCAACATGATCATTGACATCGGTGGCGGCACCACGGAGGTCGCGGTACTCAGTTTGCAGGGAACGGTGTTGAGTGAATCTGTGCGGGTGGCCGGCGACGAGCTGAGCGAAGCCATCATGCAGTATATGAAGAAGGTGCATAACCTAGTGATTGGGGAACGCACGGCTGAAGAGATCAAGATTGCGGTAGGTTCTGCTTACCCGATGGATGATGACGAGGGTGTCTTCATGGAGGTACGCGGCCTCCACCTGCTCTCTGGCCTGCCTCGAACTGTCACGGTCAAGGGGCCGGAAATCCGCGAGGCCATGGCTGAACCGCTGTCGGTGATTATTGAAGCAGTCAAGCGGACTTTGGAACGCACTCCTCCTGAACTGGCAGCCGATATTATTGACCGGGGCATCATGCTAGCAGGGGGTGGTGCTTTGCTGCGGGGCCTCGACACACTGATCAGCCATGAGACAGGGATTGTCACCCACGTTGCGGCTGATCCACTCAGTTGTGTGGTTTTGGGCACCGGGCGAGTGCTAGAAAACTTCAAGCAGCTAGAAAGGGTATTTAGCGGTCACTCTCGCAACCTCTAGCGATCGCCCCACACGACTCACGTCCTTACAGGACGCAACCTCTGGACAAAGCCCTAGGGCGGTTGCTGCCTCCCTGAATCGTTTTGCTAGCTCTGCTAGAGGTTGTTCTATAAGCATTAATGCTCATCCATAGCCTTGAAGTTGGTCTAACCTGGTATCCTGGTAAAGGAAGTGAAGCCCACTCTCCTGCAAGCCCGGTTCGCAGTCCAAGAGCCGAAACAGCGGAACAAAGACTGATGCACTGCGGTCGTTTGCGATCGCCCTACAGAAGTTATTTCTTTCTGATTGATGTTTACACTGCGTCGCTGGTGGAGTCGGCAAGGCATTGGAATTTCGCTTGTGCTTCTGGCCCTAGGAAGTGCTTGGATGCTACGTCAAACGCAAGGAAGTTTGCTGTTTGAGATATATCAGACCTTGGCACGTCCGTTTGAAACTGCGCCTCCTTCTCCAGATACTATCCGTCAAGATGCCCGGCTGCTTGAATTACAGCAGCGGTTAGTTGAACTGGAAAGCCAAAACCAGCAACTCAAAGAACTATTGGGCTACACCGCTACCCAAAAGCAACAGGGTGTGATTGCGCCCATCATTGGGCGCAGTTCAGATCACTGGTGGCAACAGGTGGTGCTGGGGCGCGGCAGTCAGGACGGCATCCGCCAGGGCGATGTGGTTTCTGGTGCAGGCGGCATCGTTGGACGGGTAGTACAGGTCACGCCCTCCACGAGTCGGGTTTTGCTGATTAGCGATCCAACCAGCCAGGTGGGTGTGCTTGTGAGTCGGTCGCGTTACTCTGGGGTGATGCGAGGCCAGGCGGGCAACCGGGCAGTGGTTGAGTTTTTCGACAAAGCCCCAGACGTGAAGCCGGGAGACGTGCTGACCACTTCTTCCTTTAGTCAACTGTTTCCTCCAGGGCTACCAATCGGGCGGATTGAGTCGATCGATCTCAGTAAAAGCCCGGCTCCAGAAGCCGTAGTTGTCCTCTCTGCACCCATTAGCCATCTGGAGTGGGTGACCGTTGTATCGGGTAAGTCCGATGGTGCTTCCAACCCCTAAAACCAGGACAGGTCAACGTAGAATATCAACCTTTTGGGCCACTCCTCAAGCAAGGCAGTGGCTCAACGGGATGGTGACTGTTTTGTCTGTGCTGGCCTGTCTGCTCATCCTGCCTACACGCCTACCGGGGATGGAAATTTTGGGGGTAGGTCCCAATTGGTTGCTGATCTGGGTCGTGGCCTGGAGTGTAAAACGCAGTGTGTGGCAGGGGGCGATCGCCGGCATTACGCTAGGGCTGATTCAGGATGGTATGACTTCCCCCCACCCAACTCACACCCTCAGCTTGGCGATCGTAGGGATGCTCACCGCCCGCCTTCAGAAGCAGCGGTATATCCAGGAAGACTTTATTTCCGTGGCTCTGATTGTGTTTGGCATGGCAGTGGTGGCCGAGACTGTCACCGCTCTACAGTTCACACTGCAAGGCGTTGGTACGCCACAACACGAGGAAGCCCGCACCCTGACTGAGATCTGGACCTATCATCAGTGGATTGCTCTCAGTTCTGCAATCCTCAGCAGCCTCTGGGCACCGGTTGTTTACTATCCGCTGAATCGGTGGTGGGAACGCATGAATGCGTTTAACCAGACTCCAACGTAAGATTCAAGAACTTAAGATTCTTAAGATTCAAGACTTATGGCGCTCTGCGTTAACCAGAACTGACGTTAACCTATGCGTGAACGCTATCAGATGCAACGGAGGATGCGGCTACGCAACAACTGCTGCCCAATTCTCCTGACTGTAGACCAAGTAATGAGCGGCAGAGAGGAGATCGCTGTGAATGCGTGTTGGCGTAAACCGTTGTAAATAACTCTTACTGCGGATGCCACAGGTCAAGGCAATCGTGGGGATGCCCGTTGCCTGACCCGCCAGAATATCAGCTTCGGTATCGCCAATCATCCAAGCAGCATCGTAGGCGCGATCGCCCGAACGACTGCTGGCGATCGCCTGCCTCAGCAATTGCGTCTTGTGATCCGCCAAATTTTGGTAGGCGGCTCCTTCATCCTGGCTGCCATAGATTTCGCTGAACAACCGTAGCAGTCCGTAGCCATGCAAGACCTGAGCAGCCTGAACCTGGCAACGCAGAGTGACGAGGACAAGGCGAGCGCCCTGGGCATGGAGGAGAGCCAACGCCCAGCGTACTCCCGGTTGTAGGGCGTCCTGGTGCAGCAGGGCAGGTTGGTTCACAATGCGGGTGACACCCTCCATGAACAGAGCCATCTGCGCTTCCTGTAGTCCAGACCGCAGCGCAATTTCCACATCGGGCACCCGGTCTTGCTTCATCTGCCAGAACTGCTCCTTGGTAAGCAGGTGAATCGGCAGGGTCATCCCCTGGGCTTGGTAAGTGGCTTGCACTTCAGCCAGTGCTAACTGGTAGGTCTGGTAATAGCGGTCAGAAACGTTGATGATGGGGCCGTCAAAGTCGCAAAACACCGTCAACCGGGAGGGCGATCGCCAAACCGGAAGGCTCTGAAAAGGGGAATATTGATCCGCCTTTATGGTTGCGGTGTGAAGCATAAATTGTTACTAAGACTACGCTTTTTGCAATACTTTTTCACACTAGCAGGTAAACCATAAGTCGTCAACGAGCTAACCAATGTTCCCATTAATAATGCTTATACCTTTCATTGAGTGCTCCCTGGGGTGCTACTCTGCTTCGCGCTCCAGGATCAGCGTCACTGGGCCATCATTTTCAATCAAGACCTGCATCATCGCCCCAAATTGTCCCGTTTCGACACGCAAGCCACTCTGGCGCAGTTTGTCTACAAATTGTTTGTAAAGATCCTCAGCCTTGGTGGGAGTCGCAGCACAGTCAAACGAAGGGCGTCGCCCTTTACGGCAATCGCCGTACAGCGTGAACTGGCTGATAACCAGCAATTCGCCGCCAATTTCCTGCACCGATTGGTTGAACCTGCCACTGCTGGAGTCTGGGAAAATTCGCAACTCCAGACACTTACGCGCCATCCAGTCCAACTCTGAGGGGGTATCCGTTTCTGCGATCCCCACCAGTAAGTTGAGGCCCCGGCCAATTTTACCGACGACCTGACCATCAACCACGACTTGAGACTGTGTGACTCGTTGGACAACTACTCGCACAGATCACTCCTTTGCTGTCGGATGTGCAATTTGGGATTTGGGATCTGGGGTTTAGGCCTAGAACATTTGCAGGATTTTCACCTCTGCCAAGATCCCCGACAGAACACTAGCATCAATAAAGAATGCTTTGGATACTGGATCGGGATGCCTGATATGTCGCCCAAACTCAACGTTGGCCTTGCAACGGGAGATTTCATCGATGACCCCCTGCAACCCCTAGTAGAAAAACTCCAGGACTTGCGCGATCGCCTACGACCAGGACAGCGGTGCATTGCCGATTGGCAGGGTGGCCCACTAGCGGTTTCGGCGGTGCCGGGGGCCGGGAAATCAACAGGGATGGCAATCGCTACGGCAATTTTACTCGGGCGACGTTACCTGGAAATAGCACGGCGAGCGCGGTTGGGCGGTGCTTCGGGGCGATCGCTTTCCCTATCCGGCGAAGAGAGTCTGCCAGAGCACCGGCAGCGGCAACTCCAGGGGCAACTGGTGCTGGTTACGTTTACGCGGTCGGCGGCGGCAAATTTGCGGGCCAAAATCCGTAGCTACCTGCGAGAATTGGGTTTACCGGGGAGTGGGTTTGCCGTCCACACCCTGCATGGACTGGCGCTCAACATTGCCACGCGCTATCCCGAACTGTCAGGGCTGTCGCTCGACCGCATGACTCTGGTTTCGACGAACCAAAGCCATCGCCTGATCCGCAATACCGTGGAGCAGTGGGTCAGCACCCATCCCCACCTCTACCAGCAACTATTAGAGGGGCGGCAGTTTGACGGAGAAGAGACCGAACGCCTACGGCGGCAGTCTGTCCTGCAAACGGAAGTGCTGCCCTCCCTAGCCCATACCGTCATTCGTGAGGCCAAAAGCTCTGGTTTGCTGCCAGCGGATGTGCGGCGAATTGCCCAAGAACTGGCGCAGCGCTGCGCGGCAACCCCCAGAGAAACCAACGCAGGGTATGATGTGCTGACAATTGCTGCAGGACTGTACGAGCAGTATCAAAGCCTCCTACAACAGCGCGGCTTGATTGACTACGATGATATGATTCTCGCGGCCCTGCGGGTGCTGGAAAATGAGGCCGCTCGCAAATTATTTCAAGCCCAGATCTTTGCGGTTTTTGAGGACGAAGCCCAGGACTCGTCTCCACTCCAAACGAAACTCCTAGAAACCCTGGCGGCGGCTCCCGACGATCCTGGGCAACTTGACCTCGTGCGCGTGGGCGATCCCAATCAGGCGATTAACTCTACGTTCACACCGGCGGATCCCATTTTTTTCCGGGAGTTTTGTGAGCAGTGTCAGCGCCAGGGCAGACTGGCAGAGATGGACCAAGCCGGACGCAGTACTGCGGTGATCATCGAGGCGGCGAACTTTATGCTGCGGTGGGTCAACCAGCACTATGGGGAATCGCAAGGTGCCACGGTGAAGGATGAGAGAGCGATCGCCCCCCTGCCCTCCTCTAGCCCGCCAGTCTCTGCGACTCCCTTTCGGCTGCAGACGATCCATCCTGTTCCGCCCAACGATCCCCAAGCCGATGCAAACCCTGCTCCCGTAGGCACTGGGTTGGAGATCCGTTTCCCCCCCGATTTGCATCGCTCGGTTGAATTAATTGCTCAACGCGTGACCGATCTCCTGACGGCCCACCCGGATCACCGAGCAGCGGTGCTAGTGCGGGAGAACCGCCAGGGTAAATTTATCGCTGACCTGTTACGAAACCCGGTGCAGTCTGGCATTGGGGCAGATTTGGCCGCAAAGGGGATTGAGATCTACGAGGTGGGGGAGCGCGATCGCCATTCCCACGTTCCGGCAGAAATTTTCACCCTGCTCCAGTTTCTCGATCGCCCCCATTCACCGGATTCCCTCAAGGCCGCCCTGCAAGTGCTAGTCGATCGCCGCCTGATCCCCACGCAGGATCTCAATGCCCTCAGCGCCCAGCCCGAAGCATTTCTTTACCCAGGCCCATTGGAATTGCCCCAACCTGCGCCCGTCATTGAAGCGCAACGCTATTGCCGGGGGCTGCTGCGCGCTCGCCTGGAACTCTCGCCTCACCAGATCATTCCCTTTCTAGGACTAACATTGCAGTACGACCAGACCGAACTAGCGACGACCGATAAACTGGCAGCCCGCATTGCCCAGCAAACTTCAAACAACCCCTCTATGGCAGCCATTCTGGATGTTCTGGGAGAAATTGTCCGAGCAGAGAGGTTTGAACCTGTGGAAACGGACGATCCGGATGCTCGCTATACTCGCCCTAGGCAACTCACTATTATTACGATGCACAAGGCCAAAGGGCTGGACTGGGACTACGTGTTTTTGCCCTTCCTGCACGAGCAGTCCATTCCTGGACACCTGTGGGTTCCTCCCCAAATGCAGTTTCTCGGTGATTTCACCCTAGCAGAGGTGGCCCGTGCTCAGATTCGGAGCAGCATTCATCAGCACAGCGAGCTACCTGATCTAGAGCAAGCCTGGCGACAGGCAGAAGTGCTGCAAACGGCAGAAGAGTTTCGCCTCCTCTACGTTGCCATGACACGAGCACGCCGTCTGCTATGGATGGCAGCAGAGCGCAAAGCCCCATTTACCTGGAGCAAGCCTGAGAACTTGGAAGACAAGCCCCCTTGCCCAGTCTTACCAGCGTTGGTACGCCAGTTTTTCCAGGGCAAGGGATCGGTTGCCGAAATAACCTGAGGAAAGTCAGTGCTGGTTGAAAAGGTTTTGGGGCACCGCGCCGGGCGCGG
>FQKF010010569.1_pt1 | contig 12327 bp, 11 predicted proteins | sample 1504521 | NCBI WGS metagenome assembly FQKF01 (sample SAMEA4475357, study PRJEB15587) | soil metagenome | biome: Soil; feature: Field | place: India | collected 2015-03-11 | depth 0 m
TTCGTCTTTGAATATTTTCATTTCGTTTTTCAAAGCAAGGATTTCTTCTCTCATTTCATTTTTGAAATCCGTCATTTCTTTTCGGACTTCATTTTTGAAATCAAGCATTTCTTTTTGCAATATTTGTAAAGCTACACTTGTTTGAGAAATAAATTCTGTTAATACATCTTCCAGCCTTGCAACTCTTGTTTCTATTTCTACTTGCATATAAACCTCAAAATTATTTTATAAAGATATAACTTTTTTGTCAAATTAATTTTTTAATTTTATGTAAAAAATATTTAAAAATAAAAAAAAGTGACTAAAGTCATATTAAAAAAGTGACTAAAGTCACTATGAAAATTTTTTTGAAAAATTTATAATTAAAACTATCAGGAGGTTTTTATGAAAAAATTTTTTTTATTTTTTTTATTAACTAATCTTTATTCGAGTGAAAAAATATCTCTTTTATATCAGGAATACCTTAAGAATCCAGAGAATCTATCGGTTATTAAAAAACTTGCTATTTCATATAAGGAAATGAGAGATTTCAATAAAGCCATTGATTTTTATAAACTTGTTCTTGAGAAAGAACCTGATAATCCATTTAATCATTATGAGCTTGCCTTGTGTTATAAACTTAAAGGTAGACCTGATAAGGCTTTGGAAATAACTACAAATGCACTGTTTTATTTTGAAAATAATGATAGACTCAATATCTTGAAAGCTGATATTTTACTTGATATAGGGAAGGTTGCTCTGGCTCTTGATATATATAATAAATATAAAGATAGTTGTGATAAATTAGATAAAAAAGCATATATTTTTGGTAAAATGGGGAGGTGTTATCTTGAGTTGAAAGATTATAAAAATGCGGAGTGTTATCTTATTGAATCTTTAAGAATGAAGGCTAATAGCTGGAATTATTACTACTTGTCCAAACTTTTTGAGGAAAAAAAGAATATTGATAGTGCCTTGTGGGCTATAAAAAAGGCTCTTGCTTATAGTAAGAAAGATGAATTTGAAGATGAATTGTTTAATAAAAGATTGAATTATTTACTTTATAACAAAGGAATAATTTTTAAAGATAAAGGAGAAAATGAAAAAGCAAAGGAGATTTTTGATGAATTGGTATCAAAAAATAGGCTCAAAACTTGTATTTATGTTGAAAAGGCAAATTATTGGAGAAAAAGATTATGAAAAGATTGTTATTTTTCTTAATTTTTTCTCAAGCTTACTCATTGATTATTACAGAAGTTTTTACAGGGAATGGTGATTTTTTTGATAGAGAAGAGAAGTATATAGAAATATTTAACAATAGTGAAGAAATAATAAAAATTCAGAATATAGAGATAAGAATTTTTACCAATGAGAATAGTTTTATAAAAATGGGGGTAAAAACTTCGGGATTTAAAGTTGATTTACCCTATGTTTTATCAAAAGATGAGATTGGTCCTTTTGAAACAGCAGTGGTAATTTCTCCTAAATATACAAATCATTTGGAACTCTTGCCATTTGCGTCAAATTGCATTATTTTAAATTCTTCTTCTGAAACAGCGTGGTTGAGTAGTTGGCATTCAAGAATTTCAAATATTCTAATCTATTATAATGGAATTAAAATGTTTGAGACGGGGCAAATTGCTCTCAGGGAAGAAAATTTTAAGTCTTTTTCGTTTGATGGAGAACAGTTTATAACAACTGGTTTATCTCCCGGCTATCCAGCTACTATGTATATTTCAAGTTCCAATTTGATTGGAAAGAGAGAGGATTTAATTTCAATTTATGGAGTTACTGAAGGGAGTGAGAAAATTATTGTCAGAACTTCAAAAAGCCTTTATTATGAGGAGATAAATGTAAAGGAAAATTTTAATTTTTTCTGGAGAGTTCCAGCCCTAATTAATGGAGAAAATATTGTTTTTGAATCTTCTGTTAAAAGGCTTGTCATAAGGTATGTTGACTTTTCAGCTAAATCGGATTATTGGGGCAAAGTTTTTATAAATGAAATAGTTGGAGATCCTAAGAAGGATTACAGTGGGGGAAACTGGACTGGTGAAGATAGTGGTGGAACAATTAATTACACTGACGATTGGGTTGAACTGCTTAATAATTCTTTTGATTTAGTTGATACTGACAAAATTTTTTTTCTTGAGAAGAAAGTAAATGTAAAAAAACTTATTGTTAGAACAAATGCAACTTATAGTGATAAAAAATTTTTAGGCAAGGGATTTTTGATTACTACTCCAGATGGAGGCTTGTCTTTAAAAGGAGATTTGTATTTGTTTGAGGGGCATCCTTTTAAAGGTGGAAGGGTAATAGACTATATTGACTATAGTGAAATAGGACTTAAAGCTACTTCTTATGATGATGAATCTTTGAGTGTTTTAATACAGGCAAATTCTGAATTACCGAAGGAAAAAATAATTAAGAAAACGAAAACATCCTATCTTGATGATAATTCGCCGGAAACAGGCTTTATATTTTATAATTTTCAAAACAGTGAACTTGAGATTTTTGTAGCTGATAAAAGTATTACTTACGATCAATTAATTGTAAAACTTAAAAATAGTTTTGATGAAGAAGATTTAGTTTTAGTAAAAACAAACTTTTATTTTTATTCAAAAATTGCTGTTAAGGAAAATTCAGAAAAATTTGATGGTGTTTTATCTACCGGTAAAGGTTCATATACTGAAATAAGCTATACAAATCTGTTTTCTGGAAATCTGGTTAAAGAAATTTTTAAATATGTATCTCCCGGATGGAATTTACCCGATTTTTCAGAGCAAATAGTTGATTTTGTTATCTATCCTAACCCTATTTCATCGGGTAATAGAAAAATAAGGATAACCAGTTTTCCAGAAGGGGCTGAAATTTATCTTGTAGATAACAGGGGAAATATTTTAAAGAATGCAGTAGGGAAGGAGAAATTTATAGAATGGGAAGAAAATTTTGGACGTGGTTTTTATCTTGTTGCAGTTCATTTCAAAGGCAAAAAATATGTAAAAAAATTATTTGTTTATTGATGATTTTTATTTTCAGAATGGGATTTTGTGATTTTGATATTCTGAGGAATGAAAATAATTTTATAGGGTTTTCTACTGGAAGAAGTTTGGATCTTTGTAATTTTGTTTCGTTATTTAATATCTTAAATATTTATGAATTAACTACGTATTTTGATTTGAAATATTATTTTCCTGAAAAAATTGAAATTATCGAAGGGGAAGATATTGCCTATAACAAAATTGGGGTAGGGGAGATAGAAAGATATTCTTTTTTATTTAGATTATGTTATGGTAAAAAATTAAAATTAGGGGTAAGTTATAAAGGTGAATATTATAAGCTAAAATTAATGGGGCTCGAATCTTGTGAAAATTTGTTTTCAATTTTTAGTTATGCCCAAGTTCCTTTTGGTATTATATATGGTGAATATTCAAGTAATAATGAATGGAATATTGCCTACCTTTATGAATTCTGTCTTTATAGGATAAGAAATGGGTTTGAATTTTCTACAATTTCGTTTGATAATAGTCTTGCGTTTAAGTTAAAAATCTATCTTTCAACTTTCAAACGTGATTTGAAAATCGGCCTCTCTTATTTTTATAGTCCCTATTTTAATAATTCTTCACCGTTTGAGTTTTCTATTTCAAAGTTGTATGACAAATTTGAAGTAGGTTTTGTTTTCTCTCCCTCTGATATTGTAGATAGTAGTTTCAGATTATCAGTTTCATATAATTTTTAGGTTTTTACAAAATATATTCAAATTTTAAAAAGTTAATTTAACCTTTGCAACTGTCATTTTAAACAAGGACTTTTGTTTTTTCTATTTTTTTAAAACTATTCAAAGCAGCCGATTTATTAAAAGCCTTCATTATAACACTTCCAATTAATATTCCATCATAGCCTGCTTCTGCCATTTTAATAGCATCTTCTCTTGATTTCACAGACGAAAGGGCTATTTTTAAAATGTCATCTGGCAAAAATTCCCTTACTTTAATAGAATGATTTAAATCCTCCTCAAGGGTAAACAGATTCCTGTTGTTTATACCTATTATCGAAGGATTGAGTTGTATTGCTCTTTTAATATTCTCTACAGAATGTGCTTCGACTAAAACATCTATTTTTTTGGATATTGTGTATTCATATAATTCCTCAAGTTTTTTGTCATCAAGGATATCACTTATAAGTAATACTGCACTTGCTCCACTTAATACAGCCATATCTATCTGAATTTTGTCAATGATGAAATCTTTGGCAAGAACAGGAATTTGAGTCATATCTGCTACTTTTGAAAGCAAATCAAAACTACCTCCAAAGAATTTTTCGTCTGTTAATACTGAAATTGCATTAACGTCAAATTTTTTGTATAGATTTATAATACTTTCGATTTCCGTTTCATTAAGCATTTCACCATGAGAAGGAGATTTTGGTTTTATTTCAGCAATGACAGATAAATATTCACTTTTTCTTAAATTTTCATAGAATGAAAGCTCGCTTTTTTTAGTTGAAAAAATTCTTTCGCCGTGAAGTTTCTTGAGTTCAGAAATATTTTTCTTTTTTTCTTCAATTATTTTTTCAATAATATTCATAAACCACCTCTATTTGAAATAATTTTCAATTTTTCAAGGCATTCAAATGCTCTTCCACTATCTATGGATTCTTCTGCCAGCTTAAATGCATTTTCAAGAGGAACTTCTTGACTTATATAAAGTCCAAGTCCAGCATTCAAAATGACTATTTTTCTTGCGTCTCCTTTCTCTTCTCCTTTTAGCACAGAAAGGATAAGATTTGCACTTTCTTCAGGAGATTTTACTTTAACATTTTCCATTTTTCCTGATAAATTAAACTTTTCTGGATAAAGTTCCCAGCTAAAAATTTCTCCATTTTTGATTTCTTTCACAAAGGTTTTTCCCTCTATACTTGCCTCATCAAGCCCCATTTCACCATGAATAACAAGAGAATGTTTGTGTCCTAACTTAACAAAAACTTCTGGAATAAGCTCAAGAAGCTCCTTTGAAAAAACTCCCATTATATGATGACGAACACCAGCTGGATTTACAATCGGTCCAAGAATGTTAAACATTGTTCTTACTCCAATTTCTTTCCTTACTGGCATAACCTGTTTCATTGCGGGATGATAAAGTGGAGCAAACATAAAGGTTAAACGTGCTTCTTTGAGACATTCTTTTGCTTTTTCTGGTGGAATCATAATATTAACACCAAGTTTTTCTAAAACATCTGCTGCTCCACTCTTTGAAGTTATTGACCTATTGCCATGTTTTGCAACATAACAATTTGCCCCAGCAAGCACAAAAGAAACTGCCGTAGAAATGTTAAACGTTTCTGATTTATCTCCTCCACTTCCACAGGTATCAATGAGTGGCTCAAAATCCACTTCAACTTTTGAACAAACTTCAAACATAGCTTTAGCACTACCAGCTATTTCTATTGATGTTTCACCTTTGCTTCTTAAAGCAACAAGATAAGATGCTATTTGCGAAGGCGTAAGATAACCATTCATTATATTTTTCATCATTTCATAGGATTCATCAAATTCAATGGATTTTTTTTCTATTAATTTTGAAAGTATATCTTTAAACTTTGAAAAAGTCTTATCATAATTTTTTCGTTTTTCTTTTTCTTTTACCATATTAACGAAATTTTCTATTATTTTTTTCCCACTATCGGTAAGAATTGACTCAGGATGAAATTGCACTCCATAGATTGGCTTATCTTTTACTTTGACACCCATTATCTCGCCATCATCACTTTCTGCAATAATTTCAAGAGAAGAAATATTGCTATCTTTATCAATTACAAGAGAATGATAACGAATAGCTTTAAAACTTTCTGGAACATTTGCAAATAATTCATTACCATTATGTTTTATAGTTGAAGCCTTGCCATGCATTATACTTTTTGCCTGAATAATGTTTGCTCCATAAACATAACCTATGGCTTGATGGCCGAGACAAACTCCAAGCAGAGGTGTGTCCATACAATTTCTTATTAAGTCAAGAGATACTTTGGAGTCCTCTGGCCTACCCGGTCCGGGTGAAATGATTATACCTGATGGGTCTAATTTTTTTACCTCATCAAGATTAATTTCATCATTTCTGAAAACTTTAATATCACTATAAAATTCACCGACATATTGAACAACATTATAGATAAATGAGTCATAATTATCAATAACTAAAATCATAAAAACCTCCTCAAAGTATTGATTTTATTAAAGCCTTTGCTTTATTGATACATTCCTGATATTCTTTTTCAGGGACTGAGTCATAAACTATTCCAGCACCAGCCTGTAAATACACCTTTTTATTTTTATAGATAATTGTTCTTATGGTTATACAGGTGTCAAAATTCCCTCTGAAGTCTATATAACCAACAGTTCCTGCATATATTCCTCTCTTTTCTGGCTCTATTTCCTCAATTATTTCCATTGCTCTTATTTTTGGAGAACCAGTGACAGTTCCAGCTGGAAAAGTGGAACCAATAATATCAATAGGAGATATATCTTTTTTGGGTTTGCCATATACATCTGAAACTATATGCATAACATGTGAGTATCTTTCAATGTGAAAAGGTTTTTCAACTCTTACGGTGTTATATTCTGAAACTTTGCCAACATCATTTCTTGCAAGATCAAGTAGCATAGTATGTTCTGCAATTTCTTTTATATCAGATAAAAGCTCCTTTTCGATAGCAAGGTCTTCTTCAAGATTTTTCCCTCTTGGCCTTGTTCCAGCAATAGGTCTTACAAGTATTTCATCTTTTACCTTTTTAACCATAACTTCTGGAGATGAACCTATGATTTTAAAATCAACAAAATCAATATAAAACATATATGGAGAAGGATTTATCATTCTGAGTTGCCTGTAAATGTCAAAAGGATTCTTTTCAGTCTCTGTTTCAAATCTTTGAGAGATAACTCCTTGAAAGATATCTCCGGCTACAATATATTCTTTAACCTTTTCTACAGCTTTTAAGAAAGTTTCTTTCTTGAAATTTGAAATTAAATTTATAGTTCCAGATTTTTTTTCTATGATTTTATTGACATTTACTTCATTGCTGTGAAATCTTTTCTCATACTCTTTGAGTTTTTCAATTGCTAAAGGTTTATCAACTTCATCAAAATAAAAACTATTTATTATAACTTTTTGCTTAATATGATCAAATGCCACAAGAATCTTAGGTAAAACAAGATAAATATCAGGCAAGTTAAGCCTGTCTGGCTTTATATCGGGAATTTTTTCAAAATATCTTACACAATCATAACTGAAATATCCAACAAGACCTGCCGTGAGTGGAATAACTTCATCATTATCAACCACCTTGAAAGAAGAAAGCAAATTTTTTAATTCAGTAATTGGTGAAGCACTTTTAAATTCATTTTTTTCATTGCCAAATCTTATTGATACATTGTCTTTTTTTGCTATAAATTCAAGCTCTGGTTCAAAACCTATAAATGAATACCTTCCAATATTTTCACCTCTTTCAACACTTTCAAGCAAAAATGCTTTTTCTCCCTCTTTGGCAAGAGAAATAAAGGTAGAAACAGGAGTTTCAACATCAGCTGGTATTTCAATACTAACTGGGTAGATTAATCTTTTTTCAAACATAAAACCTCCATAAACGAAAAAAGCCCACAGGTATTAACCTGTGGGCTTTTTATTTTATTGCCAACTATTTTATATTTCCTCCACAAGGATAACACCTGCACTCAACAACCTGTTGAACCACCACCAGAAGAAATAAAAATAGTTAGCAAAGAAATTCATAAAAATTTCCTTCTATAAAATTATACACGTTGATTATATAATTGAATTTTGAAAAAATCAAGATTTTGGAGAAAAAATTTTAAAAATCAAAAAATTGACTTAAATAAAAAAATGATATATACTTTAAACTAAAAAAAACTAACAGGAAGGTAATATAATGGCAAGTTTAATTTATGATGAAAAGGAATTGATGAGTGCATTACTCGAAGCAGGTGTTCATTTTGGCCATCAAACAAAAAGATGGAACCCAAAGATGAAACAGTATATCTTTATGAAAAGAAATGGGATCCATATTGTTGATTTAAGATTTACTATGGAAAAATTAAAAGAAGCTTATCATGCATTAAAAGACATAGTTGCTCAGGATGGAATTGTCCTTTTTGTAGGAACAAAGAAACAATCTCAGAGTTCGATTTATGAGGAAGCTACAAGATGTGGCATGCCATACGTTACCAAAAGATGGCTTGGTGGAACACTTACCAATTTTTCTACTATTAAGAAAAGTATAGATAAAATGAAAAGGCTTGAGAAAAGACTTGAAACAGAAAAGGACATGCTTCTCAAAAAAGATATTCTCAAAATGGAGAGAGAGCTTGTTAAGATGAAAGCCTTTTACGAAGGCTTAAGGGAGATGAAAAAACTTCCTTCAGCTTTATGGGTTGTTGATATAAAAAGAGAGATTAATGCAGTTCTGGAAGCAAAAAAACTTGGTATAAAGGTTTTTGGTATAGCAGATACCAACTGTGATCCTGATCTTCTTGATTATGTTGTTCCTGGAAACGATGATGCTATAAGGTCTGTGAAATTACTCACATCCTTGATGGCTGATGCTGTAATTGAAGGTTCAACAATGGCGGCCAAGAAGGATATAGAGACAGAATTTGAAGAAACAACTGAAGAAGAAGAGACAACAGCAACATATGATGAAGTAGAAGAGCTTGAAGAAACTCTTGTAAAGTAAAATCTGGAGGAAAAAATGGAAATAAGTGCAGCTTTGATAAAAGAACTTAAAGAAAAAACTGGAGCAGGAATAGTTGATTGTAAAGCAGTATTGCAGGAAACAAATGGAGACTTAAACAAGGCTATAGAAATTTTAAGAAAAAAGGGTCTTTCAAAAGCAGATAAAAAAGCTGGTAGAGAAGCTAAAGAAGGTATTACTACTTACAAGATTGAAGGAAATAAAGGGCTTGTATTAAAAGTTAATTGCGAAACAGACTTTGTAGCAAAAACTGATGATTTTAAGAATCTTGTAGAAGATGTTAAAAATACAGTCTTCAGCAAAGGATATGAATTCAGTGGTAATTTACCAGAAGAACTTGAAGAAAAGAGAAGAAATGCTGTTGCAAAGGTAGGTGAAAACATTCTTATTTCAGACTGGAAATTTATAAATGGAAAGGGAACATTATTCCCATATATTCACCTTAACAAGGTTGCAATGATTCTTGATTATAAAGCAACTTCTGAAAACAATGCTGTAAACGACCTTATTAAGAATATTGCTATGCAGATTACAGCAATGAATCCGATAGCTGTAAGTCCAGAAGCCATACCACAGGATAAACTCAATGAAATTAAGGCTCAGTTTATGGAAGAAGCAAAAGCAACAGGTAAGCCAGAGAAAATACTTGAAAACATTGTGAAAGGTAAACTTGAAAAGTTTTATGCAGATTCTGTGTTGCTTGAACAAAACTTTATCCTTGATGAAGAAAAGAAAGTTAAAGATATAATTTCAGAGTTTGAAAAGGCAAACAATATTAAGATTGAATTGTATAACTTTGTGAGAGTTTCTTTGTAAAACCTTCCTGCTTTGCAGGAGTTTGTGTTTGTTTCGATTGGTGTTGTGTTCTGATTTTTTGCGATATGATTTGATGTTTTTGTCTTGAGAAGATGGTTTGGGGTGGGCGAGCATTTTGTTTTGGCTTGAGAAGTCGGATAGGCTTAATTTTGAAGTTAATGTTTTTCTAAAAGCAATAAAGGAACATTGAATGTATAAAAGAGTTCTGATAAAGGTTTCTGGAGAGGTTTTTGGTGGTAAAAATGGTGGTCTTGATTACGAAGCCATCTCAAAAGTAGCAAAGCAGATTTCCGAAGCCTATGAGCTTTCCACTCAGATAGGAATAGTTGTTGGTGGCGGTAATATTATTCGTGGTATTGATTCTGAAAAGTTTGGAGTTTTAAGAACGACAGCAGATTATATGGGAATGCTTGCAACTGTCATCAATTCTTTAGCCTTGCAGTCAATTCTTGAAGAAAAATTTGGCATACCGACTCGAGTTCAATCAGCCCTTGTTGTTTCATCGGTAGCGGAAAGTTTTATAAGAAGAAGAGCCATAAGACACCTTGAAAAAGGTAGAATAGTAATATTTGCGGCAGGAACGGGGAACCCTTATTTTTCGACTGATACAGCTGCAGCTTTAAGAGCCATAGAAATAAATGCGGACATTATGATGAAAGCAACAAAGGTTGATGGAGTCTATGATAAAGACCCAAAGAAACATAATGATGCTACTAAGTTTGAAGAGATAAACTATCAGGAAGTTTTGAAAAAGCAACTTAAAGTTATGGATTCAACAGCCATTGCACTATGTATGGAAAATGATTTGCCTGTGATGGTGCTTGATATTTTCACCGAAGGCAATATAAAAAATGCAATTTTAGGCAAAAAAGTTGGCACATTGATAAGAAAAGGCTAAAAATGAAAGTCATTTCTGGTATTTACAAAGGCAAAGAGATTTTAGTCCCAAAATCAGGTATAAGACCTACTTCAGATAAAGTTAAACAATCAATTATAAATATTCTTCAACCAAGGCTTGCTGGTTCAAGATTCCTTGACTTATTTGCAGGGACAGGAGCTATAGGTATAGAAGCTTTATCAAACGGAGCATCTTTTGCCTGTTTTGTAGAAAACAATCATAAGTCTTATATTATCTTAAAAAAAAATCTTGAAAATATTGTAGCCGATAAATCAAACTATGAAACCATAAAACACAATGCAACTCAGTTAGTTGATCTTTTAATTTCAAAGAATATTGAACCTTTCGATATTATTTTTGCTGATCCATTTTATGATGATATTTCGTGGATTTTTGATAATTTGATTGCTCTTATAGAGAAATTTTTGAAAAATGATGGAGTGTTTATTCTTGAGCATAGAAATAAAGAAAGTTTTGACTATCACAAATTTTTTGTAGAAAAAAGGAATTACGGAGATACAACCCTTTCAATATTTCAAAAGGGGCAGAAATGAAAATACTTGGCCTTGACACGTCTTCAATTAATAATTTTGCGATAGGCTTTTCAGATGACAACAGGACAATGGAGCTAAATTTCAGCAATTTTGAAAATACAGATGAATATCTTACTTACTCAATAAATTCAATTGCAGAAATTTACAACATTAAATTAAGTGAGGTGGATTATTTTGCTGCTGGAGTAGGTCCCGGGTCATTTACTGGTTTGAGAATAGGTTTAAGTATTATAAAAACTCTTGCATGGGCTTCAAAAAAGAAAGTTGTTCCTGTTTCATCTCTTGAATTACTTGTTGCTTCTTTTGAGACTAAGACAGATGGTTTGATTGTTCCAGTTCTTGATGCAAGGGCTGGAAAAATTTTTACATCAATTTTTGAAAATGGGGAGAGAGTTTCAGAGGATCTTGACATCTTTCCTGAAGAACTGTCAAATTTTCTTAAAAAAGATAAAGTTTGTTTTATTGGTGAAGGTGTAAATAGATACATAGAAAAATTAGATAAAATAAATATTACAAAAGATTTTTATCCAGAAATTAGAATCAAGGGCAATGCAATAATAAAAAAAGCAAAAGAAATTATAGAAAAACATCCTGAAAGAATTATGGATGCTAGCTCTCTTGAACCAGAATATCTGAGAAAAAGTGAAGCAGAATTGAATTTAATGAAATAATTTGATTTTTTAAGTAATAAAATTTATTATTAATTTCTATGAATAAAGAAAAAAAACTTGAAGAAATATTGAAAAGCTATAAAAGAGTTATAATTGCTTTTTCTGGTGGACTTGATAGCAGTTTCCTTCTTTTTTTTGCAAGAAAAATTCTTGGTAAAGAGAATGTAAAAGCCATAACTATTTATTCTCCTTATAAAATTTCAGAAAAGATGTTGAAAGAAACAAAAAATATAGCAAATTTTATAGGTGTGGAGCAGACAATATTCAACACAGAACTTTCTGAAGAGATAAAAAATAATCCTATCGATAGATGTTATCATTGTAAAAAGGAAATTTTTGCCAGAATAAAAGAAATAGCTGATAAAGAAGGATTTATACTCTGTGATGGAACAAACTATGATGACCTTTCTGACTATAGACCGGGCTTAAAGGCATTAAAAGAACTTGATGTCAAAAGTCCCTTGCTTGAGGCAAATTTTACAAAGAAGGATATAAAAGATTACTCAAAAAAATATAAACTTCCTTTCTGGAATAAAATGCCAGATTCTTGCTTTCTTACAAGAATTCCAAGCAATACAGAAATAAAATTGTCTACAATAAAAATGATAAAAAGGTCTGAAGAATATTTAAAAGAAATCGGATTTAATCT
>FQKF010036952.1_pt1 | contig 12320 bp, 9 predicted proteins | sample 1504521 | NCBI WGS metagenome assembly FQKF01 (sample SAMEA4475357, study PRJEB15587) | soil metagenome | biome: Soil; feature: Field | place: India | collected 2015-03-11 | depth 0 m
GCCTTCCAATGAATGGCAAAGCGGAACTTATTTGATTAACATAAACGTGGACGGTGAAAATACAGTTCATAAGCTGAATGTAAATAAATAATTTAAATATATTTTATGTTTTAAGGCATGCTAACGCATGCCTTTTTTATTTCAGCAATTGGAAAAGAAATGAGTGAAATAAGGTATCTTTGCAGGCATGGAAAATTATCTGGTAATATTTCGACACGGACAAAGCATTTGGAACCTGGAAAATAAATTCACCGGTTGGGTTGATGTAGGACTTTCGGAAAAAGGTATTATCGAAGCAAAAAATGCCGGAAAAAAACTTGCCGGATTAAATTTTGACGTAGCTTTTTCATCTGAACTCATTCGGGCTCAGCATACTCTTACTTTAGCCCTTCAGGAAATTAAACACATTTACATTCCAACTTTCTATTCTTCCGCACTGAACGAACGCATGTATGGAGATTTGCAGGGGTTGAATAAGGAAGAAGTTGCCAGAAAATTCGGAGAGGAACAGGTTAAAATATGGAGAAGAAGCTACGACGTGGCACCACCCAATGGCGAAAGCTTAAAAGATACGGCTAACCGTGTTGTTCCCTATTTTGAAAATAAAATATTCCCCTTTATCAACGAAGGTAAAAATGTAGTTGTGGCAGCACATGGGAACAGTTTGAGGGCATTAATCATGCACTTGGAAAAAATGACACCCGAACAAATTCTTAATTTTGAAATCGGTACGGGAGAACCCAGAAAATATACCTTCAGGAGCAAACAAATTTGCGGAGTTGAAAATTTATGATGAGGGAAGGAAAAATCATCGCGGTTGATTTTGACGGAACCATTGTGGAACATGCCTATCCGGAAATAGGCAAAGAAATGCTTTTTGCCATCGACACCTTAAAAGAACTGAGAAAAAGAGGACACCGACTTATTCTTTGGTCTTATAGGCATGGTAAGTATTTGGAAGATGCTGTGGAATATTGCCGGCAAAGGGGACTTGAATTTTACGCCGTGAATAAAAACCATCCCGATGAAGTTTGGGACGAAAATACCCCTCGAAAAATTATCGCTGATATATATATTGACGATCGCAACATAGGCGGATTTCCGGGTTGGCCTGAAATTTGGCAGATGTTGCATCCTGAAGGAGGCGAATTCAATCATATTCTTAGAAATCCAACGGCACATCTTAATTACCGTCAGGAAAAAAAATCTTTTTGGAAAAAACTACTCGGCATTGAATGATCTACATTAAAACCCCTGAGGAAATTGAAATCATGCGGCAGGCCGCTCGCTTGGTTTCGCGAACTTTGGCCATGCTGGCAGCAGAAATCCGGGAAGGAATTCCTACTCTTCTGCTCGATCAAATGGCTGAAGATTTTATTCGTTCAAATCATGCCAAACCCGCTTTTAAAGGTTATGGCTCAGGAAAAAACAAATTCCCTTTTACACTTTGTATCAGCATTAACGAAGAGGTGGTTCACGGCATGCCCTCCCAACGGGTGCTTAAAGAAGGAGATATCGTTTCGGTGGATTGTGGAGTAGTTTATATGGATTACCACGGCGACCATGCTTATACTTTTGGTATAGGAGAGATTGGAACGGATAAAGAAAAACTTTTAAAAGTAACCAAAGAGTGTCTTTACCTGGGCATCGGACAAATGACCGCCGGCAACCGCATCGGCGACATCAGCCATGCCATTCAGCAACATGCCCAAAAACACGGCTACGGCGTAGTACGTGAGCTGGTGGGACATGGTCTTGGAAAATATTTGCATGAAGACCCCCAAGTGCCTAATTACGGAAAGCGCGGAAGTGGACCTAAGTTGGTGGAAGGTATGGTATTGGCCATCGAACCCATGATAAATATGGGCACCAAAGATGTGGTCCAAAAAAACGACGGTTGGACCGTCATAACAGCCGACCGTAAGCCCAGTGCGCATTTCGAACACGACGTGGCGCTGGTTAACGGAAAAGCCGATATTCTAAGTGATTTTTCCGTCATTGAAAATGCCATCCAAAATAATCCCTCTCTTGTTAAAATTTGATGAGTACATCTGACAATGCGCGCTCTGCTTTGAGCATTCTCATCTCCTTGTTTTTTTTCTGGGGCTTTGTGGCTTCAGCCAATGATGTATTGATCCCCGTTTTTAAAGAAAAACTCCAACTTCAACAATGGCAAAGCCAGTTAATCTCGTTCGTTTTTTATTTGGCCTACACTTCAGGCACCGTTTTTTATTTAATCATATCAAAAAAACTTAAATCCGACCTTTTGTATTTTCTGGGCTACCGAAAAGGTTTATCCATAGGGCTTTTGATTGCTTTTGCCGGAACTTTATTTTTTATTCCGGCCTCGGCTTATGGTTCTTTTTTTTGGATGTTGACCGGTTTGTATGTCATCGGTTTGGGATTTTCTATCATGCAAACGGCTGCCAATGCGCTAATTATAAACATGGGTGAGCCCGCCAAAAGTTCGCAACGCCTCAGCTTAGCCGGGGGTATAAACAACATTGGATCTACTTTAGGGCCATTTATTCTTAGTTATTTTTTGGTTAAGAGCGATTCGCAAATCCATTTATCGGGCATGTATGTTCCATACATACTCATGGGAACGGCATTTCTGACCATGGCAATATGGTTAAAAAAATCGGCTATTCCCGAACGATTAAACATAGGTTCAGAAAACAACAAAACGCTGTCCTTCAAACAAGTATTGTTGAATAAGAAGATTATTTTTTCCATGCTGGCCATTTTTGTTTATGTGGGCGTGGAGGTCAGTACGGTATCGAACTTTCCTGAACTTTTAATTAAAGAATACGGTAAAAATCAGGCGTTAATACCGGCCTGGGTTTCCTTATACTGGGCAGGACTCATGATGGGCCGTTGGGCCGACTCGTCTCATGTCCTTTTTCAAAAAAAATCATTGCAAGCATTAGGTAAATTTCTGTTTCCTTTTCTGGCATTTGGTTTTTATTATGCCCTACTTACTTTTTCCGGTAAGCCCCTGGACCGACAATTGTACTTTTTGCCTTTTATACTGATGTTTGTGTTGGTTGATTTCGCATCAAAAGGAAATCCGAACCGACAACTGATGTATTACGCTCTTATGGGGGCTTTATGCTTAGGATTCGTCATGTTTTTTAAACATAACATGAGTATTTACCTCGTTGTCTTGGCAGGGATGTTTTGCTCAACGCTTTGGCCATGCATTTTTTCCGTAGCACTTAGAGATTTTAAAGAAAATCCCGGATCCGTTTCGGTTTGGTTAATTATGATGATAATGGGAGGTGGTATCATCAGCCTGTTGCAAGGATGGTTGGCTTCCATTCCTGTTGAGGGAATGATCCGCTACAGCTACGTTGTCGGAATAATTTGCTTTATTTATTTGGCTTGGTACGGATACAGGTTTAAAAATAACCCCACAAACCAATAACTTATTTGTTAAAATCATGTATCTTATTGATTTTCAAATTTTTAATGAATTAACACATTTCTCGGACAAACATATTTTTCCCTAAATTTGCAAACGGAAAATGACGTATTTGGATTTTGAAAAACCCATTCAGGACCTTGAAAATGAGTTAAAAAAACTCACCGAGGTTCAAAAGAAAAGCAAAGTTTCGTTGGAAGATAAAATTAATGAAATCCAAAAACTGATTGATAACAAAACGAAGGAAATTTATTCAAACCTATCGGCCTGGCAAAGGGTTCAGGTTTCGCGACATCCGGAAAGGCCTTATACTTTGGCCTATGCCAAGCACATCACCAACGACACGTTTACGGAACTTCATGGTGACCGTTGTGTGGCTGATGATAAAGCCATGGTGGGCGGCTTTGGTAAAATAGAAGGTCAAACCTTCATGATTATCGGTCAACAAAAAGGCATCAATACCAAAATGCGACAGATTCGACGCTTTGGTATGGCTAATCCGGACGGGTATCGGAAAGCCCTGCGACTGATGAAATTGGCCGAAAAATTCAATAAGCCCATCGTAACATTCATCGATACTCCGGGAGCCTATCCCGGACTTGAAGCCGAAGAGCGTGGTCAAGGTGAAGCCATTGCCAGAAATTTATTTGAAATGGCCCAACTTAAAGTTCCGGTAATTTGTATTATCATCGGCGAGGGTGCCAGCGGAGGTGCTTTGGGCATCGGCGTGGGCGATAAAGTTTACATGCTTGAAAATACGTGGTATTCGGTTATCTCCCCCGAGTCTTGTTCTTCCATTCTTTGGAGAAGCTGGGAACATAAAGAAAAAGCTGCCGAGGCCTTAAAACTTACAGCCAAAGATATGCTGGAACATGGGTTAATTGACGGCATTATACCCGAACCCCTGGGAGGCGCTCATCGAAATCCGACCGAAACGTTCGAGACCGTAAAAAAATACATCTTGAACGCCTATAATGAACTCAAAGATTTGGATCCCGAAGAACGCATCAATTTAAGAATTCAAAAATATGCTTCCATGGGTAAAGTGGAAGAAATCGTAGATAAAGAAATCCAAAACGAAATCATTAAAGATTAAAAATTAAAACATATGGCAGATACAGGAGACATAGGCGTAGGTTCCGTTATTCGTTTTAACGGCGAACTGGTTCAAATTATGGAGTATCAACATCGTACTCCGGGAAATTTAAGAGCGTTTTATCAGGCCAAAATGCGAAATTTAAAAACCGGTAAGCAAACCGAATACCGCTTCCGTAGCGGAGAAAACGTGGAAATTGTGAGGGTGGAATATAAGATGATGCAATATATTTATCCGGAAGGTGAGTTTGCCGTGGTGATGGATAACGAAACTTTCGAGCAGGTGCATATTCCCATGTATATGTTCGGAGAAGGAGCCAAGTTCCTGAAAGAAGGCATGGAAGTTAAAATAACCTTTGAAGAAGGTGAAAATCCAATTTTAGCAGAACCCCCAACGTTTGTTGAAGCTGAAATCACCTATACTGAACCCGGAGTTAAAGGGGATACGGCTACCAACACACTAAAGCCTGCCAAAATTGATACAGGCGCTGAAATCATGGTTCCTTTGTTTGTAAACCAGGGCGATTGGGTAAAAGTGGACACCCGTACGGGCGAATACGTAGAGCGCATTAAAAAATAAAATGTTTTATTCTTTACTTTCGGTATTTATTGGAGGAGGAACCGGGAGTTTGCTCAGGTTTATTATCGGATTAAGCATCAAACCATTTTTTCCGAACTTCCCGGTTCATACCCTGGTGGCAAATATTTTAGCATCGATTGTTTTTTCTTTGTTTTATTTCAATCCGAAGCTTTTTAATTTATTTTCACTTAAACATGAATTGATTTTAGCCGGATTTTGCGGCGGACTCAGTACTTTTTCTGCTTTTTCATTCGAGAATTTCACTCTGATAAATGAAAAAAAAATTTTATTAGCTGTTTTGAATATTTTTATCAATGTCGTATTCTGCCTGGCCGTTTTTCTTTTCTTTAATGCTAAAAAACAAGGTGTTTCCTGACGATGTCGGCAGACGGAATATTTTCATTGACAGGCCTTTTCAGCTTAATTACATTAAGTATACTGGAAATTATTTTAGGCATTGATAATATTATTTTTATCGGGCTTGCCGTAAACAAACTTCCACGAAAAGACCACAAACGCGCCCGCATTTTCGGCCTAAGCATGGCCATGGTTATCCGTATTATCATGTTAAGTTTTATCGGATATCTGGCTCATTTAAGTAAAGCGCTTTTTTATCTGGGAACCTGGGGGTTTTCTTTCAGGGGACTAATACTTGCCGGAGGAGGGCTTTTTCTTATAATAAAAACCTGTAAAGAGATCATCAGCAAAATTTACCGGCAGGAGGAAGATTTGCAAATTACCGAAAACAAAGGTTTGATATCCTTCCGGAGCGTTATCATTCAAATTCTGATAATCGATTTTGTTTTCAGCTTCGACAGTATACTTGCTGCCATAGGTGTAAGCGGAAACATTCCCATTATGATTACGGCTGTGGTTATTTCCATGCTGATGATGATGTTTTTCAGCGGTTTGGTTCACGATTTCATTGAGCGACATTCCGGGCTTAAAACGGTGGCATTAAGTTTTTTGTTGTTCATTGGCGGAATTTTATTTGCCGAAGGTATAGCCGATGCCTATAATTTTTCGGTTCCTGCTGAAAAATCCTTACACATCAACAAAAATTACGCCTATGCCTCTCTGGCATTTGCGTTGATGATAGAAATATTCAATATTTTAGAAAGAAAAGAACGAAGAAAAAAAGATTTAGGTAAGTAAATTACTTATTCCAAAGTTTTGAAAAATTTAAAAACCGTTCCCTGAGAAGTATTGGATGAACTTTCAAATAAATGAATAAAATAAACACCGGCAGGAATGGAATTATTACTTCTTAAATGTTTTTCTAAATCATTTCCTTCATATTCCGACTCTAAAATTAATTTACCGCTTAAATCAAACGTTCTGTAAAAATATTTTTTTCTGTTATAATTTTGACAAGATGTTATTTTGCCGAGTTCATTTCTTGTACGATCTTTTCCATATTGAACCAAACGATAATAATTATTTCCAAACAAAGGTTTTTCATCCATAAAAACATATTGGGAAGCAGTTCTTCTTGAAGGGATTTTAGCAATTTCTTCAAACACAAAATCATCACCGGCTCTTTCAATGGAATAAAATTCAGTATTAATTTCATTCAAGGTTTCGAAGCTCACAAAATTTCCATTGTTAAAAGTTTCACATTGAAATGATTTAAGCTCGACCGGTAAAACCGCACAATTCAATGAAGCGGAACCTCCGAAATTGATGGTAAAACCGTTGGCCGTTGCTTCCCATTGGTTAATCATAAGGTAAAAAGTTTGACCGGCCGTAACACTGATGGTTGAAGTCCATGCATCACCGGTTACGCCTTCGGAAGTATCAGTAGCACCGTTACCAAGCCCGGTGGGGCCGGTATTAGCCGCATAGCTGCAACGAATAGGAGTACCTAATGATGTACAGGTTACATTGGGACCATATAAAGCATAATCATAATCACCGGTTGGCGAAAGGGGATTTATTGTGAAACCGAATGTTCCACCTGTTTGAACCTGAAAAAAATACCAGTTAGAATAATTTTCACCGCCGGCTGTACAACCCGTACATGACTCGGAATTGAACCCCGGACCTGTACTATTTCCCGAAAATGAAGAATTTGAACAAATTGCCGTAAAATTCGTACAATCATTGTTTTGACCTCCGGGTGCATGCGTACAACTAACACAAGAAATGTTGGCTGACCAACCCGGACGGTTAACAGAGGCATCTGAAAAAAACCTGACGGACAAACAACCGCTCGAATTTGATGCAGTGAAAGGATTTCCGGGTGGTAACGCTCCATTGGAACAACCTTGAAATAGCACAGGACCGTTCTGTGTTGGTGAGTTTGTAATTGTAAGATAATCCCAGCATGTAGTACAGGGAGGGTTGGCACACTCAACACTAAATGTAGTAAAAGTTAATCTGACACACATACTGGGGGAAGTTGGGCAAAAAACCCTATAAATTCCCGCCGTTCCAAACATTGTGGTTATTCCAATATTATTGGAATAATTAGCACCAGGCCCGCCATTATCGTAATAAATTCCACTGCAAGTATTAACCATACAAGTACCTACAAATGTACTTGCAATTCCGGAAGTGGGATGTAAATAGGTTTGGGAATCGGCTACCACAGAATACATTATTATCAATATGAATAATAAAGTTTTCATTGCAAGCGTAAGTTAAGAAATATTTAAATAAATATACATTTTTTAATTTATTTTAACAGCGTTACGTGTCCGGTTTTGTGATGGATTTTTCCTTCCTTGTCCTTGTACTTAACTTTATAAACATACACACCTTCTTTAACGGGTTCATCGCCTTTTCCTCCCTTGGTTCCATCCCAGCCCTGATTGATGTCTTTGGTTTTGAATAAGCTGATGCCCCAACGGTCGAATATTTCCAATTCAAAGGTAGATGGGTCTAAGCCGAACGGAGTGTAATAAACCCTGAAATCGTCGTTAATACCGTCGTAGTTCGGCGTGAACGAATTAGGTATAAAAATACCATAGTCGTTCTTCACCACAATCAACTTGCTGATCTCGTCCTTACAACCATGTACATTGGTAGCCGTAAGTTTGATGTAATATTCACCGGCTTCGGGGAACACAACTTTCGGATTAACCTCAGTCAATGAATAAAGGTTTCCGATATTCCATAGGTAATTGTTGTGACCCAATATTTGCGATTGATTAATTAAATGAATTTCCGGAGCAAGCAAACTGATTTCACCGTAAGGTTCCCAATAGAAGTCGGCTTTCGGAACATCATAGACGGTAATGGTGGTTGGTAATGTAACTATGGCATTACATCCGATATCATCCATATACTCGAACGTAAGATTATAATTACCCGGTTCGGTAAAGGTATAGGTTACGTTCAGTCCGCTAATAGGATCGGTACCGTTACCCAAGTACCAGGTTCCGGAGCCGGTATTATAGTTTGAACAACTCAGGATTAATTCCAAGGGGGCACACCCTTTGTCTTTATTTGCCACTACAACAGGATTCGGATTGTCATTTACGGTAATTCTGACGGCTGCCGAATCGGGACATAGTGAAGCCGTAGGACTTGAATGCGTGTGATAAATCACGATATTATTGTTACCGATATTGGCTAAAGATGGAGTGAATACCGATCCGTTAAGACCTGCTCCGCCTGTAAAGTAACCTCCCGGATTTATTACGTAGGATTGTAAATTAACAGGCATGTCGTTCTTACAGAAAGGACCGGGGTATTGCATAAAGTTGGCATGAATAAATTTCTCAACGTTGATGGTTGTAGTGGCCACTTCAATGCACGGACCTGCAGAAATGCTGTAGTTGATAACATTGGCTCCGATTTGGGCAAACGATGGAGCGAACAACCCTTGTGCACTAACTCCGGGTCCGTAAAACATTCCTCCAACCGGAGCAACCTGTAGTTGTTTTGGTTGATGCGTATTACAGAAAGGCCCCTCCGGATTGATAACCGGTGTTGCCAACGAAAAAACGTTTACACTTAATGTAGCCATATCCGGACATAAGGTTGTGGTAGGCACAGAGTGTGTTTGATAGGTAAGTGTTATCACGCCAGTTCCGGATTGAGCGGGGTCAAAAATATTTCCGTTAACCACACCCGGTCCTGACCATGTTCCTAGTTGGTTAGTAGCTATGGGTCCAAGGTAAACTACACTATGGTTTACACATTTATCGGGTATGCTACCGGTAATAACAGCCGGAACGAATTGTTCTACCATGATGTTTAAGGAAGATGTTTGCATACAAGTAAACGTTCCCGTTGAATAGTATAAAATGTTTGAACCGACGTTGGCAAGTGATGGGGTAAAAATTCCATTATTGGCATTCAGTGCCATGTGGGGAGTCCATGTTCCGGTATTAGGGATAACTTGCAGTTGTTGAGGTACAAAATTCGTGCAAAACGGCCCGGCTGATACAATAGTAGGTGTCGGGGGATTAAGTACATCTATGGCTAGAGTAGAAGAATGCGGACAAACAGTCGGGTTGGGCGATGAAGTAGTATTATAGGTTAAGGTGTAAATGCCTGTAGGCAAGTTCAAAGGATTAAACGAATTGGAATTGACAGCTGTGCCCGACCATGTTCCGTTTATGGTACTTTGAACAAGCCCCATCAGGTTTACCGGAGTAAAGGTATGACACATGGGAGCAACGGAACCGTTGAGGGCTGCCGTGTTGAATTGCGAAACCTCGAATGAAGCCGTTGTAGTAAGAACGCAGGAACCCACACCGATGGAATACATAACGGTGTTGTTTCCGATGGTGGCCATGGAAGGAGTTAAAATTCCGCCTGCACTTACGGCATTGTTTCCGCTGAAAGCCCCACCGGTTGGCGTTACCACAACATTGTAAGGAGGGAATGTATTACACATATTTGGAATTGCCGATATGGTGGGTTGGGTAGGATTATAGATAGTAACCGTCATTTGCTGGGCAACCGGACAGTTAATAAAGGTGGGAGTTACCACGGTCGTATAAATGACCTGAGCGGAGTATCCGGTTATGGGCAATGGTGAGACTGAAGTAGTGGTAGCTGTGGGGGCTGAAAAGATGGAAGTATTGTTTGGCAACCATTGAAAATTGAATGAATTGGCGTTATATCCCGGGCAATATCCGAAGCGCATCAAAGGTCGTTGTGTTTTTACACCAAATGCATTACTCGGGTTTAATGTAGTCATACAAGCTGTTGAAAAGTCACTGTAAAAATATAACGTTGAGTTAAAAGGGGTGGTCTGCCATGGACTTACACAATTTTGGGTCCAATTAGCAGTCATGTTATAACATATATCAATCAAAAGATTAGAGGTGCCGTCCCATAAAAACGGTGTTGTAAAGTTATGTTGGTTCCAACCCACTACGGGCGTAACATTAGCTTGAAATACTTGTATTAGACCGGTATTGTCAAATGTATTTCCAACGGCATTGGCCGCAGTACATTTAATTCGTATGGTATAACCGGGATAATTATTGGTACCGAAAACATTAATAACATTAAATCCTAAACTGGTAATATACCCCTGCCCCATACCCATTGCCTGTAATTCCGTGGCTCTTACAATAAATTGATGACGGGCATTTCTATACCAGTTACCGTAAGGTGCAGGATATGTCCACTGTGTATTCTGGCCGTTCTGAGTTCCCAAAACGTGCAAATTCGGATTTGAACATGCAGGCCCAACTCCTGTTGTTGAACAAGGTGTTCCTGTAATTAGATTCATGTTAATGCTGGCGGTAAATGTATTTCCCTGGCAAATGGTGGGTGTTTGAGGAGTAAGCGTATAGTTAAATGTAAACGGAGTAACAGTAAATTGTTGAGTATAGAAACATGAACCGTCAAAACCGTTAATGGTATAAATGCCTGCTCCTAGATTATTAATATTTATGGTATTTCCCGTAGGTCCGGCCACGAAAGAATAGTTGTTGGGACCGATTACGCCCACGGTATTCTGGTTTGGGGGCGAACCATTAGCCGGAACAAACACTATGGCAGCGGTTCCGTTGGTAGCTCCCGTACAAATAGGGGATATGGAATAAGCGCCTACATTACCGGGTGTCATGGATTGAAGGGTATATCTGACGGAATCCTTACACCCCTGTGGCGTCATGTAAGAAACCCAGTAAATGGAATTATTGATGGGATTATTGATAACCAATGAATTTTGAGTACCGGCAGGAGGGGGAATGGGAGTTGTACCGTTATACCATTGGTAATTTGTTCCGGCAGATGCGGTAATTATGGCAATGTTACCGCAATAGGGCTTGGTTACATATTTGGGAATAGGCGGAATGGCAACAACCTGAACCGTAGTAGCAACGGGCGTACCGCATGATACGCCGGCCACTTGAACGGTATAAATTCCCGGTGCAAGATTTACGGCCGCTGAATTGGAACTGACAACGGAATTACCCGGCGCCGTCCAGGTGTAGGTATAACCGTTATTACTACCTGCAACATAAACGGTGGCAGAACCGCTGCTTCCGCCAATACAGGTGGGTAATGTACCGACACCGGTAATGGTGGGTTGGGAAATATTAAGCGTATGAGTTAAAGTTGTAGTACACCCCGTTGGAGTTACAAGATTTAGGGTATAAACCGAACCAACAATTGCAGGATTAACATTGATGGATTGTGTATTGGAAGCTCCGACAATATTTGGTCCGAACCATTGGTAATTTACATAACCCGGAGGAGCAACAATTTGTGCAGTATTGGTTCCGGCACACATAGAGTTTATGACGCCTCCTGCTGAACATTCCGCTGCAACATATGCATAAGCATAGTGACCGTAATAACAACACCCTCCCACTATAAAGTTAACATTTACCTGGGTTATACCCGGATTATTGGTCAAATCGATTCCGTACATTCTCCATTTTCTGCACCAGGTTTGCCCCCAGTCAAAAACACTTTGAAAGAATGAAGTGTCGGTCGCGGCAGAAGTTGCATTAATATCATAAATTCCGCATACACCTCCGATAGGATTATTGTTTTGATCTGTTACCCTTACGCGAAAAAATGGTTGTTGAGGTGGTGCATGTCCTCCTGAATTTAAGATAACGGCAAAAGCATATTTTACATTTTTAACCGTAGGGGTAATATTAAAAGTATATCTCAAACTACATGCTCTGGCAGAAGCCAGGTACCCATTCATTCTGCAAGATGTGCCGGTATTAAAGAAGGGGCATGTAACAGGAATCTGAGAAACAGTTTGGGTTCCAACGGTAATGCAACCAATAGAGTCAT
>FQKF010096335.1_pt1 | contig 12288 bp, 11 predicted proteins | sample 1504521 | NCBI WGS metagenome assembly FQKF01 (sample SAMEA4475357, study PRJEB15587) | soil metagenome | biome: Soil; feature: Field | place: India | collected 2015-03-11 | depth 0 m
CATGCCCAGATGTATTATACTGGAGCAATGAAGAATCTTTTTGGCTGTATCACTGGACTTCAAAAACCTCAGTTTCACCTGAGATTCCCAGATAGAGATGATTTTGCCAATATGATTGTTGATTTAAACTTACTTTTAAAACCTGCTTTAGGCATTATGGATGGAATTGTAGCAATGGAAGGAAGAGGCCCTCAGGGAGGAACACCAAAAAAACTTGGATTAATCGCCACCTCTTTTGATATTCTTGCACTTGATCTTGTCAGTGCTGAACTTATAGGCTACAAACACACAGACATTCCCATAATAAAAAATGCACTCGAACGAAAAAAGTTTTTCATCTCTTCTCCCGACGAAATTGAAATAGTTGGAGAAAAAATAGAAAATTTAAAACCTCATCATTTTGAGAAAGTTAAAATAACTTCAGAAATTCACTTTTTACACAACAAAGTCCCAAATCCAATAATACAATTTATAAACAATATTACAGTTCCACGTCCACATTTCAAACACAAAGTTTGTGTTAAATGTGGTAAATGTATATCTATTTGTCCAGCAAATGCATTATCATTTAAGACAGACAAAAAAGGAAAATACGTAAAAATAGACTACACAAAATGTATAAAATGCTACTGCTGTGATGAAATATGCCCTGTAAAAGCTATTGAGCTTAAAATCAGACCTTTTTAGTCAATAGGGAAAACCCTTATAGAATCATCAATTTTTTCATTCAGATAATTCTGAATGGCATAGAGTGTCCCTGTTTTACTTGCTGCACAACCATGACATGCACCAAGATAGTTTATGTAAATATCAGTAAAGCCATCGCTCTCCTTCACATCAACTACCTCAAGACTTCCTCCATCAGCAGCAAGCATTGGTCTGATATCTTCATCAAGAACCTTCTCAATCTCCTTCAATTTCTGAACAAGACTCATTTCTTTAAATGTTTTTGCTTCCATATACTTTTTTACCCCTTCTTTATCCATTTCTGCCCTTACTTCCTGTAGTATATCGACAAGATAATACTTTCTACTTTCATGACCACCCGGTCTTATACAGGATTTACAGAAAGCTCCGGCCTTTGTATATTGTGTTATTTCTTCTACTGTTTTAAGATTGTTAAGCCTTATTACTTCTTTTATGGTTCTTAAGGAAACTCTTGCACACTCACAGACAATCTCTTCCTCTTCAAGTTTTTCAATATCTATACCCTTGTAGATTGAAGCCGCTTTCTTTATAACATCATATGCCATTACACTACAATGCATTTTCTGTGGTGGCACTGCTGGAATATCTGGATCATCTCTCAATGCCTTTTCAACATCAAGATTTGTTATTTTCATAGCCTCGTCAATTGTCTTACCAACACAGAGTTCCGTCATCATATCACTTGAAGCTATGGCTGTCCCACACCCAAAACTCTTAAACCTTGCTTTTATAATCTTATCTGTTGCTGGATCAACAAGTAGATAAAGCCTTACCGCATCACCACAAGCCTCAGCACCCCAGTCAGCAATAATAAGTTTTCCCCCAACTGCCTTAGCTTCTTCTTCTGTAATTTCACCTCTATTCTTTGGATTGTTCATTCGTTCCGCAACTTTATTTGAATACTGTTCCCACAAAGCCCCACCAATAAGATCATTTTTAGCCATAAAAACCTCACTAATAAGTTGAAGAAATACTTCTTAACCTTTCAACACTTTTTCTTAATACTTCAATTGTATAATCTATTTCTTCCTCTGTTGTATATCTCGAAAGACTGAATCTTACTCCAGTATGGGCAAGTTCTTTTTCTATATCCATAGCAACAAATACAGGATTTGGTTCAAGAGATTCTGAAGAACAGGCACTACCAGTCGAGGCCGCAATACCATTTTTGTTCAAATCCCAGATCAAAGCCTCACCTTCTATCCCTTTGAAACTTGCAAGAATAGTATTTGGCACTCTTAATTCCCTTTTTCCTATAACCTTTGTATCCTTAATTGACAAAATAGCATCTTCAAGTTTATCTCTTAATTTTGCTACATTATTCTTTTCAAATTCAAGATTCTTAATTGCAAGCTCCATTGCAACACCCATACCTACAAAACCGGGCACATTTATAGTGCCAGCTCTTTTCCCACCCATCTGTTCACCACCATGAAAGAAAGGAATGAATGGCACCCCTTTCCTTATATAAAGTCCACCAACTCCTTTTGGCCCATGAAACTTGTGTGCACTGAAACTTAAGTAATCAACAAAAGAATTTTCTACATCAACTTCAATCTTACCAATAGCCTGCGTGGCATCACTATGGAATAAAACATCCTTCTCTTTACATAAAATGCCTATTTCTTTAATTGGGAAAATAAGGCCTGTCTCATTATTAACCCACATTATCGAAACAAGGGCAGTTTTATCCGGATCAAGATATTCTTTTACCATTTCTTTGGTAACAATCCCATCTCTATTTACAGGTAAGTAAATGACCTCAACTCCAAGTTTTTCAAGAAATCTAAGTGGATTTGTTACGGAAGGATGTTCAACCTGTGTGGTTATAATTCTATTTTTTTTACCTTCTTTTATGATAGAATAGTAAACTGACATAAACACAGCATTATTGCTCTCTGTAGCACAGGATGTTATAAGTATGTCATCCTCATCTTTTGCATTAATACCAGCATACAATCTATCCATTGCAAGTCTTAAATATGGGTGAGTCTCCGTCCCGAAAGAATGTAAAGAATTTGGATTTCCATAAATCTGACAGTAAAAAGGCTCCATCGCATCCTTTACAATTGGATCAACAATAGTTGTAGCATTATTATCAAGGTAAACTCTTTCCATCAAAACCCCAAAACAATACTTTTTCTATATATTTAATATTAATTAATAATACTATTTTAGTCAATTTTTATTTTTCTTAAAATTGAATTGTAAAAACCAATGGTATTATGATGTAAAACCACCTTCTCATCAATTAAATAGTTGATTTTTTCTTTTATTATTAAAATCAGCCCTTCATCGATATTTTTCTTTGTAATTTTGAGTAATTTTTTTTGTTTATGAAGTTTCCTTGTGGGATCAAGATAATCTGAAGCAAATATTATTTTACCAAAGATGTCAAAATCTTTATGTCCTGTAGAATGATAATATATTGCATTAAAAATTTCATCATCAATATTAAAATTTTCTCTTGCTATTATTGCACTTACATATGCATGAAGAACACCTTTACATTCGAGTTCTTCTTCCTCAAGTTTTACCTTATATTTTTTTAAGTGTTCGATTTGTTCATTATAATTCATTTCCTTTGCAATGTCATGCAAAAGTGAAGCGATAAAGAGTCTTTCTTCTGATACTTTATAAATCTTCCCCAATTTCAAAGCAATCTTAGCAACTCCAAGAGAATGCTTAAATCTTTTTTTTGATAATTTTTTTTTCGCAAAGTTTATAATCTCTTCCATTATTTAACTATCCTTACTTCAGGCTCAGGAATAAATCCATATTTCTCCTTTATCCTTTCCTGAACAACCTGAATGAGATAAATTATATCATTTTGTGTAGCGTTGTCAAAGTTTATTATAAAATTACCATGAAATTCTGATATTCTTGCTCCACCACTTGAAAAACCTTTAAGTCCAAGCTCATCAATTATTTTACCTGTCGGAGAACCAAAACTATAGTTGTTTTTAAAAACTGAACCACACGAAGGATAGTCAAAGTGATGTTTTAATTTTCTATCATTTTCTATAGAATACAATACTTCTGGAATTTCTTTTATATCAAAAAAGTTTTTTATATTTTCAAGACAAAAATGCCTGTAAAAATATGAGAGATCTGAAAAATTAATAGGTTTTAAAAAAGATTTGATTTTAAAAATATCTCTTAATCTCAATTTTTTATTCAAATTAAAAGTAGCCCCAAGTATAGTCCATTTATGATGTTGAAAAATCGAGCTTTTATAAGCAAAAGAGCAATTCTTCTGTTCTATCCATTTAATATTAAATTTTTCATCAAGATAATAAATCTTATCCAGAATATTACAGAATTCATTATTATAACAACGGGCATTCATAAAGATAGCCCCGCCTATACTACCGGGAAGTAAATGAGTGAAAAATAAATCTTCAGTTTCACTCATTAATCCAATTATGGCAAGCACGGAAGAAGGAACACCACTTGATAAAAAAACCTTACCTTTCTGGCTTTTAATCTTCATTAACTTCTTTAAAGAAATAAAGATATACTCCTCATCTGGATTATCGGGAAATAAAGTGTTTGAACCAAGGCCGAATATATAAGTTTTTAAGTTTTTTCTTCTTGTATACTTGAGAATTTTTTTTAACTCATTTACACTTGAAGGAGTAACTACTTTTCCCAAGCCACCTATTTTGTAGGTTGAAAATTCTGAGAGTAAAAAATTTTTCATAAATTTCCTTATTTAACAAATCTTTCTTTCCAGACAATGCCCTTACCCGTGCCAATTTTAAAAGCTGAATACAAAGCCATAACTATAAGATTGAGAAAGAATAATGGATAAAGAATAAAAGGAACCAACCCTATTCTTCTTTCAAAAAGATTTATACCCCATCCAGCTAAAAAAATCAGGATAGAATAAAGAGCAAGTTTTATATAATAAGTTTCGCTTCCATAGTTCAACAATATATAAAAAACTGGGAAAAGAATGCTGAAAAAAACAACCCCAATAAGTCCCAAAAGAAGTAAATAACTTTTGCCAATAGCTGGGAAAATAACCCTCGAAATGCCATTGAAACCTCTATAAAAACTATCATACATTCTGCATTCAACATAATCTTTTAAATCAAGAAAGATAGTTTTAAACCCACTCTTCTTCATTTTCCTTACAAGAGCCATATCTTCAACAACCTCATTTTTAACTAGCTCAAATCCACCAATCTGCAAAAGTTTTTCTCTTTTCACAAAAATTATCTGCCCAATTGCAAAAGAAAAAAGAGAATTTTTAAACAACGGAATCAAAAACAAGGGAAGAAAAAGCCCTGTAAGAAGATAAAGAGATGGAATAATCATCTTCTCCCCAATAGTTATAGCTTTTTGAAATGCAAAACCAGATATAAAATCAACATTATATTCTTCCATTTTTCCTAAAAGAAAATTAAGAGTATTTTTTGAATGAACAGTATCTGCATCAGTAAAAAAACATATCTCTCCAGAAGCAAGTCTTAAAAGTTGTTCACAAGCAAACGGTTTGCCTTTCCAATCAGAGGGAAGTTTTTTACCATTATAATATTTAAATTTTGGGTCGTGAGTGTATTTTTTTAAAATATCTTCTGTCATATCGGTTGAATTATCATTCAAAACTATGACTTCATAATCAGGATAATCTATTTTGAGTAATGAATCGACACATTTTGCTATATTCTTTTCCTCATTTCTTGCTGGAACTAAGATTGAAATTCTTGGATATTTTGATGGCTTTTTATAAGAAGAAGTTAACTTTAAAAATAAAAAATTTGAAATGCTCACAAAAAGAAAAAATAGATTTATGAATAAAATAAGTTCAAATAAAAGTAAAAAATAATCCATAAATCACCTCAAAAAATAAAACATATATTATTTTAATAAAAAAATGTCCTTAAGTCAAAAAGATTAAAAGAGGGGCTTTAAAAAGCCCCTCTTTTAATTTTGAACAATCATTTTCCCCGCAGGAACATTAACAATTTTACCATCAGAAAAATTTACCGTAATATCAATTGATGAAGGGTTATATACAACATAAGATTTTTTTTTGTCTTTATTGAAAACTGCATAAAAAGTTGTATTAGCTGTAATATTTTGATCTATTCTGCCAAGTGCTTTAAAATTCTCTATCCAGTGATATGTCTTTGCAAAGCTATTTCCAAACTCTGGGGGATAGCTTGTATCCCATACCTTCATTGCCTTATCTGGATCAGTAAAAGCCTGATACATAGCTATTATATCAGTCCAGATTGTCACTCTTCCTACTTTATTATAAAGTTCTTCCAAATTTTCATTAACAAAATCAGGATATCTACCAAAGAACAATGAACCCCCAGTCAAAGGAAGCATGTTTATAGCTTTTGTTTGTGTATATTCTTCTGTCCACCATGTTGTATGAGCAATCTTACCACCCCATACCTGACAAACTTCTACATTCCTATATGCTTTTGGAAAATTATCTTTGTAAACATCAAACCAGTATTCAAGAGCTGCCTGAACTTCGGTTGTATATAGAAATACGCCAAGATCTCTTATTGCAGTATCTCCTGTTATTTCGCCCCACATTATAAGAGCCACCCAGGCATTTATAGCTTCGGTTACAGATTCCTGATTTGGTCCATAAGCAGAAAAACCTGTCGGAGCTCCCCCACTTGCCCATGAATGTCCTTCGTAAAGATCAAAATATCTCATATAAGGAAATCTTTTATCCTCTCTTTCCCAGTTAGCAATATCTTTAATAAGAAGTTTTATCATTCCCCCATAGTTTTCATCTTTTGCCCATTCTTTATTATTTAAAGCTACAAAACTTGCCCCATATATAAAATAACCAAAATGAAAGTGATGATCATTCAATTCTGTGTTATTTCCAAAGCCAGCCTGATACATTATGAGAGTCCCCCAAGTAGGCTCGTAGTAAAAAAGTTGTTTGCTTTTTGTTTCTGAAGCAGTAAAATATTCTACTATCGTTTTTTCTATTGTCTTAACAAAATCTTCTTTTGCTACTTTGTTCCCAAGTTGGTCAGCAATAGCACTTAAATCACCAAGCCTTGATAAATTTTTTGATAGAGAATAAGGATCCATAATACCTGCATAACTTGGTCCATATCTTATATAGTCTTTCTTCTTATAAATTTCATTAACATACTTATTAAGTTTATCTCTATCATATTTTCCTGCATCGGGAAGCCACGGTAAAACACCATAATATTTATACTCTGTTGTAAATTCATTCCCCTCTATAAGTTTCATCTTACCTCTGATTGAATCATAAGTATAAGGGAGCGTCTTAATATTTTGATTTCTCCAGTGGTGTGGAAATAATGCCATTAAAGTTTTATTATTACTACCTTCTTTTACTTCTGTTAAAATTCTGTATTTTGTAATTACCTTACTATTTTCTCTATCATATTTCCATTCAACTATGGTGTTTGTCGGAAATGCGTAAGCATACCTTTTATAAAATTCAAGGGTTTCTCTCTTGTTATCAGGTAAAACTGAAACAACAAGAAAGTTTTTATTCTTTGGGGTTGTAAGAGAAAAGGTTGATTTATTCAAATCTTTCCACCTTGATCCTCTCGGAACAAAAAATGCAAAATTAAAATTATTCACCTCTACACCAATCGAATCACTACTATCATTTCCATACCATACTTTGCCTTTTTCTAAGAAATTAATTTCTATTTCAGCATTTTCAAATGTAAAGTAAATAAAAGGACTGCCTCTTACTACTGTTGCTTTGATTATCTTATTGCCATCTTTCATAACAATATCAACTGAAAAATCAGTATATTTATCAAGCCTTGCATCTTTTGGATTAAAATTTTTGGCAAATATCGAAAACTGAGGAAAGTGCGGCATAACAATCTGAATATCTCCATCTCCTTCTTTAAAGACATCCTTTTCTGGAAAACCAACCCAAAAACCACTTTCTGCACAACTGAAAGTCAAAGGAAGTGGATACATAGCTTCAGAAAATTCAGTCCATATAACACTTGAATACCATTTGTTTGAAGGAAGCCCTCCCATTATGTTCTCTGTAATAAATGGAGTATCCTGATGAGGCCCTGATTGCCCAAGTGGTCTCTCATCAACATAACTTGCTTTGCCAACATTTATAACTTTTGAGTATAAATTTATTGAAACACCCAGTATCATTAGATATAAAAATCTCTTTAACATTGCAACCTCCTTACACTAATTTTATATCCATTTTAAAAATAATGCAAGAAAAATTATCTTTGCTATATAGCACATTGTGTAATTTACTAAAGAAAGCTATAAATAATTCGCTTAAATTCCTTTAATACACATTTACCTTCAATCTTTTAATGTGCGGAATTTTCTCAACAGGGATAAAAACTGCCTCAAAATTATTTGGCGAGACTGTTAAATTAAGATTTGTAGAAAATGTTTTATTTGCTTTAAATTCAAAAACTTTTATCTCCCAATTATTATTTCCTTTATTTTCAAATATTATGTTTAAACCTTTCATAGCTTTGGTATTAACTGTGCTGATTGTGATAATTTTATCCTTATCATACTCTATGATTTTCTTTTCATTCATTCTGCCAGGATTTGTAAAATATATAAAAATCCAGAATATCAATGCTATAAATATGTAAAAACCAATAAATGACTTAACTTGCGGATTTCCTCCTGAAAGATAGCCTAAAATTCCTTTAGCTTTTTTTCTCTCAGGTTCTTCGATAGATTTTCTTCTTCTGGCAAGTCTTTCTTCTCTTGAGTAATAGTAATTATAATTAGGATTTTTCAATTCATCAAAAGATGGAATCTTATTCTCTTTTTTCATATTTGTTACCGTTTTTTGTTATCATTACTACACAAGCATCTGAAGACCAATTCGGTAAAAAAAGCCATTTTTTTAGCTTATTATTTTTTATAAAAAATGTTTTGACTATTTTATAATCCTTTTTCTTGCAATAATCCTTAAAATCAAGATATGTTAACAAATGAATATTCGGAGTATCATACCATGAATATGGTAAAACCTTTGATTTTGGCATCCTGCCTTTGAATAACAAGTTAAACCTTATCTTATAGTTGCCAAAATTAGGAAAACTCAATATAGCATATTTTGAAATCCTTGTTATTTCATCTATAACTTTATCAGGTCTATTAAGTTCCTGTAATGTCTGACTCAATATAACATAATCAAAGCTATTGTCTTCAATGAAAGGAAAAAGTCCATTAAGATCATACTGTATAACTGGAATTCCTTTTTTTGTGCAGAGTAGCATTCTTTCTACATCAATCTCTACACCTGTTCCTTTGATTTGCTTATTTTTTATTAAATAATCAAGCAAACTTCCATCACCACATCCTAAGTCAAGAACAGTTTTACCACTTTCTATCCAGCTTGCTATAATAGATAAATCCACACGATTTGAAAGTAGAGAGAAGAGCTTTTTCATTTCTCCTCCCCTTTTTCAAAAGTTGCATCTACAAAACTACTTATTATTTTTTCTTCAAGATCAATTTCGAGAAGAAATGCATCATGCCCATAAGAAGATTCTATGTTATAATAGCTAACGTCCTTTTTTTGCTTAAGAAGAGCATTCACTATTTCCTGAGACTGATATGGTGGAAAAAGCCAGTCAGACGTAAATGATATAACAAGAATTCTTGATTTGACAAGTTTCATAGCCTCTTCAAGGCTTCCTTTTCCATACATAGCTGCAACATCGAAGTAATCCATAGCCTTTGTGACATAAAGATAGCTATTTGCATCAAAAATCTCTACAAATTTATTACCCTGATAATCAAGATAACTCTCTACCTGAAACTCTTTTGAAAAATCAAAACCAAATTCATTCCTTGTTTGAAGTCGTCTTCCAAATTTTTTATGCATAGATTCATCGCTCAAGTAGGTTATATGACCTATCATTCTTGCTATTGATAATCCTACAGAAGGTGGCACCTTTCCATAATAATCTCCCCCATTCCAGTTTTCGTCCCTGATTATTGCATTTCTACCTACAGCATTGAAAGCAATTGACTGAGGAGAAAGTCTTGCTGTAGCTGCAATAACTATTGAAGATAATACATTATCTGGGTACCTTAATGCCCACTCAAGTGCCTGCATTCCACCCATCGAACCACCAATAACAGCAAGTAATTTTTCAATCCCAAGATAATCTATAAGTAGCTTCTGCACCTTAACCATATCTCCAATGGTTATAACGGGAAAGTTTGCTCCATAAGGCTTGCCTGTTTCGGGATTTATAGAAGATGGACCTGTAGTTCCTGCACATCCTCCAATCACATTTGAACATATTACAAAATATTTATCGGTATCTATAGCTTTACCCGGCCCTATGACATCATCCCACCAGCCCGGTTTATGCCCCATAGATTTGTGAAAACCTGCTGCATGTGCATTACCAGAAAGTGCATGACAAACAAGAATAGCATTGGATTTATCACTATTAAGCTCTCCATATGTCTCATAAGCAACAGTAATAGGCCCAAACTTTTTGCCTGAATCAAGTTTTATATAGTCCTTTTCATTGGTTGCAAAATTGACATATTTTGTTTCTACAATTCCCACGCTACCTTTCAAGTTAATTACCCTCTGTAATGTGATTAAAAATTGTAATAAGTTTTTTTGAAAATATCAAGTATTTATTCCCATTCTATTGTGGCGGGTGGTTTTGAGGTAATATCATATACCACTCTATTGACTTCTCTTATTTCTCTTACTATTTTATTTGCAACATCATCAAGAAGAGAGTGTGGTAATTCTGCCCAGTTTGCTGTCATTCCATCAAGTGATGTTATGGCTCTTAATGCTATAACGTTTCCATAAGCTCTCTCATCTCCCATAACACCAACACTCTTAACTGGAAGGAAAACTGCAAAAGCCTGCCAGACTTTATCATAATAACCAGTTCTTTTAAGTTCATCAATGAAAATTTTATCAGCCTTTCTTAAAATGTTAAGTTTTTCTTCAGTGATTTTATCAATAACCCTTACAGCAAGACCGGGTCCGGGAAAAGGATGTCTATTAAGAATATCATCAGGAATACCAAGAAGTTTTGCGACCTGTCTTACCTCATCTTTGAAGAGAAATTTGAAAGGTTCAATAACTCTGCCTTCCTTTTCCATCTTGAGTATTTCTTTTACCCTGTTGTGATGGGTTTTTATAGTCTGGGAAGGTCCTTTTACAGAGCTTGATTCTATAACATCTGGATAAAGTGTTCCCTGAATGAGATAATCAAAATCCTTAAGTCCAGAATAAAAGACTTTGATAAAAGTATTTCCTATTATTTTTCTCTTTTTCTCTGGGCAGGATACTCCTTTTAATTTCTTCAAGAAAAGTTTTGAAGCATCAATATATTTGACATTAAGCCCAAGTCTATCACGTAAATTATATAAAACCTCTTTGTCCTCGTCAAGCCTCAGTAAACCATTATTTACAAAAATTGAAACAACATCATTGCCTAAAGCCTTATGAGCAAGAACTGCAAGTGTAGTAGAATCAACCCCTCCAGAAACTCCCAGAACAACCTTTTTACCTTTACATTTTTCCTTGAGGAATTTTATCTCATTTTCTAAGAAATTCTCCATATTCCAGTTAGCATTTGCCTTTGATATCTTAAAAACAAAGTTTGAAAGCATTTTCTTTCCTTCTTCGGTATGAACAACTTCTGGATGGAATTGAACAAGATAGATTTGCTTTGAAAGATTTTGAGCTGCAACAAACTCACAATCATTGGAAGCTGCAATCTTATCAAATCCTTCGGGTAATTTAAGAACTGAGTCCCCATGACTCATCCATACAATGCTTTCATTTTTAACACCATCAAATAATGGAGAATCTTTCACAATTTTTATTACCGATTTGCCATACTCTCTATAGACAGATTTTTCAACTATTCCACCAAAGAGTTTTGAGGTGAGTTGCATACCATAACATATTCCAAGTATTGGAATACCAAGCTCATAGATTTCTCTTGATATAGTAGGAGCATCGATAGACAAGACACTCGATGGTCCACCAGAAAGTATAATGCCCTTAGGAGCTATCTTTTTAATCTCATCAAGAGCTATGTTGAATGGATAAATTTCAGAATATACGCCTAATTCTCTTACCCTTCTTGCAATAAGCTGGGTATATTGAGACCCAAAATCAAGAATCAAAATTTCTTCTCTCATAAGTCCTGCTAAGATTTAATTTTTGATCAATTTTTCAATTTTAGTCGCTAAAAAATACAGTTTTTTTGCTGCTTCCAATCTGTCAGAATCAACATATTTTTTAATTTTCTTCATTGAGCTATAAACAAAGTCAAGTATCTCGATAGAATTATCACACTTAGTAATAACTATTTTTTTTAACTCCTCGGGAACTTCAGAACATAAAGATGATTTTGTCATTGTCATAAGAACCTCTCATTTTTTTAATTTATAATAATTTTGAATACTATTTACACTCACCTCTTCATTGTGAAGAGAATATAAAGCCTCAGAAAGTGCATACATTGCTGGCACAGTTGTAAAAAGAGGTATCTGAAGCAAAATAGCATTCTTTCTAATATATGTATCGTCCGAAAAAGCCTTTTGCCCAAG
>FQKF010091306.1_pt1 | contig 12261 bp, 9 predicted proteins | sample 1504521 | NCBI WGS metagenome assembly FQKF01 (sample SAMEA4475357, study PRJEB15587) | soil metagenome | biome: Soil; feature: Field | place: India | collected 2015-03-11 | depth 0 m
GAAGAAGCATTGGAATACATTCAGGAGGATGAGTGGGTGGAGATTACGCCTAATCACATCCGTATGCGTAAAATCATATTGGATGAAAATGAAAGAAAACGCATGCAGAAAAATAATTAAACATTTAAACGAATTCATTGTTAAAGCATTTCGTAAATGAAAATTCGTTTTATTTTTTTGTTATTGATTTCGCTGATTTTAAGAGCTCAGGATAAATTCACTATAAGCGGTTATGTGCGGGACAAAAACAATGGTGAAGCACTCATCGGAGCGGGGGTTTACGTTTATGAGTTAAAAACCGGAGTGTTGACCAACGAGTATGGGTACTATGCCATTACATTACCCAAAGCAAAATACAAAATCAGGGTTTCTTATTTGGGGTATGCTGAATGGAATGAAACCGTTGATTTAAACTCCAATATTAAAAAAGATTTTTTTCTGAGCGAGGAAGGAAATCAGTTGGAAGAAGTTCAAATTACATCCGAAAAATTGAACGAGAACGTTACGTCGAAAGAAATGAGTACGGTGAAATTGGACATCAAACAAATCAATAAAATTCCGGCCTTGCTTGGCGAAGTGGATATCATTCGTTCCATACAATTGCTTCCCGGAATTACCACAGTAGGGGAGGGGGCCACCGGATACAATGCCCGGGGCGGAAATGTGGACCAAAATCTCATATTGCTGGATGAAGCGCCGGTTTTTAATTCATCCCATTTATTCGGATTTTTCTCTGTGTTTAATCCGGATGCCGTTAAGGATGTAAAACTGGTAAAGGGTGGGATTTCATCGCAATACGGAGGAAGGGTATCATCTATTTTGGATATCCGAATGAAAGAAGGAAATAACCAACGCCTGGAATTAAACGGAGGAATAGGAACCATATTTAGCCGCCTGAGTGTGGAAGCTCCGATTGTAAAAGATAAAGCCAGTTTTATATTGGCCGGCAGAAGAAGTTATATCGATGTTTTAGCCAAGCCCTTTTTAAGGAAAAATGAAAATTTAAAAAACGCGAAGTTTTATTTTTACGATGCCACGGCTAAAATCAATTGGAAAGCCGACGATAAGAATACCTTCTATTTATCCGGTTATTTCGGAAGAGATGTTTTCGGTGCCGGATTTGGTTTTGATTGGGGCAATTCCACCACCACCTTTCGTTGGAACCACATTTTTGGAAGTAAATTGTTTATGAACCTTACGGCATTTTATTCCAATTATTCCTATAAGTTAAGCTTCAGTCAGGAGAATTCCGACCAAAAATTCGACTGGACCTCAAACATCAAAAACTACTCCATAAAAAATGATTATACCTGTTTTTTGAACAATCGAAATTCCCTTCGATTCGGTTATCAGGCTATCTATTATGATTTTCTTCCGGGCGATGCCATAGCCGTTACCAATAATACATCTTTGAAATTCAAATTAAAAAAGCGTTATGGGGTGGAACATGCGGCTTATGTGTCGGATGAAATTAAATTCAATTCTTCGTTTTCGGCGGAAATCGGCATTAGAGTATCCTATTATCAATATTTAGGTGAGGGAACAAAATATGTCTTCAGAGATACTACCGAGAATTCCGTTAAACCTTTGGACTATAAAATTCAATACGACGCATGGAAAACCATTCAGGATTTCATGAATCCGGAACCCCGTTTATCTCTGAATTATGTTTTGAGTGAAGAGAGTTCCGTAAAAGCCGGTTATAACCGAATGGCTCAGTATTTGCAGTTGGTAAGCAATACGGCAGCCAGTACGCCTTTGGATGTTTATGCTTTATCTACAAACAACATTAAGCCCTTGGTTGCCGACCAGGTTAGTACCGGATATTTCAGAAATTTTCTGAATAATTCCATCGAGAGTTCCGTGGAGGTCTATTATAAATGGATGAAAAATCAAATGGATTATATCGATAATGCCGATTTGTTTTTAAATGAGGAACTGGAAGGCCAGTTGATTATGGCCAAAGGCAGGGCGTGGGGCGTAGAATTCTTTGTCAGAAAGAAAACCGGAAAAATTAACGGTTGGGTTAGTTATACTTTTTCAAAAACACAACGTTTAACCCCGGGAATCAGTAACAACCGATGGTATAATAGTAAATACGATCGCCCGCATGTGTTGAATTTGGTTATGAATTATGAAATTACCAAACGTTGGAATTTATCGGCCAATTTGGTTTATTTGAGCGGCACACCTTCTACTTTCCCCGATTCACGATTGGAAATTCAGGGCTATTCCATACCCTATAATACATCGGGATTACGAAACAACTACCGTATTCCCGCCTATCATCGTCTGGATTTAGGGGCCACTTACTATTTCCGTAAAAACGACATCCGAAAATTCAAACAAAATCTGGTATTCAGCGTGTATAACGTTTATGCTCGCAAAAATGCCTATTCTGTTTATTTTTCGAGAAAAGACGGCATCAATCAGGCCATTAAATTTTCCATTATAGCCACAGTGATCCCATCCGTAACGTATAACTTTAATTTTTAAATAATGAGAAAAATTTTTTACTTCATATCGCTCATTTTTATATCATGTGAAAATCCTATAAAACTCAAGTTAGATAAGGGAGAACCAAGATTGGTGGTGGATGCTTTTTTGAACGATTTGGATACATTACAAAAAATTCGCCTGACAAAAACCGAAGGTTTTTTGGGGAGCCAACCGGTTCCGGTTGTTGACAATGCTAACGTTACGGTTTGGAATCTTACCAAAAATCAAAAAATTGATTTTATCTATTTTGGTAATGGATATTATCATTTTTTTACTCAAAAGCCGGATACGTTTTTTATCAAAAATCATTCATATAAACTGGCCATCAACTGGAACGGATCTGAATATAATTCCTATTACACGCAAAAAAGATCGGCCATTCTGGACAGTATTCAACCCATCTTTTACCCTAACGGTAATGGTTTTTCCAATAACAGTCCTTTTTATTCACCTTATTTATGGGCCAGGGATATTGTGGAGGGCCCTACGGATTATTATTGGGTTAAAACTTACCGTAACGATACGTTATTCAATGAACCCGGCGATATAAACATCGCCATTGATGGAACCAACGGGGCAGTAACCAAGGATATTGCCGGTTCATTAGACACTATTTTATTTACACCTCCTATCACCTTTTTGGGATTTAAAAGCTTTGCATCAGGTTCAAAAGTAAAAGTACTGGTCCTTTCAATAGATAAACCAACGTATGATTTTTTAAGGCAAGCAGAAACTCAAATGACCAATTCCGGCCTTTTTGCCACCACACCTGAAAATGTTAAAACCAATATCAATACACCCAATGGGGCTTCAACAAAAGCACTGGGATGGTTTTGTGTCAGCAGTGCAAAGAGAAAGGAAAGGATGATTCCCTAACCATTATCAGGAATTACTTTTGGTTATTAGCCTGATTTTAAGATCACTTTCCTTAATGTAAAATTTCGCTATTTGAATTTTATCTTTTTAATTTGTAACTTTGTCTAAATTAATAGGTACTTTATATGCACATTGCAGTTGCCGGAAACATCGGATCTGGTAAAACGACTTTAACTTCATTGTTGGCAAAACAATTTAAGTGGACAGCCCATTACGAAGATGCAGATGAAAATCCTTATCTAAATGACTTTTACGATGACATGCAACGCTGGTCGTTCAATTTACAGGTTTATTTTCTGAATAAGCGATTCAATCAGATATTAATGATTCGTAAGGGAAAAAATACCGTCATTCAGGACAGAACCATTTATGAGGATGCATATATTTTTGCTCCCAACCTCCATGCCATGGGCCTGATGAATACACGTGATTTTGAAAATTATTTTTCGCTTTTTAAGCTGATGGAAGGATTAATCAGCCCCCCCGACTTAATCCTTTATCTGAAAGCAAGCGTTCCTACGCTTGTAAAAAATATTCAAAAAAGAGGCAGGGAATACGAAAATAGCATAAGAATCGATTATCTAAAAAAGTTAAATGAAAGATACAATGCCTGGGCTGAAAATTATGAAGGAAAAATGATAACCGTGGATATTGACGAAATAAATTTTATTGAAAATAAGGAAGATTTTGGAAATGTTGTTAGAATGATCCAGAGTAAGGAATTTGGCTTATTTAAATAAAATTGAATAACGAAACATCCATAATCAGCAGCACTTTTTCACAAACCTATTCCAAACTTTCTGACCTGAAAGCCGATAAGGGCTCTATCATTTTAATGTATGATGGAGTTTTAAATTCTGATACCATCAGTAAACTGGAAAGCCTTATTGAAGAAAGATTATTTGAATTAAACCTGCCCAAAAGTGTTCATAAAAAAGCATTTTTTATTTCTGTCGAATTGCTTCAAAACCTCTTACTGCACGGACACAAAGACCCGGCAGGCATCCAGCATCAGTTTATCATAATATCCAAAACTTCAGATAAACTAATCATTACTACATCTAACCTCATAACGAATTCACATATACCCAAAATACAAGAAATTTTAGACTCCATTAACGCCATAAACGATCCTACAGAACTTAAAATGTTTTATATGTCAAAACTGGAGTCCGGTGAACTGAGTGAAAAAGGAGGGGCAGGCCTCGGGTTCATCACCATCGCTATGAAAAGTGGAAATAAACTTTCCTATGAATTCCAAAAAATAACCGACGATTTTTCATTATTCTTCCTCGAAACATCCATAGATTTGAATGCCTGAATTTGCCGTTCTTCACCTTTGTTCATGGTATCCGACACCTTTCAGGCCTGAACACGGCATATTTCATAAATCACATATACGTTCCGTATCCCTATACTCCAAACATATAGTTATTTATGTTGCATTTAATGAAAACCTAAAAGAAAAAAAAGAATACTGCCATACTGAAAACAATTTTTATGAATATCTGGTGATATTGCCCAAGAAAAAAGGATTTTATAATAAAATCAAAAAGTTTTTTATTTGGTTTAATTCTTATGCAAAATTGATTAGGCATGTATTAAAAAAACATCCTGATATTCATTTGATTCACTTGCATGTTGCTTTTCCTGTGGGCATGGTAATATTATTAACAAGAAAACTTCGCAGTTTTCCATTCATAATTTCTGAACAATGGAGCGGATATTTCAAGGAGGACGGAAATTATAAGGGTATATTAAGAGTTTGGGTTACCAAAAAATTATTTAAAAAATGCCAGAAAGTTTTGGTCGGTTCCGATAAATTGGGGAACCGGCTAATTGAACTTGGGCTTACAAAAAGTTATATTTTTATGGAAAATGTTTTGCCGGCTTATTTCTTTCAAAATCACGTATTTCAAGATAAAAAAAATAACAAAATTCATTTTCTTCATGTATCCAGCTTAACCGATAGAGAAAAAAACATCACGGGGATGTTGAATGCTTTTTTGAAATTAAAACAAATAAATGCGTACTCTTTTTTGCTAACCATAGTTGGAGGAAACAATGAAGATGTTAATCTATACAGGAAGTGGGTTAAAAGACATGGGTTAGAAAATAACATACAATTTATGGGAAGGGTAATGAATCATGAATTGCCGGAATATTATAACCAAGCCGATGCATTTGTTTTGTTCAGTCATTTTGAGTCGCAACCGGTGGTGGTGTTGGAGGCATGGGCCATGGGCGTTCCGGCGTTATGTACTCCCGTTGGCCAGTTATCGAAATGGATGAAACCGGCATTGGGGGCTTGTGCAAGGTTAGGAAATGAAGAAGAATTATTGGAATTGTTGTTAAGGGCACCTGAAATCATAAAACATTCCGATGCAAATGAAATGAAACAATTTTTAAAAGAAAATTTTTCGGAAGAAGTAGTTGGAAAAAAATTAAATAAAATTTACGAAGAGTTGTTAGAAGAAGTTAGTTCTTAATAATTTTTTCGGTTAATACCGCATCCGGGGTAACAATACGGAGTATATAAATTCCCGCATCTAAATCGGAAATGTCCAGAGTTTGGGTTTTAAATCCGAAAGGAATGTTTTTATTTATGGATTTAATGACATTTCCTTTGCTATCTGAAAGTATAAAAGATGCCTGGTGGGGTTGGTAGCTGTTTATATCAAGATTGATTTTGTCATAAGCTGGGTTGGGATAAATACTTTTAATGAGCATTTTATCTTCGGTGCTGTAAATGGGGTAGATGGAAGTGGAGGTGAAACCTCCGGATTTAAGTTTGGCAACAATTCTGTAATAGGAAAAGCCGCCTCTTTTAAAATCATAGTCCTTATATTCATATTTTTTTAAATTGAATTGTGGCTTAGCAGTTGCTATACGGGTAAATATGCCTTCATCAAAACTCCGTTCCACGTAAAATTCTTCTATGATTTCAGGGTTAGGTACTTCCCACCAAACGTAATTAACCTGATTAATTTGTTGGCCATATAGGGCCGAAAATTCAACGGGTAAAGGTGTTGCACAGTTGGATATGGAGGGGCAGGTGGGAGTAAAGCGATAGGCGGTGTTGGTCATAGTCCATTGGTTGTATGGAGCAGCAGCAGTAGCATTATGCATGGTTGCATTTACGGGAGGGACATAGATAGTTCCTGAATGATTATGAAGCCCCATAATGGCCTGTCCATTATTAAATGTTGAACAAACCGGCTTATTTGCAACATGAATTTCAATAATTTGTGTGGTTTCGAATAATTTAACCTGACTGGTGTGAGATAATGTGGTGCATGAATACATGGGTACATCATGCCAGCAAACAACAAATGTTCGGTTTGGTGCTGTTCCAAGTGTAGTGGCATGGATTGTTCCTCCTATAGTTGGATATATATCATGCCATGGAGCTAATATGGCGTTCATAGGAGTGTAATCATTATTTGTTGGTGCAGGATTGTTTATAGTATATCCAGTTCCTGAGCCAGCAGTAGCACAAATTCTAGAAGGAAATATAAGTGGTTCCGTTATATTTGGAAAGCAAGGAAAACAATCAAATACCAAGCTGCTGTTGGAAGCAATATAGGATCCATTAAAACTTTGTCCGGCATAACAAAACTGAAAACCAAAAAATGTAATGGCTGAATAAAGTACATCGTCGGTAGTAGGATAAGTTGAACCCGTAAAAGTTAAAAAGTTAAATGGAACATTAGTTGCAACATAAGAAGATAGAGAGCAAGAGGGAGTTCCGACAGATGTAATGGTGACACCAATGACTGAACTGAAAGCAGAATTTATTCCGCAAGTAGTGACTCTTCTGAAAAAAGTTGTGCTGCTTACGTTGGTAGTATAAATTGCACTTGTGGCACCGGTAATGTTAGTGAATGGTCCTCCGGCGGAGGCCGACTGCTGCCATTGGTAAGATATTCCACATCCGGAACTTGAACCCGAAACTGTTAGGGTAACATTCATAGGACAGGTAGATGATGTGCTGGAGGCATTTGTTGTACCGCCTGCGGGCATTCCGGAACAAGAAATTTGATCCCACCTGTATATTTGTCCGGTGGCGGGTTTGGTGGAAAGATTATCCGTTTCTGTGGTGGAAGATACACCGGGGCTTGCACTAGTGTTATTTAATGATAAAAAATTTCCGATGAGTCCATTCAGGCCGATGGAAGCCGATGGGCTGTTCAGCGTTCCGGACTCCTGACGATAGATAAATTCAATTCGGTTGGTGGTTTCATATAATCTTACTTGAAAGGATATCCCTGGACCGGTTGCAAACCAATTCCATTCCATGTTGAACCATTCAATGGTAAAAACCCTGTTGGGAGCTGTTCCGCTTAACTGGGTTCTGACCGCCCCACCCGTTCCCACCTGTAAATCATCCCAAAGGGGGGCAATAACTAATTGTTGGGGTCCAAAATCCAAGTTGTTTGTTAGACCAGCCCCCGTTGTAGCCAAACTGAATGTTAGCCATCCGTTTGAAGAAATTAAAATTTGGGTATAATTAACACAGTTATAATTAAAGGTAAATCCAATGTTAACGGCAGATGATAATACTTCATCAGCACCGGCAGCATGAATAGTAGTTCCTCCAGAAATTGGGGTATAGCCGCTGCTTAAAGCCGTAAAATTATAGGGCATCTGGCCGAATAATTTTGAAAAGATTAAAAATAGAAATAAAAATAGTTTTTTCATTTGATGTTTATTTTTTCAATATTTGCTTCAGCATGGTGATATTTATCAAATATTTCCATTGCATGGTCTTTTTTCATCAACATATACGAACGTGCATTAAAAAAATCGTAAAAATGTTTTAAAAGTTCACTGTAATGCGTAAATTTTTTTTGGTTCTCAGACAATTTAATGCACATAATTTGGGTGTTAGGTGAAAAAATTATTTCTTCAATTTCTGTTATGGAAGACGCAATGGTGTGTAATATATTTCGCTCTCTTTCGGATACAGAGAGTCCATCCGTAAGTTCAATAGCCAAAATGGGGGAATTTATTTTATCGTTTAAAGCTAAATCCTGAGCTTTTAAAAAAAGTACACCGACAAAAAATGATAATAAAATTCTCATATACTTGAAAATTTAATTAAATTTAAACTAAAAACAAAGGTTTTTAATAATTCATTTTCTTAGTTATTAACAGTACTTTAAAAAAATAAATCGTCCACGAAGATGCTCAATACAGCCACATCATCTTTTAATTCATGTTCATTTGAATATTGAAACACCTCTTGCTGAATATGATACACCAATTCCTTAGGGTTATCATAATATTTCAATAAAAGATTTTCGCAAAAATCTTTTGGGAAATTTTCAATATCAGAAATCAGTTCCGTAAGGCCGTCGGTAAACATTAACAATCCAAGTTCACCGGCATATTCTCTAAGTTCAACGTCAATATTTTTGATTTCATCGGATATGCCAAGCAAGGTACATCCCTTTTCCAAGGCCCTTATTTTACCATTTTCATACATCAACGGAAAGCAATGCCCGGCATTGATGGTGGTTAGCTGTTGGCTTCTTAAATTTATTTTCCCCAAAAACATGGATGCATATTGCTCACCTTTCACGCTATGCCATATCCGTTTGTTGATTTCAATGATGATGTCTTTTAAATTGTGCGTAAAACCCACCAAACTGCGTAAGCAGGCCTGAATGTTGCTCATCAGTAATGCCGCCGGTATTCCTTTTCCGCTTACATCGGCAATGCAGAACAGATATTCGTGTTTGTTCAATGGAATCCAATCGTAGTAATCGCCGCCCACTTCGTGGAATGGTAAATAAAATCCGCATACCTTCAAATGTTCTTCATAGCTGAACCTATCGGGAAGAAGCTTTTTTTGAATTTCGGAAGCCAGCGATATTTCCCTGTTCAGTGCATTTCTTTTCATTTCGGCTTTGGCTAATCGTTTGTTTTCAATGGCCATCACCAAAACATTAGAAAACGTTTTGATGAATTCCATGTCTGATTCAGAAACGGGCTCATTCCAACCGAAAAAGAAAATGCCTAAGGGAGTATCTTTATGATATACAGGTAATACATGTCTTATTCCCAACTCGTGTAACTTGTCATTACAATCCGGTTTAAATTCGGATTTCAGCGACAGATAGGGATGGAAAGTGTTCAAATCTACCGACGAAGGCTTAGGATACCGAAGATCCCATTCGTTGTCTTTATATGAAAAAAAAATAATTTTTAAAATGCCGAAATGGTTCATCAGAGAACCTGCAAACAATTCAATGAGTTCAGAGGACGGGCTGTTTTTGTTAATAGCGATGGTCATTCGCAAAAGGGTTTGTAATTTTATTTCCGCTTTGGAACTCATGTTCAATGGAAAAATACGAAATAAATACTATATATCGCTTTTTGTCTTGATATTTTCGGTGCCAATGCATTTAGTTGATGCTCAGAAATCAGAGACGGGAAATTGGCTTATATATATTTCGCAGGCCAAATGGAATAATAAGTTGATTTTTTGGAATGAATTTCAATTGCGGAACTACCGTCCCATAAGTCCCGACCTTCAACAATTGCTATTGCGTTACGGTTTGGGTATTCAACATAATCCGGAACAACAGTCTCTTTTGGGTTATGCGTACATTTATTCCGGAAATTATACGAATCAAAACGAAAAAAAATATATTCATGAACATCGTATTTTCCAGCAGTTTATCCATTTATTCAGAACCTCGAATCTCTTTTTTCAAAATCGTTTCCGTTTGGAGGAACGTTTTATGGTAAACAGCCCCTTTCTTTTACGTTTCAGGTATTTTACGTACCTGTTTTTTCCCCTGAATGGCAGTGTCATTCAGAACGGTACTATCTATTTTTCGTGCTATAACGAAATATTCCTGCAAAATGATAAAAATATCTTCGACCGCAACCGATTTTACCTTGCTCTGGGGTATTATTTCAATAAAAATCTGCGTTTGGATGTGGGTATCATGGACCAAATGGTTGGCTTAAATGTAGGCCGAAAGCAACTGCAGTTTGCTTTGTATCATAATTATTCTTTAACCAAACCATAAGGAAATTTAACCGTTTTTATTTTTTTTAAACTCAAAATTTTTATTACATTTAAACGTTTATATCATACAGTTATCAGGTCGTCCGTATACATAATCTTTTTTTTGTCTTTAATAATGAGGTCGCAGTTGCCGCCGCCTTCGCTGAGATGCCTGGAAGTGCTGGCCAACGGTGACATTCGCCTGACCTGGGTTCCGGTAAACGATCCGGGCGGGATTTTTCACTCATACGTCATTTATTCATCCGTCAATCAATGGGGTCCCTATTCTCAGGTAACCTCTATCAGTTCCCTTCCTGTTAATAATTACATTCATGCCGGAGCCGGCGGAAATACCCAGTCCAGGTATTATTTCATGGTTACCCGATACGGCCCGGCCGGAAATGACGCCTCTTATTCATCCGACACCCTACGGAGCATGTTTTTAACGGTGTCGAATATCGGTAACGGCATTGCCCAACTTTCCACCACCCGGCTTAAAACTCCCCCGTTGCCTTCCACATCGAATCAATTTCAGGTGTTCAGGGAATATCCCTCAACAGTTTTTAATTTAATTCATACCTCAAATAATTCATTTTACAACGATACCGTTGACCGTTGTTATGCTCCTTATAATTATCAGTTCAGGATTTCCGATTCCTATGGTTGTATTTCAACTTCACAGGTGGCAGGGGATATTTTTAACGACAAGACTCCTCCTCAAATCCCCCCCTTTGACAGTGTAAGCGTGAACAATAACAACAAAGCCGTTTTGGGATGGAAGGCAACCCCTAATCCGGATGCCGTGAAGTATTATATATATGTTAAAGATTTGATAACCGGCATTGTTGCCAAAATCGACTCGGTTCCTGTCGGAAACGGGCCGTTTTATACCTTCAACAGTCCGTTGCCCTCCATGCAATCGGTGGCCTTCCATGTGGCCACCCGCGATAGTTGCGGAAATATCAGTCCTTTAAATGCATTTCATCAAACCCTTTTTCTTGAAAGTCAATATGACATTTGCAAAGGAAAAGTTAAATTGCAATGGAATCCTTATACAAAATTCAAAAACGGCACGGTTTCGAAGTACGAAATATACATGTCGGTGAATAATGGTCCTTTCCAGCTTGTTGACCAAACCATCCAAAACCAGTGGGAAAGTCCGGTCCTGCAACCCAATCAGAATCATGTTTTTTTTGTCAGGGCATGGAATTTCAATGAAACCATAAGTTCAAGTTCCAACAGAATAAACGTATTTTCATACAGTCCCGTTCCTCCGGCTTTTGTTTATATTTCTTCCTGCAGCATTCAATCCGACAGTTCGGTTGTTTTAAAAATCTATCGCGACTCATCAAGCATAACCAGGGAACTGGATTTGTTCCGGAGCGAAGACGGCATTTCCTATTCCACCATCCGGACGCTGGATTTTTCTCAGCAGGGTTATTTAATCTACCATGATGCCTCATTTAAGAACAAAAAAGGACCGGTGTATTATAAAGCGGTTTTAAAAGACAGTTGCAATAATCCACGGGCCGTTTCCAATCTGGTGGTTTCGGTTTGGTTAAAAGTAAAAGACGTGCCGAATGAACTTTTTATCAAACAACTCGATTGGACCCCCTATTTCGGATTTGACGGAACCACGGGCTATTATCAGGTTTTCCGAAAAGCCGGTAATGAAATTTCATCGCTTGGTTATACTTCTTCCAATACTTTTACCGATAATGTGGAAGAAATTTCCACATCCGGAGCCGATATTCATTATTACGTTATGGCCTATGAATCTGCGCTCAATCAATATCAACTGAAAGACAGCGCTTCCTCCGTTTGGGTCAGGTCCTATATGGCAGACGATTTCTTTGTGCCCAATG
>FQKF010048301.1_pt1 | contig 12247 bp, 8 predicted proteins | sample 1504521 | NCBI WGS metagenome assembly FQKF01 (sample SAMEA4475357, study PRJEB15587) | soil metagenome | biome: Soil; feature: Field | place: India | collected 2015-03-11 | depth 0 m
CCTGCCCAGCGGCCAAAATTCCATTCTTTACCCCCCTCACCTACCCCATCTTACCCACCCTATGCCTCACTACCAGCAAATTCTCCGCCTCAACACCCACGGCAAAACACTCCACAAAATCACCTCAAGAATTGCCGAAATTGTCGCCCAATCGGGTGTTCGCACAGGAATATGCAACTTATTTCTACGTCACACCTCTGCCAGCTTAATCATCCAGGAAAATGCTGACCCAGATGTGCTGGGCGATTTGGAGCAATTCCTCTCCCAGCTCGTCCCCGAAGGCTATCATTACGTCCATTCCACAGAAGGGCCAGATGATATGCCAGCTCACATCCGTAGTGTCTTAACCCATACATCTGAGCAAATCCCCATTGCAAACGGCAAGTTGATGCTGGGAACTTGGCAGGGCATCTACCTCTGGGAGCATCGGTCGCATGGCCATCAGCGAGAATTAGTGGTGCATGTGTGGGGCGATTGAGCCAAGACATTTGTCTCTCAGCCTTCAATCACCACTTCTAGCTAGGATAGCGTCGTGATGCCACCAGCAGTCCGTCTACACGTCATCAAATCCGCCTCCTTCCTTTTCCTTATCATCCTCTACTGAGCCGTGACACACTCCAAGCAGGAAATTCGGTTTGAGGTCGTTGTTCGTGCTGACCAAGCCAACTTACTAGAAGGGTTAGCACTCTGGCAGGAGTTGGGCTTGCTCTCGGAAGAACAAGTCCGCAAATTGTGTCGTCAACAGTTGTCCTGTCCGCTGCCCCAACGGATGCCCGCTGCTGCTCTCCCCGCTGCCGATTCTTTCATCCCTGCCCCAACTCTCACAGCTCAGCCTTCTCCCACCCCTTCTCCTGCCCCCCGCCCCGCCTGGCTTTCCCAGCGAGTTCAAGCGTTGATGGAAGAAATCAGCATCATTTGGCTGCTCTTCCTGGGGGTGTTTCTGGTCGTTGTGTCTTCGGGGGTGTTGGCGGCGAGTCAGTGGCAGAATTTTTCGGCAACGGGACAATACCTGGTTCTCCTGGCCTACACAATCGCCTTCTTTGGGGCCGCGACCTGGACGACTCAACGACCGACGCTGCGACTCACAACCCAGATGTTGCGGTTGGCAACGCTGCTGCTGCTGCCCCTTAACTTCTGGCGGATGGATGCGATAGCTCTCTGGAACGAACCCTGGGGCTGGGCGATCGCTCCGGTTGCGGCTCTGGTGCTCAGCGTCATCGGGGTCAAGCTGCTGCAGGCGGCGATCGCACCACCCGTTAACCGCCGCTATGTAATTGTAATGGCCCTGGCGTTGAGCTGGCTGCACTGGGGCTGGGCACTTCCGGCAGTCCCCCTGATCGCCAGTTATGCAGCGACGATCGGCACGGCGCTGACCCTGACGACGCAGTTTCCCTCCCCCTCTGAGGAAGAGCACCCCGCGCAACCCACGACCTTCGGCCAAGCCGTCCTGGTGTTGCTGGTTTCTGTGCTGGTGGTTTTGGCACGGGCTTGGTGGTCAGACCACGTTCCCCTCGAGCAATTGGGGCTGGCCTTTGGGGTATGTGGTGGGGTGCTGTGCTGGCAGACTCGTCACCTGCCCACTCGGCGGCTGTGGGGGTGGGTCGGCATTGCGCTGCTGCTCCTTGGTTGGGCCGCCACGATCAGCACCCAGCCCCCTTGGCAGGCGATCGCCATTAGTCTAATCGCGATCGCTCTATTGCTTGATCGCCTGGCGTACACCTCCCGCAGGCGCGACCTAGTCGCCTTGTTCTTAGTCGGCTTGCAAACCTGGCTCCTCCTGGGTGAGATGATTCCCCTCACGATTCGGCAGGAAATCTTTGCCTGGCTCAGCCAATGGGCAGGGACAGAGGGAATGCCTTGGGCTGTTCTGGGAGTGACTGTGTTTCCCTGCGTGATGGCCACGGCAGGCGTGGGCCGCTGGTATGAGAGACAGTCTCAACCGCAACTCAGTCTGACCGCCAATCACCTTGCCCTGCTCCTGGGAGGCTGCCTGCTGCTGTTGGGGGCAACCAATCGCTTGATGAGTGCGCTGACCTTTACCTTGGCCTGCTTGACGCTCGTTGCTACCCTCTATCGGCGGGAGTCCATCCCATTGTGGGCGGCCTATTTAGTCCAAGGCTTAGGGTTGGGTGCGATCGCCACTTGGATCGCTTGGGGGTTTCCCTCCCTCCCACTGTTTGGCTGGAGCCTGGTGATGCTGGCCCTGGCCTTGGCCGAGTGGGGCTTGTGCCTGCGCTCCCATGGGTCAGTGCAGCAAACCGCCTGGCACATGGGTTTAGCTCTAGCAGCGCTGGGCGGACTGCTGTTTTGGAGCGCCATGCCACGCCACCCCTGGGGATTGCTGTGGCTAGTCGTCCCTCTGGCCCTGACCGTTCTGGCCTACAGGCGCACCTTTTTGCCCTACAAAACGGCGATCGCTAGTAGTAGCGTGGCCGCTGTGCTGGTGCAGGGCTTGACCTATACAAGCTGGAGCTCGCGCCTGTTGAGCCTAGGGCTAATGACAGGACTGTTGTTCTGGAATGTGCGTCGGCTTCCCCTCAAGCGATATGCCATCATCCACGTTGGCCTTGGCCTCTGCTTTGTCGGTGCGCTGTTTTGGCGGCTCTGGGAGGGGCTATTGATCGCGTGGACGGTTCCCCCCCCGCTGATGATTGCCATGCTGTGGGGACTGTGGCACTGGCAGTCGGGGCGGGAGACGCCGCTTAGTGGGGTCTATCGGGTTAGCTTGCGGGGATGGGCGATCGCGCTTTCAAGCCTGACGCTTCTGGTGTTTCTGGGCAACAGTCTATTGCTCTTCTTCGTTTGGCCGCCCGAACTGCAAGACCTCGTGAGCATGGGGATATTGTTGGCAGCGATCGCCTATCGGCTCTGGTTGTGTCCGACGAATCTGGGCTTTTTCAGCCTTGCAACTGCGGCAGAACTGCTGCTGCTGCTGTTGATTGCCTGGGTGCAACCCGTCTCCTCGTCGCAGGAGTTAACCAACCGCTTTACCACACTGGCGATCGTCAACTTGGCGCTGGGTCTTGTCACCCAAGTGGTAGGCGACCTGGGAACAGTCAGGTATGACCGCAGTTATTCAGTCAGTTGGCACATCATCCCCCTGAGCTATGGTCTGATTGGCATGCTGGTTGGTCACCTACCCTCCTTCAACGCTACGACAGGCCTCTATACCCTTGCCTTTGCCTTAGTTAGCCTTGGTGTGGGACGACGACACCTCTACCTTCAAACCATTGCTTACCTAGGACTGCTACTGATCACGGCGGGGTTGTATGAACTGCTGATCTACCAACTGACCCAAGCACCAGCAGGCGCCACTGGAGATGGCATCATCCTGCTGGCCGGTTTGGCAGCATTGCTCAGCGTGGGCGATCGCCTCCTTTGTGGCAACATCGCAACCTACTTGCGGGTCTCCCCTAGGGGAGTCCGCTGGTTGGCATTGGCGCACTGGATTTTGGGCAGTAGCCTACTGTTGGCCTCGCTGGGGTTCGACCGCAGTCAGACGGGCGGCCTCCTCTGGATTGGGGTGGCACTGATCCTGGCAGTCGATGCCCTGTGGCAGGGGCGTACCCAGGAAATCCTAACCTACTTCGGCATTGCTATGGCGGTTGCCGCTCTGATATATGGGTTGTGGCTGGCGTTTCCGGATAGCACTGCATTGATGGCTTGGGCTGGAGCGATCGCCAGCCCCCTTGCCTGTAGCCTATACTTGGTGCGTTGGCCACGTCTGGGGTGGAGCGATCGCCCCTGGAAACAGTCCGCATTGGTGCTGCCTCTGCTGCTGGTGATCAGCTTCGCCTCCTGGGTAAATATCCCAACGCTGTTTATCATCGGTGCCTTTTATGCCTGGGCTGCGAAGATGCGTCGTCAGGTGCGTCTGAGTTACATCAGCGTGGTTCTGGCCAACTGGGGCATTCTGTCTTGGCTAGACCAGCACCATCTTCAGGAGGCTTTGATTTACGCCAGCCTGTTGGGGCTGTCGCTTCTCTATCTGGCGCAGGTCGATCCTAGCTTCCAAAGTACGACGACAACCTCTGCACAGCAACGGGAGAGTCGTCACTGGCTGCGGATTCTGGCAGTGGGGCTGATTGTGTTGACGAGCCTCTATGAAGCCGAGCAGAGCTTGGGCAAGGCTGTGATTGCCCTGGCGATCGCGCTCATCCTGGTCTTGACCGGACTCTCGCTGCGAATACGAGCCTACCTATTTGTCGGCACGCTGGCATTTATCTATCAGGTTTTGCGTCAGTTAGTCCTCTTAATTAGCACCTATCCGCTCCTGTTGTGGGCCGTTGGAATTGTCCTTGGACTCCTGTTTATCTGGATTGCTGCCAACTTTGAGACTCGCCGCAGCCAAATGACGACCTTTGTGCGTCACTGGGTCACAATACTAGAGCAGTGGGAATAATCCACAGGAATTATTATTGCCTGGGAGTGCCAAAAACCTGAACCCAGTAATGACGGTAGCGATCGCTCGGAGCACTGACGTAGCCGAAGCCAATTTCGGTGAAGCGTCGATTCAGGATATTTTGCCGATGGCCGGGGCTGTTCATCCACTGACGCATGGTAGCAGCGGGGGTTGCACCACCAGCGGCAATGTTTTCGCCCACCATCGAGTAGTTATAGCCAACGGCACGCGCCCGATCCACTAAGGTGGAACCGTCGGAACCCGTGTGACTGAAGAAACGGTTACGCACCATATCCTCAGCATGGCGTTGGGCAGCTTGAGATAGTTTGGCGGCAAGCCGCAGTGGGGGCAACCCCGCCCGAGCACGCTCTGCATTGGTGAGGCGTAGGAGTTCCTGCTCAAAAGGATTAGTCGATGGGGAGGCAACGGTTGGTTGAGCCTGGGCTTGAATGGTAGGGTTGGAGGCGATCGCTCCACGCAGAGTTGGTAGTTCAGTAGCGGCGAGAGTAGCCAGTGACACAATGACCATCAGGGTACCTGTCATCCACCCTTTTAGGCGAGCTTTGCTAACACTGCTAAAACGCATGACTTGACAGCCTCCTAACAATTCCACAACAACTCTTCATACCGACTCCGTCGGTTGTTGAGTCAGTTTGTTGTGATGTAAAGCGTGCACACAGTGCACGCTTTACATCACAACAAGCCGCCCTGCCTGACCTTTGGCAGAGATGATGACCTTTCCCTTTAGAACGAGAGACCTTTTGTAAAGTTCCCACTCAAGCATGTTGCGCCGCCAAGACTAAATATTCCCTCGTTTGGGGGCTGGCTTGCTCTCACTAGCAGTAGACGCGCTCAAAAGTACCTTTGCGCTTTCTGAGCGTTCGTATTAAAGTAAAGTTACGAAGTGTAAAGACCTTAGCATTCATTCTTAAGCTTCTTTTATCTTGATTAGCACTTGTTTTTTCCCTAGAGTTGTTACGATTACCATGCAGAAATCTTTGCTGAATCGGGCTTTGGTTGGTTTGATGGCTACTTGCATGGTGGTGCTGAGTTGGGCGATCGCTCCACCTGCCCAGGCATATAACAACCCCGACCTATTGCCTGACCATCCCACCAATGTCATCGACTTAGCAGACTCGCTCACCTCTGTTCAACAAGAGGCGCTAGACCAGCATCTTAAGGAGTTTGAGCAGAAAACTGGCTGGAAATTGCGAGTTCTCACTCAGTTTGACCGCACCCCTGGTCGAGCCGTGAAGGATTTTTGGGGACTAGATGATAAGAGCTTACTGCTGATTGCCGACCCCCGTGGTGGCAACTTGCTCAATTTCAGCGTCGGCGATGCCTTCTTTCCGCTGATGCCACGGACCTTCTGGATTGAGCTGCAAGCTCGCTATGGCAATCAGTTTTTTGTGCGGGACAATGGAGAAGACCAGGCTATTTTGGAAGCTCTGAAGTCGGTAGAAGCCTGTTTGCAGCAAGACGGTTGTGCGGTTGTTCCTGGCTTGCCACGTGAGCAGTGGCTGCTAACGCTTGCGACTTCTATCATCGGTGGCATTATCTGCGGTTTTGCGGCGCATCCTCGCCGGCCTGACCAACGCTTTGCATGGCAGTGGGTGCTCATTTTCTCCCCGCTGTGGGGCATTCTCTTTATCTCTTTTGGTATTGGTCCGGTGGTGACGCGCACCTCTGAGTGGCTTCCTCTGTTTCGCAACATTGCTGGATTCTTGCTAGGCGCACTTGTGGCCTACTTGTCTCCCACTTTCTCAACGGTTTCGCCCTCCGAGTCGGAAACCTGACGCCATGCTTTTCTCCGGTGAATTTGGGTAGCTTTGAGGGAAATCGCTGGGATTTAGCACTGAAAATGTGCCACTATTTAAGGTCGATACTGAGCGACTGCAAGGTGCGCCAAGTATCGGAACAAAATTAGGCACGATTTAGCGTTCGTCGAGGTAGAGGCGAATTCTATCTCCTTAATGGATTGCTAGATCGCCACATTTCACCTAGCTGTGCGCCTGGGAGTTTCGCAAGAGTCATGGAGTGGCATGTCACCGATGCACAAAGTCTCCGCATCATTGACCAGGAGATTGGAGACCATACGTTTTCCCCGGCTGAGTATGAGATTGTGCGGCGCGTGATTTATGCCACAGCAGATTTTGAATATAAGACCTTGATTCGCTTTTCAGAGCAAGCGCTACAGGCTGGAGCAGCGGCCCTTGCTGCCCGCACCACGATCGTGGTAGATGTGCCGATGGTACAGGTGGGCATCACTCCCCTAATCCAGCAGACTTTCGCCAACCCGGTCTATTGCAGCATGGATGCCTTAACTCGTCCGCAGCGGGAGAAAACTCGTACTGCTTGGGGCATTGAGACACTGGCTAAGCGCTATCCTGAAGGGATCTTTGTGATTGGTCAAGCGCAAACTGCCCTGACTGCCCTAGTGGACTTAATTGAAGCAGAGGAGATCCGTCCAGCACTGGTGGTGGGCACACCTGCAGGATTTGTGGGGGTGGATGTGGCGGTTCAACGGCTCAAAGATTCGTTGATCCCGCACATTCGGATTGAGGGGCGCAAGGGCAGTGCAGTGGTCGCTGCTGCTATTATGAACGGCCTAGTTGAACTGGCGTGGCAGGCCTACGGCAAGGAAAGTACTGGTATCGGCTAGGGCATAACAGGGAACGAGGGCATCAGGCCCACACTCTTCAAGCACCCGTTTGCATTAACATCAGTTCGGGTTAAGCGGGTTCTAGGACACCGCGCACTGCGCCGTGTCCTAAACTCTTGCTTTTCCGGGCGTATCGCGCTGTACCCCGACTTCATCTGTGATCGGGTCCGTTTGTTATAGCGTGAACCGTATACTCAGCGCATGGTTGACGTCATAGCAAACGGCTACTTTACAGACGGATCTGTATAGCGCTTTAGTAAGAGGCCCGACGACGGGGAGGCGATCGCCGTTTTGTGGGTTTCCTCAGTCGTTGCTGTTGTTGTTGCCACTCCCGTTGGAGTTGTTGCCGCACCTCTAGAAATGCATCACGGCGTAGGTAAGGGTAATCGCTAACCCAGAGATCATGATCGGGAAGATACACATCCGTGATTTTCGAGATACGGCTGAGGTCATCGCGGTTAGAGAGCAATAGCATCTCTGCCATATCGCCCTTGCGAATGACCTTATGCTCGCGCTTGAGCGGCACATGCAGGCGGGCAGTAAAATCGCTCTCATCCGCTAGTTCCAGGTTGAGCCGTCGCTCCCGGTTTTCCACGATTACCAGTTCCCCTTGCTTGTTGACGGTTTCTTCCGTGCCAATCAGATCTTCGGTGATGAAGATATCGATCACCTCTCCACGCCAGAAACCACAATACTTATAACGCCGACACTCGCGGTTGCGGACGCTGGCCCAATAGGCAGGACTCCACAGCCAGTACAACCCGGTGACAATGCCCAGCATGAATTCCAGGATTTGAAATCCTGGAGGCAACAGGAATTTCAGGATAAATGCAATGACTACCCCTACTACCGAGATCAACAGTCGTCGCAGAAAATCCGCAGGTTTGCCCCAGCAATAGCGAAACTGGTCAGCCGTGGCAACCGCTGGGAGCAGTTCTTCAAACTTGGCGCGGGTGAGGGGAATCAGCATAGTGACAAAGGTGCGATCGCCAAACCAAATAAGGGATGTAGGGCTGCTGTGAAAAATATCGCGCTACGCGCATAGGCTTAGGACAGAGCATTTTGTGGGAACCCCCGCTGCGTGCGGTTTCCCACAAAATGCTTTTTACAGCATGAGCGCGTAGTGCCATACTATGAAAGATTGCCGGATCAATATTCTCAGCGCATCTATTCTATCTAAACGCGGTTAGGAGACTGGCGTAACCATAAAATCTCTCGAATGCATGACGGCTACTGTCTCACGCATCCTACGGCGGGTATAGGCTTGAATTGCCCACCCTTAGGAGGCTTTGACGCGATCGCGCCCTTGTCGTTTGGCCTCGTAGAGGGCCTGGTCAGACCGTTGCAACACATCCCAGGCATGGTTGTCGCGGTTGGGGTCCTGCTGGGCCACGCCAAAACTAGCAGTCACCTCCACTAGTCCTGCACTTGTTTTAATGGGTGTGCTGCGGATAGCATAACGGAGCCGTTCTGCCACCGTGACGGCCCGGTTGAGAATCGTTTCCGGCAGAATAATCACAAACTCTTCGCCGCCATAACGATAGGCAGGGGTATCGCGTCGCAGTTGTTGCCGCAGCCGAAGTGCCAGGTTTTGCAGAATTTCATCACCAATGCGATGACCATAGGTGTCATTCACCAGTTTGAAGTAATCAATATCACACATCACCACACTAAAGGGAGTCTCGCACGTCCACAGGGCTTTGCTACTGAGCTGCGCCAACTCCCGCTCTAGCGAGCGACGGTTCATCAGTTGAGTCAGTTCATCGCGGATCACCTCCTGTTGCAACGATGTGTTTTGCAGCCGCAGGGCTTCCTGACGGTGCCAGAGACTCTGGTAGTGTTGCGCGTTGGTGAGAGCGATCGCCGCATGATCAGCCACTTGACGCACGGTCTGTAGCTCGTCCACAGAGTAGATCCGCTCTTGCTGGTAGGACAAGAGACAGACGGTGCCCAAGAAATCTGACTGCACAAACAACGGGATCAGCAACGCTGAAGCAGCCTCCATCTGGTTTAACCAGTCCAACAGGGCCTCGGAGTCTGGCTCTAGCTCGCTTCGAGCAATCGTTAGGTAGGAAGCCCCGTCTTGCAAAAACAGGTCAATCACCGCTTGCCAGAGCGTAGCTTCCATGCGGTGGTGCTGAAATAACTCCAGGCGGCGGTGAGGGTGGTCCCAGGTTGCCATGACGATCGCTGGGTTGACGCGCAGGTTCACCAGGATGCAGCGATCGCACTGAAAGCCTTGCCCCAGTTCTGCCACGATCCGTTCCACAATTTCATCTGAGTTGAGGCTAGAATTGAGCAGGTGAGCAATCCGCCCTACCAGTGCGGCCTGTCGCCGCGATTGCTCTAACCAGTGTCGCCAGTAAAGGGCGCTGTAAGCTAACCCCAGTTGGCTGGCAACCACCTCAAGCGACTCTACTTCTTCAGCCTGCCAGCCATGCCATGGCTCTGAGGAGGGGGCATTGGTGAGCGGGGTATGGCCTAAGGAAGCAGTTGTGAGGGACTGCTCACGCCGACGCAACTGGATCACCAAGGGGAGCGATCGCACGTCCTGGCCAGCATCTAAGGGGGATGATTTTCTGCGGGTGCGGCTGACCACCGGAATAATCAAATCTCCCTGGCTCAGCGTTGCAATTTGAGGGTTTTCCTGCTGTTCCCGTAACCAGTCAGGCAAATCCTTAAGATGAAACTGGGAGATACTTGATCCAGTCAGACTATCCGGGTGGGCTGCTGCAAGTGTCTCACCAGCCGCCAGCTCGGTAGATAAACCAGCTGTGGTGTAGAGGAAAGGGGTAGCAGCAGCGTGGGACTCCAGCCCAACCCAAATAGCACAGTCGGAGGCGTAGGTATCTGCGATCGCTGCTACTGTATGCCGCAGGAGCGAATCTACAGAGTCCAAGTTAAAGACAGCCCCTCCAATCCAGGGATAAATGTCTCTCCACAATGGTTTCATCTTGACTCTCTGGAAACTGTTGCTACGCCACAGGTAACGGTCAAAACTTGCAAGCCTAGCGGGGGTTAACGGACTTGAAGGGTGCGCGTGTCTGCTCGATGCCGAATGACAATGCCTGATCGGGATCCCTGATTCAAGGCATCACGCATCCGACCAGGGGCTAACCGAAAAAAAGAAATCGCTTTTTCTTGGCTGCTGATTTCCCCTGTTGTGTTTTCGGTTTCATATTGTTCAGCGCTTCGGCAGTCGCCTGGTCAAGGATCTTCTGAATCTCATCGGGCGAAAACTCCTTGGCAGGCGCTTTGATGGCACTGGACGACGCAGTAGCCTGGCGGGGTTTGTCAGACCATCCACAGCCTGCACAGACCTGACGACCAGAGGATTTGAGCGGTGGCCCTAGTTTGCGGTTACACGTGGGGCAGTAGTCGAGAGACATGGCTTTTTGACTTAGAAGGTTCGACTCAAGCAACTCAATCAAGCGAGCCTGGTCGCAAACAACAGAAAACAACTGACATGAGAGAAGAACGGTTCATCGTCCTCACACTTGATTCAGTCGATTGAATCGATTTCAAAATGAGTTTTCCCAATTCTAGGTCACGGGTGATCTATTTGGGCTGGCAACCGGGTCAGCGATTGCTCTGGGCTTGGCGATCGCTCCACCACGTTTGTAACCTCACCCGTGCTGCCACATAAAAAGGCACCTGGTAGTGCTCTACCAGCAGCCAGAGGGCAATTAATGAGTGGACTGCCAACGTAGCGCTGATCCACACCGAGGGCACCCAGGCACCCGGGCTATCCGGCAAGGGCGGAAAGGTGTAGGCCGCCAGCCACATTCCCCCGGCAGGCACTAGCACAAGAATGACTACAATCAACCAGACAATCACAGTCAAATCCAAGTCGGCCTGCGTTGTGACTCGCCAGCGCTGCCCCGTCCATCTCCACGACATCGGCTGCACACTATCAACAACCTGGACTTTCTGCTCTGGCAAATTTGCAGTAAAAATATGCCGACAGAAGTTGCAGGCAAAGGCATCCATCAGGGTGAGTCCTGAAATTTCGCCATAGCGACAGATCGGACAACGATAGGTGCCGTCAAAACTCAGTAGCCGCTCTGAAACAGCCCCAGCCTGTTGCCGGCCTGAAGGCCGGTATCGTTGTTCTGGAGAATTGCCGTCTGAGGAATTCATCTGTGATTCCGACATTGCCACCTGCTCTGCAACACGACCGCCAGTGCTGGGCTAACGCGCGCTCACCAAGATACTCCCATCGCCTACGGAGCGCACTACCTCAACCCCATTCTGTTCCAGGATAACGCGAGGCTCCTGCCGCTCCCCCACTTCGATCCGCTTGACAACCACCTGCCCTCCCGCCAGGGAATCTCCCACGCTAGCGGTGCGCGTCGTGCCTTCGCCCGGCACTTGGAGGATGATACTGGTCTGTCCACCCACCTGCACTACACCACTGATTTGAATTGCCTGGGCGAGTGGCAGGGCAGGAGTTGGGGCAGTCGCTACTGGAGTCGTCGCGGGCCTGGCTGCAGACTGGGTAACGGGCAGTGTCGCCGGAACCGTCACAACGGCGGGGGCAGCGGGGACTGGTATCGTCGCAATTTGGGGGTTAGGAGGAAGCGCAACCACTGGAGGGGGCACTAGCGGCACTGCTCGGTTGGCCGCAGCAGGTCGCACAATGGGCTCGGCAGGCACCGAGGCAAATGGGTCACTGCGTCCAGCCTGCACCGCAGGAAGCCGTTGCAGAGAGGCGGTGGGAGCAATCAGATCGGGGACAGACAGTGGCGTGGGGGCAACCGCACGGGAAACAGGAACTACAGGTTGTGCGCTGGGTGGCGTGTAGGCCGTTGTTGCAGGGGGTTGACTTGGTGCAGCCTGAGTCATGGATGGTTGACCAGGAGCCGTGGGTTGCTTGCCAGTTGGATTACTAGCACACCCTGCCGACATCAGAAACACACCTAACCCTACAAACCCAATCCCTTGCTTCCATGGTTTCCACATCACCTAAGTCCTCACACCTATATGCTGATAGCGAATCGATGGCAGTGAAGCGAGTCTTGCTGAAAACCCAACCTTTTAGTCAAGAAGCGTGTTAGTCAAAAAGCATGTTAGTTAAAAAGCTTGGGTTCTGAGACGGCCTCAACTTGCCCTGATTCTAGCGGTAGAACAGGCGATCGCCAAGATCATCATGGAAAATCGGGATGACAGGATTTGAACCTGCG
>FQKF010010898.1_pt1 | contig 12201 bp, 7 predicted proteins | sample 1504521 | NCBI WGS metagenome assembly FQKF01 (sample SAMEA4475357, study PRJEB15587) | soil metagenome | biome: Soil; feature: Field | place: India | collected 2015-03-11 | depth 0 m
TGGCCACCCCGCAAAAAGTGATTGGCTATTGCGGGCCCGATAAACTACACGCCGCCTTTAGTTTCGACTTCACGGATCAGGCGCTTTCCTACCCCTGGAGCCCAACCTACATCCGCAAGCGCATTGAAGCCCGCGAATCCCTGTTCAACGCAGCCGGGGTGTGGCCCACCACCGTGCTCAGCAACCACGATCTGCCGCGCGCCGCCAGCCGCTATTGCCGCGGCGAAGATGACCGCATGGCCAAAATTGCCATGGCCGTCCTGCTCACCCTGCGCGGTACGCCTTTCCTGTATCAGGGCGAAGAAATTGGTATGCGCGATATTGCCCTCAAACGCAGCGAAATCCTCGACCCGCCCGGCAAAAAGTATTGGCCCATCTACAAAGGGCGCGATGGCTGTCGCAGCCCCATGCAATGGGACTCCAGCCCGCAGGCCGGGTTCACCACAGGGACGCCGTGGCTGCCGGTGCACCCCAACTACCCGGCCCGCAACCTGTCCGCCCAACGCGCCGACCCGCATTCTCTCTACCACTTCACCCGCCGCCTGCTGGCCCTGCGCCGCGAGCACGCCGCCCTGCGTCGCGGTAGCCTGCGCTTTCTTGATGCCCCCCCGGCCATTCTGTCCTACCTGCGCCAGACGGACGATGAGACCGTGCTGGTTGCCCTTAACTTCAGCGCCCGCCCCGCGCGCCTGTCCCTGCCCCACGGGTTGCCCACCCGCTGGCGGGCGTTGCTTTCCACTGAGAAGCGGGAGGAGACCGCCAGCGCGCCACTCACCCTTCAGCCCTTTGAGGCGTGCGTGTTGGGAGAGTGATAGCGGACTGAGGTGATTACAACAGCACGGGGAAAACTTTGTTGTTGTAATGGTGAGAGAAGTGTAAGAAAGGCGTAATCCCATTGAAAGTGTCTTGCGTACGCTTGATAAGAAGTCAATGGAATGGTTGGATGTACTATAAGTGCAACAAAGAACATTCAAAAAAGAACATTCAAAGCAAACTGAAAGGCACAATCTCATGAACACAAACGCGCCTCACAATAAATCTCCGCCGCCTGTGTCACTCCAAAAATCTCACGCCCGAAAAACTACCCGAAAGGAGGATCGAAACTCATGGAACCACCGGTTTTGCAAGAAAGGAACTGCTTCTTACGGCAGTTCCTTTCTTGCGTTAAAGCGCGGCTTATGCATGTACTTGTATTGTGACATGCCGTACTATTGTATAATGATTTCATGCATCCACTCTGGCATTGATTGTTCCCGTGGGGTGAGGCATGAAAAGTAAGGCTAAACAATGGTGGGGTAATTTCTTACGACACTTGCGGCAAAACTGGCGGTGGGCGGTTACGTTTTTATTTGTTGCGGGGGTGTCAGTCTGCATCTGGCTGCATTGCCCGGCGTTTTGGACATCGCCATGGGGAACATTTCTGCTGGGGCTCAATATTCTAGCAATCCCAGTTTTGTTCTTCGCCAAGGGATGCAGCCCCAATAGATGTTGGCGTGAGAATCGCTGGATTATTGTGCCTGCAGTGGTTTTGGGGTTGGTCCTGCTTAACAGCGCCTGGGCAAGCGCGTACATTTCAGTTACCTACCTTCAGGAGTCGCAGGAAAAAGTTTTCGAATCCCATGATGGATGCAACCTGCATGTTCGTTATCCTTCTTATATCGTTTATGAGAGAATCACCCCAGCAGAAATCCGTCTGCGCATGGTGTGCAAAGACTCCCGGGTACGCCCGCAGGTTGCGTTGAGTTCCTCTTCGCGGGCCCTGATTCTGTCGCCCACAGAGCAAGGGGGGGCATGGGAAGATCACTTGGAAATCATCCTCCCTGGCGATGGAACGGAAGCAGTAGTCTATGTGCTTGCTGCAAAAGCCGGGGAGGCAGCATTTTTTCCATTGGCTATCAATGGTTTGTTCGGCATTGAGTTGCTTGTACAACATGCTGAGTTTGAGAAGCATTTGGAATTTTTTGTCAATTTATTGCAATCAGGTAGCGTGTTTTTTACAATCATCGGCGCTATTTTTGCGGGGCTAAAGCAGTTGGATGAACAGAAGAGAAACGAACGCCAGCGATCCGTAGACGCTTTGCTAAGCAGGATGTCAAATTTCAATTACGAAAACGGGAAATTGAACGACCTGATCAAAGAAGTGGAAGGTGAGATTAGGGATTGGGGTGAACTGTGGAGCGACGACCAAAAAAGTAAATTCAAAGATATTTACAAGGAACTTTTCAAGGAAGGTAAAAGTAAAGATCTGTGGCAAGAAGCGGCGCGTCTCCCAAATGCCTCAGATTTTATAAAAACCTCTATCGCGATATTTGGGATTGCTGGAATAAACTGCCCGGGCACTTTGAAGAATTTGGAAATGGCATATCCGGGCTATAAACCGGAGAGTGCTGCCGCCTATTACCCTCCCGAAGATTATCCCTTGGCTCAGGGGCTCCGCGCAGAAGCAGGTACAGTACTGGATGCCAATAACGTGCCCGCGGACAATTCACGCATAGACTTGTGGGGAATGCGTTTTCATCCATTTGGCGATTGGAGATATCCCTATCATTATGGCAAAGAAGGAGTCAAAGGGTTATATTTCCCTTTGCTTGATGCAGTCAATTTTTCGTACCAGAGAGTGCGGAATGCGCATCAGACCTATTATTTTCCGACCCGTTGGGATTTGCTTGCCGGGCTATATACTTATTGTGTAGGTTATGTGGATCGCACCAAATCCGATCATCTATTGTCGCAAGGACGCGAAACGTTTTTTGTCCCCTTGTTCCCCAGTGACCTCCCACCATGGCGTACTGAAGGTCATTTCATAGATTATCTGTTACACGCCCTGGCAGGTGCCTGGATGCGTGCTCTGGCGCATAACCCATATCTGATCGATGAAAACACTCCAATCGAACAACAATTAATAGCAGAATTGTTGGTCAACCGCTATGGCAATTCTGCGGCAGTCAAGAGGGCGTTGTTTGCCCAATTCGCGCATCCTAGCCTTCCGCTTTCGCCAAGCGCTGATTTCTTGAAATTGCTCGATCAGGTTTCGCCCGGGCGCATCGCTTCTCCCAAAAACCTGTCTGGCTTGCTCTCTCTGCGTCCGTTGGGAACAAAATACACCCAGTACCTGTGCGCAGAAATTGCCCCCACAGGCATTTCACATGGCACGTTGTCTTTTTATCTACATAATGCTCACATTGAAGATGAACTGCGCGCGACGCAAGCGTTTGTCGTCCGTTTTCTGCTCGCAGGAAAGCAAACCAGCGCTGATCAGATTTTGCGCATGAAACCTGACGACTTGCTCCAGTTGCTCGATTACAGAATCAAACTCAGCACCAATAACCTGTCGCCGCAGACTTTCCTGGATTTATTCTACCCTCCGCCCCTGCAAGATGTGTTGGAGCGTTTCATTCGCCGGGCAAATGGCTCACCGGGTACAATTGTGAAAATGGCGCATGATATACTGGCGCAGCATCTCGAGCAGTTCCCCGACATTCAAGAAATTTCCCCGACGTTATTGGAGTCATGACGTATTCTGGCGCTGCCTCCCTTTTCGATGCACCATCCGCCGAGCGTGAGCCCTGGCTGGGTGATGTGTTCGTGCGTCACGAGATCTTTGAAAAATTAATGACCGCCGAGTCGGTCATCTTGCACGGTGCGCCAGGCGCAGGCAAAACCGCTCTTCGGGTCATGCTGCAAAAATTGGCCCCGCCAGATAAACTGGTCATCCCCTGGCTGCCTGAGCCCCTACCGGATGGGGCAATCAGCACGGCTTTGGCCGAGACCAGCATGCGCCAGGCCATTCAAGCCCTGTTGGAAACTGTCGTCCCAAATCCAGAAATAGCGGCGCGTTTACGGCAGGCGCCGCCTTTTGTGGGCAGCGCCATGCGCTGGTTTATGCAGGCATACCTTCCTTATGACCTGGAATTTTTTGTTGAGATGCATTCCTCCGTGCTCGATGCGGAAAGTCTGGCGTGGTACCACCGTCTGCTCAATCAACCGACAGCGAATATTTTGAATAGTCATTCCACACAGAACGATCATTTGCGCGCCCTGGTCAGGGTGTTACAGCAGGTAGGTTTTCCACAAATCTGGTGGCTGGTGGACGGACTGGATAAGTGGCCAACACCTTCGCGCAGCGATGTGCTGGCAATGATGGAGGCGTTGCTTTCCAAGTTGTCTCTTTTTGATAAAAGAGAGATTGTTTTCAAGTTTTTCATCCCAGATTCTTTTCTGGAAGATGTAAATAAAACAAACGCCGTTTTGCGCGAACGTTTGCTGCCAGGCGAGTTCAGGTGGACCACTGATCAATTGGTGTTTTTGCTGGAGAAACGCCTGTCGGTTGGCTTAAATCAGCCGGATTTTCATCTTACGCATTTATGCCCTGATGCCGACTTCTTGCTCTGGTTGGAAAAGTACGCAGGGAACAATCCACGCGCCTGGATCAGCCGCCTGCGCCCTTTCGTAGAACATTTCGAGAAAACCGGTCAGCCGCTTGATGCGCAGGATTGGCGCTCTGTAGCGCGTGCCGCGCCGCCGCCGCTGCGCATCTTCCCAGAGCGGCGCGAAGTGCGCATTGGAGAATACATAATTTCTATTGAATCGCAGGATAGTCTGAAGATTTTGTTGTACTTGCAGCAAAGAGCCGGCGAAATTTGCAGCCTGGAGGAAGTGTATTTCTGTGGCATCAAAGGGCTACCCAAGCCGCCCGGCGTGCGCGATGAAGGCTGGGAACACAAGGACGTGTGGCGTCCGGCGTTGGATACCACGCTCTATCGTTTGCGCAAACGACTGGAGTGGGATCCTGCCCAGCCGGTTTACCTGGTGACTCATCCGCGCCGGGGGCTGGAATTGCTCCATAGCAGCGTGTAAACATTTATGTGAGATAACTGTGAGACGTCTGCGTGATAAGTGAATCCCTCTCGAATGGCTGAAACAATGATATTGTTATGCTAAACAATCTGCAAATTTTATGAGTTTTGTTACATAAACTTTTTGTTCTCACTGGCCAGACTTCTTGGGGATGGGTCGTTCGGTCAGTGCAGGGTCAGGTTTAAACCAATGATGATTCGACATGACTGGGGATTGTTGTTCGATCCTTTCGCGCATCTAGATGCAACCAGAGATGCCTATCTTTTTAAGTACCTGGTCATCCCCAAGGTGGTGGAAATTGCCTGGGAGGAAGCACCCATCGCTATTCTTTCACAGCCTGGCGCTGGCAAGAGCGCCCTGAGGTTGTACACCGAGATGGTGTACGGGGGGACACGCGGGGTAAAACTGGCCGTTCCATATATCCCCGATACGTTTGACCCAGCGCCCGATTTTCATTTTTTGTATTTAAGAGGGGCTTTGGCGCGGGCAATTGCGAATTACATCCTCTCCTACCCTGATCTTTTTTTGCAATTTACAACAGAAAAACAGGAAGAAATTCGGTCGTTTCTTTCTTATCTGCCTTTCGATCTGAACTTTTTCCTGGACGTGGCGCAGCACAGCGACTCGCTGTCCGAACTTGAAACCTGGTTGGGGATCCGCGCCATCTCTGGCATTGACCGCATTGGCAAAGCGCACCAGGAAATGTTCAAAATATTACGTCAGTTGTCTGTCCGCCATGCAGCGCAGGATTTACCTGAATTGTTTGCGCAGGTTCGTGACGTTTTTGCTATTAAAAGTATTCACATTCTCCTGGATGGTGCAGATGGGTTTGTTGAGACAACTGATGAGCATAAATTACTCCAATGGATAATGCCTTTGCTGGAACGCGCTAAAGATTGGGGGGAACGGCAAATTTTCTTCAAGTTTTTCCTGCCACTCGACCTTTGTGATCATTCGGAAACGTTTGCCCGTGCTGGCGTCCAGACAGCGGCGCTGACGTGGGATGACAGTTTGCTGGCTGAGGTCATCCGGCGGCGGCTGTATGTTGCGTCTGGGGGGGCGTTCGATAGCCTGGATGCGCTCAGCACGCCCGACTTGCGTAACGTTGAGTTGCGTCTTGCCCGGCAAATTCCCGCAAGCCATAAAACCCCCCGCCGTATTATCCGCAAAACCACTGAATTATTGGCGCGCGCCAGCCAAAACGCCGATGGCTGCATTCACGCATGGGATATTGAAGTAGAGGAGGAGAAATATGTTGCCTGATATTAAGTACAGAATTTACACGCCGGATGAGTGGACAGAACGCACCCAGTGGGGGGAAATCTTAAAAAAAATTGAGGACGCTGCAAGGCAGGTCATTATTCTGGAAGGCGACCGCGGGGTGGGCAAAACTTATCTGCTATTGCATTTATTCGAACATTATCAGCGCGACCCAAAAGTGAACCCTTTTTTTATTGGACTGGATAAATATGAGGCTCCTCATTTTTCGAGCGCGAACAATTTTTGGCAATCTGCGGAAAGAAAATTTCAGCCAGAAGATGTGAAGGAGGTGCTCGAGAAAATTGCCAAATATCTTGAGGTGAAAGATTTTCAGGCGCTCGATGATGAGAATAAGAGCGAATATCTTGCCAAACAATTAGCCCAAGCCCAGCGTGAACAGAGATTGCTTATTTTGGTGGACTCGATATATGAGTGCACAGATGCGATACGCCAGCAAGTTGAACAAAACATTCTTAAGCCGCTATTGTCTTCCAATCAAATCACCATTATTCTTTCAGGGCGCGGACGTCGGCCGGTATGGATCAACCCAGAATTTCGTAATGCAACGATCATTCAACTCCAACCTGAGGGTAAGGAATTTGTCCGTCAGCAATTGGAGAAAATGCGGAGCAGGCATGTCAGCGAGGCACAGACAATCTTCGAATGGAGCGGCGGTTGCCCCCTCGTAGTCAGGTTGTTGGGCAAATCAGACGCAGTCAACCGCGATGCGTTGGGTAGAGCCATTGATGTGTTGATTCGCGATTCGCTGCCAGAAAAAATAGAAGGACTGGACTACGGAGAAATTCGCACTGGTATAGAAAAACTCGCCTTGTTCAATGGCTCTGCTTACCGGGAATTGGAAATCGCTGGATACCTTTATCCGGATGTAAGCGCACCTGAAAGTCGAATAAAAACGAAAAAACTGGTCAATGTGTTGCTCGAAAGCGCTTTGCTGCAATGGGATGAACATCTGGGGGGGCTGGTTCTCAACAAAACCATCGCGCACACATTGCAAAAATGGCTTGAGGTGGAGGAAGGGCAGCAAACGTTCCATGAGTATCATAAAGATTGGGAACAAACTGCGAAAAATCTGGCTGCGCAATATGCCATGGAGCCGCAGAAATTGTTTGCCAGGATGACGAGACTTGACAGAATGTCGTATAATGATATTGTTACGAATGTCACACACTGATGCGCGTGTCTTGTTCGTTCAACGGGAGGGAGTAACATGCCGCAGGACCCGATATTCTGGAGAAATGTCGAACCGTTTATTGGTCGTCAGGAGACGCTCGAGAGCCTTCTGCAGCGTCTAAAAGGGCCGGGTTTTCACCTGGTGGCGGTCAGCGGTGAGTACGGCTACGGGAAAACCCGCTTACTGGACCGTCTGCTGGAACGGGCCAACAACCCGCAGCCCGTAGCGGCACTGCCTTCTGTCAAGATTGATCTGTACGAAAGCAAACATCACACACCAGGGGGACTGGCGCAAGCGATTGTAGATTGCTTCCCACGCTATTCTGAATATTTCCAGAACTACGAAAAGTTACGCAGCGAATACGAGGACGCCAAAGTTGCCGGCAATGTTGGCAAAGCGCAACAGACCTTTTGGGGCATGCTCGATGCGTGTATTGATGGCTTATCTAACTTGAGCCAGGAGCACGGTGTATTGCTGCTGCTCGATACCGCTGAGCGTTGGGTTTATCCCGCGTTGGATGACTCGCCATTTCCGACGGCCGCGGCGACGGCGTGGGAATGGCTGCGCGACAAGGTCTGCCCCAGCCTGAAGCGTGGGCTGGTGATTTTGGCCGGGCGCCCGGAAATTAGCAAGTTGGAATTAGATGCCAAAAATCGCTTCGCGTTAGAGCCATTCAATCTTCAGGAAACCAGAGACTATATTCAGGAAACCTGCAATCGTTTTCTCACACAACTGAACCTTACGCCGCCCCAATTTTCAGAGAACGAAATTCAGCGCCTGCATCATCTCAGTCAGGGGCGTCCCATTTTACTGGCGCTCTTTTTGGAATTGATTGCACACGGTGACCAGCGCATTTCTGAGCAGGCTTTTACAGCGCAGCCTGCGGATTTTGAGCCTCTGCTGGTTAAGCATCTCATGGAGAGCCCAAATTTGGGCGAACTGGTGCGCGCTGTTGGGCGTGCCCCAAAAGGGGTGGATGAGGAACTGCTGGCAAACATGACCGGCTACTCCGAGGAGGAATTAAAGCCGGAACTTGAAAAACTCAAAGGATTGTCTTTTGCTAAAACCTTTGAGGGCAACTCACGTCTGTTCCTTCATGAGGAAATGTACGCCATTTTGGGGCGCCATGTGTATAGCCACGCGGCTGACCAGACGGAGGCCCGCCAGGCGGCGCAAGGCATTCACGCCTACTACAAACATCACACTGGCAAGTTGAACACAGCGATTGGCAAACTTTATGCCGCCTACGCGTCTGAAACCGATGAGGCCAAAAAGAAAGAAATAGCCCGGTCTATCGAAGAGCAGTCTAGCCAACTCGAAACGCTCAATGTTGACTTCGCCTACTACCGCTGGCGGCATGTCTCAAAAGCCGATGCTGCCGAAGATCCGGTGGATATGGGCTTGCGGCGCTATTACCGCCTGGCGCATGAAGCCGCCACCGGCAACGAGGTTAATCTGCTGGTTCTGCTGCGCGCCGAATTAATCAATTTTATTCACGACCTGGAAAATCAAGAGGAAAAAGAGAATCGCCAGCCCTGGCTGCCTTTCCTAAAAGGTTTTACACACCTGCAACGTGTCCTCGAAAAAGCTGCCATTGGCAAAGACTACAAAAGCCTTGCCGAACAAATTGACAGTGAGATGCTGCCTGCCCTGGATAAAATTAAGGGGCTTTCGCCGGAGCAGAAGAAGGTGTTGAGCGGCCTGCTGACCGCCTGGCGCGGGCATGTGCTCATGTACGCGGGTGAGCCAGACTATGAAAAGGCCCGAGAGCATTTTGAGCAGGTCATTCAGAATCTTGATGGCTGGACGGATCATTCCAACCTTCGCTGGCTGGCCCATGCCGCTCTGGTGTTTGCGCATCGTCAGCGCGCATTTCTCTTCAAGCGGCAGGGGTTGTTCCAAAAGGCCGTCCAAAGTTACAAGGCGGCCCTGGATGCCAACCGCGGACAGGACTTCAACTTTGAAGAGGCCATGATTCGCAATGACCTGGGCGACACCCAGGTGTTGATTGGTGATTTCAAGAATGCCATTCTCAACTTGGATGATGCGCTCAAGTTACGCATGAAGATGAAAAGCGGCGCGCGTCTGGCGCTCAGTTTCAGTACGCTATCGCGTTACCACAATGCCCAGGGGGGGTATCACGACGCGCTCATTTTTGCCGAGCGCGGCAAGAACCTGGCTTTTATGGTGGGGCGCAACACCGCCTTGGCGCGTATTGCCCTCGCCGAGGCCATCCGCCGGCACGCCCGCCAGGAAATGGCTGATGACCCGGAAAAGCAAAAAGCACAGATGGACGCAGCAGAAAAACTGGTTAGGGAAGCCATTGAAGGTTTGCAAGGCCGGGGCGAGCCCGCCATTCTTGTTGAGGCGTATCTCGAATTGGGGTGCATTTGCCGCGATCGTGTTCGTCTGCATGGGAAAGATGAAAACAAAAAACAAGACCAGGAATACTTAAAAAAGGCGGATGAAGATAAAAAGCAAGACTTTAGTTGCGCAGAGAAAAATTTGAGGAAAGCGGCGGAGATGTCCTTGCAGCGTAACCCGCCCATTCCCTACCGCGCGGCCGATGCCATGGCCAACCGCATCTGGCTGGGGCTGTTTGCTGCGGACAGTGAATTCACGCAGCAAGCAGCGAAGGAATTCGAACAACTGCCATTTTGGCAACCCTTCGATATTTCTAAAAAGGGTGAATATTTACATGCAAAGAAGATGGCTAAATCAGATAAACGCCCGTTGCTGCAATTCATCGGTAAATACCATGTCGCAATGGGCACCCACGCCTTAGGGACAGACAAACACATCACCGAGGAAAATGCCAAAGAAGTTGCCTGGCGTTGGATGCTGGGTCTGGAGTACAGCCGTTTGTTTGCCGATCAGTTCCGCGGGCTGGATGCAGCGCGCCAGACAATTTACAAGGATTTGAATAAGTTCAACCCGGAAGAACTGCGTCTCCTTTCCCAGGAAGTGGCTGAAGCGCAAAAAATAGAGAAACTGAAAACGTCTCTGCTCAAACAATTGATGCAGGATAATTCCCTGTGGTTTGATGCACCAAAAGGGAGCGCCCCATGAAACCCATCATCCTTCTCCCGGCCGCTTACGGCAAAGATTCCACTCAGTACAGCAGTTGTGAAGGATGTGATGGCGATTGCGCCTGCGCGTTGCCGGCATCTTATCTTCAGAGCGCCCCGCTTTTGGTTGAGGCCCCGCAGGGTTGGCAGCCCAATCGGCTGATGCCAGCCGTGCAGTTTTCCACCTTGCCCGTTTCAGAAGCGTTCAGCGTGCTTGTTGCGCCAGGCACAGCAAGCGGCTGGATGGTGGTCAACCATGCCGCGCTGGATGTCCTTCGCGCTTTCGACTGTGCCGGAGAAACCACCGATGTATCCCTGCCAGCCATGCGCGATGAAGACTTTCTTGCTGCGACTTACACCTTTACGCAGTTGGGTTTTCTGGTTTCGTCGGATGCAGTTTCTTTGCCCGTTGCCCCCGCCTCTGTTTCTGCGCCGCTCGAAGCCTGGCTTTTTCTCACCCGCGCCTGCAACCTGGCGTGTGCACATTGCTTTATCAGCAAAGACCCGCGTCAGATGACGCGTGAAACCGGGCTCGCCGCAGTGGAGCGCCTCTTTGCCCTGGCAAAGAACAATAACCACCCTGGCGTCAAAATAAAATACGCTGGCGGCGAACCCACCCTGCGCTGGGATCTGGTCACCACGTTGCACGAACATGCCGATCAACTTTCACGCCACCACAGCCTACCCCTGACCGAAATTCTCGTCACAAATGGCGCAGCGCTTTCGCGCGCCCGCCTGACCTATCTGCAAAAGTCCAACATTCAATTGTCAATCTCGCTCGATGGATTTGGCGTTGGGCACGACCGGCAGCGTCCTTTCGTCAATGGGCAGCCCAGTTTTGCGCGCATCATGCACAACCTGGAAATGGCCCTGGATATGGGCTTGCGGCCTTACCTCACTATTACGCTTACCCGTCTGAACCTGGATGACCTGCCCGCTCTGACCGAATTTGCTTTGCAAAATCGCCTTTACCTGAACTGGAATTTCTATCGTCCACATAGCGCTGGTGACCCACTCACCCCGGATGCTGTGTCACTGACGGCTGCCCTGCGTAAGGGGCTGGAAGTAGTTGCCAGCCGCCTGCCAGATTATCCTTTCCTGGATCGTCTGATTGACCGCAGCAACTTTGGCGCAGCGCACCAGCATACCTGTGGCGCCGGGCGGCATTACCTGAGCATTGACTATGATGGCGCCGTGTTGCCATGCCACATGTTATCTGGCGCCAATGGGGTGGGTATTCCGCTGCAGACCCTTTCGATGGCGCGCTTCGAGAATTTTGCCAATCCTGCCGCCGACGAAAAGCCCGGATGCAACCAATGTGAGTGGCGCTATTGGTGCACTGGCGGGTGTCCCATCCTGGCAGGCTTTGTCGCTGGTCAGGCAAACTCACGCTCACCTTACTGCCAGGTGTATAAGGCAATTTATCCGGATCTGATGGCGCTCAAAGGGAAGCAACTCATCCAAAACCTGCAAATCCTGGCGCAAGCCTGAATTTTGCCTGGCGATTCGGTCTGAACCGGCGATCGCCTCACCCCAGCCCGAATTACCTTCTCTGTCACATTTACTTGTGATATAATCTGTGCGCTTTAGACCAGCCCTGCGTTGATAACTCTTATTGAGTTGTCGAAGGAGTTGTGCATCGATCTGTTCACCTTCACGGGTACGTTAGATTTATGTGCTGCTTCGGGTTGCGTCTGACGCAAGCCGATTTTTTGTTGTCAATCCCCCGTCGAAGGGAGGTGAGTAGCATGACTGCTGTAGTTTTGCGTCAAAATGAATCTCAGGATCAACTGCTGAAGCGCTTCCGCAAGAAGGTCGTCAAGA
>FQKF010028656.1_pt1 | contig 12200 bp, 9 predicted proteins | sample 1504521 | NCBI WGS metagenome assembly FQKF01 (sample SAMEA4475357, study PRJEB15587) | soil metagenome | biome: Soil; feature: Field | place: India | collected 2015-03-11 | depth 0 m
CCTCAACCTGCACAAAACCTTTGCCATTCCGCACGGCGGTGGTGGGCCGGGCATGGGGCCTATCTGTTGCAATGCTAAGTTGGCACCCTTCCTGCCCGGTCATCTGTTGGTGAAAACCGGCGGCTCCAAAGCCATCACGGCAATAAGTGCCGCCCCCTGGGGCAGCGCCAGCATCCTGCTCATCTCTTACGCCTATATCAAGATGCTGGGCGCTGAAGGCGTAACCAACGCCACCCGATACGCTATCCTCAATGCTAACTACATCAAGGCTCGCTTAGAAGGCGCCTATTCGATTCTGTACAGCGGTGAAAACGGCCGCTGTGCCCATGAAATGATCGTGGACCTGCGGCCCTTTAAGGCGCTTGTCAGCGCCGAAGACGTGGCCAAGCGCTTGATGGACTACGGCTTCCACGCGCCCACGCTGTCGTTTCCGGTAGCCGGTACAATTATGATTGAGCCGACAGAAAGCGAAAGCAAGGCCGAACTCGACCGCTTCTGCGACGCCCTGCTGGCCATCCGCCGCGAAATAGATGACATCGCCGAGGGCAAATACAGCACTGAAGACAACCCGCTGCACAATGCGCCCCACACGGCCCCAGTCGTCTGCGCTACCGAGTGGCCGCATGCCTACAGCCGCGAACAAGCAGCCTTCCCGCTGCCCTACCTGCGCCAGGGCTGGAAATTTTGGCCCACCGTCAGCCGCATTGACCAGGCCTACGGCGATCGCAACTTAGTGTGCGTATGCCCACCCATCGAGGCTTACGAAACAGCCTGATCTGTAAGACTTTCCAAAATAAAAAGCCGGCTGTACCTCGAGGCGCAGCCGGCTTTATCTTTAGCCGAGAAACGTTCTTGTTACAGATTTGGAATGGTCAGCACCTGGCCCGGATGAATGAGGTCCGGGTTCTTCAGAATGTCGCGATTGGCCTCAAAAATGACCATGTACTTCTTCATGTCGCCGTAGTAGTGCTGGGCGATTTTGCTCAGTGTGTCGCCCTTCTGCACGGTGTGTTTGGCATAGTAACCCGTATTAGCCACCCGGATATCAGCCATGATGTCGGACGGATTTTCACCGCCGATGGCCTTGATGGCATCCCACAGCTGGTCTTTCTCATACTGGCAATCTACTGTGCCCCACACTTTGAGTTTGCCATCGCCTTCTTCGACGCGGCCGTCTTTCACATTGAGTTTCTCACCCAGGTCGAGGACTTTCTGGTACTTTGCTTTGACTGACATAGGCTATTCGTATTTTTAAAATTAGAATGAACATTTACGAGGCAATATTGAAGCTGTCGGCGAAATTAAGGAGTAGTTTTAGGTTGAAATTACAGTGAAATTTTCGCTGACCACTCTCGGGAGGACGCGCTACCGACGTTGCAAGGGCGCAGAAGTAACACATCATTTCATCTAAAAAATTTCAAGGCCGAAATGGCCGTAATGACCAAGAGGAGGCGGTAAATCCAGACGTTAGCGTTGGGTACGCGCGCGATGAAGCGCACGCCTATCCAGGCGCCAACGCCCTGGAAGAGGGCCATTAGGATGCCGTATCCAAGATGTACCTGGTCATAGAGAAAAAAGACCAACGTGGAGGGAACGGTTAACATCAAGACGATGAGCAATTTGACGCCATTGCCGCTGCGCAGGCTATACTGGCTGAGCCACACCAGACCGGCGAGTAAAAAGATGCCCACTCCCGCCTGAATGAAGCCGCCGTACACGCCGATGAGGAAGAAGGCCAGTACCGTCAGCGGATGTCGGTTGCGCCCGATGGCCGGCTTCGACTCACGCAGCCAGCGCTCCGGGCGTATCAGCAGGACGACGAGCATGAACCCCATCAGCCCGCCCAACGCATAATTCATCCACGCCTCCGTGAGGGCCACCGCGATGCGCGAGCCGATGATGCCGCCCAACGTAGCAGGCACGACCAACCAGGCACTGCCCTCAAAGTCGGTAATGCCGGCGCGGCTGAGGCCGCGAATGGCCACCACATTTTGCAGCAGCACACCCACGCGGTTAGTACCGTTGGCCACGGGCGCCGGCAGGCCACAGAAGAATACAAAAATGGGCAGTGTAATGAGTGAGCCGCTGCCTGCCAGCGTATTGATGATACCTGATGCCACACCGCCCAACGAAAACAGCATCCACTGTAGCGGAGTGAGGTCCATGTGCCAGAGATTTTCCATGCGCAAGCAGAGCTCTTAGGGCTGTGGCTCGATGACACCATACAGATCGTAAGCATCCGCAGCCGTGATACGCACCTGAGCGAAGTCGCCAATGCGGGCATAGTTGCTTTTTACCTCCACGCGCACCTCGTTGTCCACTTCGGGCGAGTCGGCTTCCGTGCGGCCGATGAAGTAGCGCCCTTCCTTGCGGTCGAACAGCACCCGGAGTGTCTGACCCACCTTTGCCTCGTTTTTTTCCTGCGAAATCTCGCGCTGCACCTCCATTAGGCGCTCGGCGCGTTCGGCCTTCACTTCGGGAGGCACGTTGTCGGGCAGCTCATAAGCTTTCGTATTTTCTTCATGGGAGTACTGGAAAACGCCGGCGCGGTCGAAGCGCTGCTCTTCCACAAAGTCTAGTAAAGTGTCAAAGGCAGCCTCCGTTTCGCCGGGGAAGCCCACCAGAAACGTCGTGCGCAAGGCAATATCCGGCACCCGTTGGCGGATTTGGTCGAGCAGCCGGCGTGTCTCGTCGCGCGTAATCTGACGACGCATGGCTTGCAGCACGGGGTCGCTGGCGTGTTGCAGGGGCATGTCTAAGTACTTACACACTTCGGGACGCTCAGCCATGACGTCAAGCACTTCTAAGGGAAACTTACTCGGATAAGCATAGTGCAAACGTATCCATTCAATGCCTTCCACGTCGGCCAGCGCATGCAACAGGCGCGGCAGCTCGCGCTTTTTGTAAAGGTCTAAGCCATAGTAGGTTAGTTCCTGAGCGATGAGCATTAGCTCCTTGACGCCTCGGCGGGCCAGACTGCGCGCCTCCTGCACAAGTGCTTCGATAGGGCGGCTCACGTGTTGCCCGCGCATGAGGGGGATGGCGCAAAACGAGCAGGTGCGGTTGCAACCCTCCGATATTTTCAAATAGGCATAATGCGGTAGTGTGGTTATTTGGCGTTCGCCCAGCAGTTCGTGTTGGTAGTCGGCACCTAAGCGCGCCAGCAAGGCAGGCAGCTCCAGCGTGCCAAAAAAGGCATCCACTTCCGGAATTTCCACTTCCAAGTCCTGTCGGTAGCGCTGCGAGAGGCAGCCCGTTACGTAGAGCTTCTCGATTTTCCCAGTGCTTTTCAGGGCCGCGTGCTCTAGGATGGTGTCAATGCTCTCTTGTTTAGCTAAGTCAATAAAGCCACAGGTGTTGATGATAACGATGTTAGCCTGCACGTCGGCGCGTTCGTGCGTTACCTCGTAGTCGTTGGCGCGCAGCTGAGTAATGAGATTTTCGCTGTCCACCAGATTTTTGGAACAGCCCAAGGTGATGACATTGATTTTGTCTTTGTGCAGCGTCTTAGTCTTCATAACATGCATATTCGGGCACAAAGGTCGCTTTTTGCACACTTAAGCTAGGTAAGGTTTTTGAGACCTACCGCTCGAGTGCCCTACCTTTGCTGCCCTAACCGTTTTTGCTTCTCCGTATGACCTCCGACGATCTGCTCGATTTTGTAGAACGAACGCTGCGCCAGGCCCTAAGCGAAGCACGAGCGCACTTAGCCGGCCAGTCTTTAGAAACGCTGCGTCAGCGCCCGCATCCGAACAGCTGGAACGCCTTAGAGTGTTTAGCCCACCTGAATGCTCAGGCTCGCGACTACTTGCCATTCATGCACCGGGCCATCCATTTAGCTAAAGCCCGCCAGTGGATGCCCGTGCCAGAGGTGCGCTATACCTCCGCCGGCAGACGATTGTTGCGTCGTACCGATACTGGCAGGGCCTTCAAAAGCAAACGCCGATACGATTGCTTTGCCCAATCGCTGGACAAAGACACCATTAAGAGCTTCCTCATCTACACGGAACAGCTGCTACGCGTTGTGCAGGAGGCGCGTCGGGTCAATCTCAACCGCTGCCGTGTTGCCTGCCCGGGCTGCTGGCTGCGCCGCTATCCTATGGGAAATCTTTTAGAATTTTTTGCCCGCCATACCAAACGACATATTGCACAGGCGCTGCGCGCTGTCGGAGCGGACGTTTCGACTCCCTCTGCATCCGCCTCTCAAATTTCGGCTTGAAAAAATAATATTTGCAGGCAGCAGCTTAGCCTATCTTTGCCACCGTTCTTCGGAAAAACACGACATTGCGAAATGATCAAAATTCTGGCTAACGACGGCATTCATCCCGACGGTAAACTACTCTTAGAAGAAGCGAATTATCACGTAGTTACGGATAAAATACCGCAAGAGACCCTATCCGCCCATATTGGCGAATACGACGTGCTCATTGTGCGCAGCGCTACTAAAGTGACTCGTGACATCATTGACGCTGGCAAAAAGCTCAAAATAATTGCTCGAGGTGGCGTAGGCCTGGACAATATAGATGTCGAGTACGCGCAATCGAAGGGAATTCTAGTTTACAATACCCCTAAAGCCTCTTCGCGCGCCGTAGCCGAACTGACGCTGGGTCACCTGCTGACGCTGGCGCGTATGCTCCACCGCAGCAATCGCGAGATGTTTGGAGGCGATTTCAAAAAGCTCAAAAAAGCCTATGAAAAAGGCATCGAACTGCGCGGCAAAAAATTGGGCATCCTGGGCTTTGGCCGTATCGGACAAGAAGTCGCCCAGTTGGCTCTCCCCCTTGGCATAGAGGTGCTGGCGCATGACCCCAATGTGCAAGAGGCTAAAATCGGTATAGGTCTGCGTCAATACCCGGACATAAAATTGACGGTGCGCATTTCTACGGTACCCTTTGATCGCGTGATTACGGAGGCTGATTTCATCACCCTTCACCTGCCCGGCGGCACGGGACCGGTAATTACGGCAGCGGAAATGGCCCGTATGAAAGACGGTGTTTTCCTCATCAACACAGCGCGCGGCGGCGTCATTGACGAGGAAGACCTCCTCGAGGCTTTAGATAGTGGTAAGGTAGGCGCCGCGGCGTTGGATGTCTTTGAAAACGAACCCACGCCGCGCGAAGCTTTGCTGCGCCATCCTAAGGTTTCCTGCTCGCCTCACATTGGAGGTAGCACGCTAGAGGCTCAATCGAACATCGGTATGGAGCTGGCCGACCGCATTATCGCCTTTTTTGGCGATCAGCGCTAATCATTCGTCCGCCTGGCGCGTTTGTGTGCCTTTCAACGTATGGCCACACCCTTTACTTGTATCGGGCACCGGGCTGCCGTGTACGCGCTGGCGGCCACCGACAGCGCTGAAAGATTTCTCTCCGCCGGCGGCGACGGCTGGATAGCCGAATGGAACCTTCGGGCGCCCGAAAATGGCCAACTGATAGCCCGAGCGGAAGGACAGCTGTTTTCCGTGCTTTACCTGCTCGGTCAACGACGCATCGTTGCCGGCGATATGAATGGCGGTGTGCACTGGATTGACCTGGAACATCCCGAACGCACACGCGGCGTTCAGCACCACCGAAGAGGCGTCTTCGACCTTAAGCTCAGCCCGCCTTGGGTACTCTCTGCCGGCGGAGAGGGTATGCTCACGCGCTGGGATGTCAGCACCGAGCGCGCCGTTGAAAGCATCTACCTGACCCACCGCGCCCTGCGTGCCCTGGCTCTGGCGCCCCAACGATGCGAAATCGCCGTGGGCGCCAGCGACGCTAAAATTTACTTGCTGGATAGCGACACACTCGATATTCGCCACACCATATCTAACGCTCATGTGCCATCCGTATTCACCGTCGCCTATTCGCCCGACGAACGCTACCTGCTTAGCGGCGGGCGCGATGCCATGCTGCGCACATGGGACTTGAGCACCGACCCACCCGCGTTAGTCAGCGAGCAGCCTGCACATTGGTTTACCATCAACCACATCGCCTGGTCGCCCGACGGACGCCTCTTTGCCACCGCCAGTCGCGATAAAACGGTAAAAATCTGGGAAGGCGCCACCTTTCAACTCCTGCGCGTACTCGACCCTGTGCGCGACGGCGGGCACCTCAACTCCGTCAACCGCCTGCTGTGGTTGCCTCAGGCGCTCCTCTCCGCCGGCGACGACAGGACGGTGAAAATCTGGCCAGATGTCGCATCCAACCTCTGACCACCTCATCACCGCAGGTCGGCTCGGTCCAATTCCTCTAAAGTGTCTGGATTGATGACGCGCATGCGAATACGCGGGCCGTCCACGTCGAACAGACACAGAGCGTTCTGCACCGTAAAACCTTCCACCCAGCCCGACCATGGCGTCAGGTCCTGGCCATAAAAAGGCGCGCCGGCAGCGCCATTGATGATTTGCCATAGCGGCCGGTGCAAGGTCAGGCGCGGCTTGTCCCAGTTTTCGGGGTAGCGCGGCATGGCATCTTCGATGCGCATGCGATTATAGTTGTGCTCGTCGCCGCAGAGGAAGCCCACCACTTTGGAAGACCGGTTGGCGCACAGGTCGAGCAGCTCATCTCGGCGTTCGATAATGCCTTTTTCTGCCGGCCTTCCAGCGATGTAAGGCCGGTGCTCGTTGTTACCGCTGTACCACATACAGTCTCGCACATGGCCTCCGTTTGGGAAAGGCGGTGTGTGCACGGTGATGAAGATGTGCTCGATGGTGCTATCGACCTCCATGTCGGCCAGCGTGTTCCTAAGCCAGCGCATCTGCTCATCCATCAGGTAGCCGTGCAGGTTGCCGCCAATGTGGCGTGTGCGGTTGAGTAGTGGCGCATACCAGTAATTGGAGTTGAGCACTACCATAGCCGTATTGCCGTACCGGTAGTGATACACATTTTCACGGTACGAGGGGAAGTCGCCGCGTCGGTACGGGTCAGGGTCATACTTCATACCGTCTTCGCTTTGCGGACCATTGAGTGGATGAACGAAGGCTCCGGCAAAGACGGCCTCTCCCGAATGGGTTTCATAAGGGAAGCCGTCGGCCACTATCCATCGGGCGGAGTCGGCATACCAGCCTACGGACTCGTGGTTGCCCATGCCGACATGGAAGGGCAGGTAATGCCAGAATGGCTCTACGGCGTGTATCCAGTTAACTAATTGCAAGCGCATTTCGTCGGGGTCGCTCACGTAGCCATCGGCCAGATCGCCGGTGAACTGGACGAAAGCGGCGCCCTCTTTGGCGGCTAATGCGCCGATGCGGGTCATAATCTGGGCATTCGTCCCGAAGATATTGCGCTCGCCACCGCCGTAGCCGCTGCGCGAGTCGCTAGCATAGGCAAAGGTGAAAGGTGTCTGAGCGCCAGGCATCGGCGGTGTACGGAAGGAAAAGCGCAGATGGGCGCTATCGCAGCTGACGGTGTAACCGTATTCCGTGTCTGCTGTCAGGTTAGCCAATGTTACCTCGTGGCGCAAATGGCGCGTGCGGCTGAAAAAGGTGTCTTCAGCCCGGTCGGTCTTGATGGTGGTAAATACCGGTTCGGAGGTTTCATACCAGAGGACAGCCTGATGGTGCTCCAGCTGCGAAACGAAAGGCCCGCGCAGGATGGTCGGACGCGGCTCGAAGCCCTGCTCAGAGTAAGCAAATGCCTGTTTACCTTCATAAACGATCATGCCTCTCGCATCAGTGAGGCGATAGCCGAGGATGCCGAAACCTTTTTTCAGCGCGCCGATGTGGTCGTAGCCTCCCTCTAAGTTCTTCTTTAGCGGGAGGAAGGCTTCGCCTGTGGACGAGTCAATGCTGAGCTCGAAGCGGAGCACAGCTTTAGGATAGCGGTGCTGACCGTAGGGAATGAGCCCATAGGTCAGGCGGCCTTTGCGCAGGCGTTTTGCCGAAAAGACAAACCGCAACCCATGCTTTTCGCCGCGCACGGTGGGCGTAACACCGACCAGGGTGTACACAGGCTCTTTTCGCCGGAGGGTCAGAGGCTTCTCCTCCGCGCTTTCGCTGGTGAGGGTACCGTCAGCATTTACGCGCAGCGATCCGTAGACTGCCGGTACCGTCAGTGGTTGGGCCGCAAGCCATGTTGCAGACGAAAATAGGAGGAACAGCAGGAGCGTTGTTCTCATAAATGTTACTTTTAGGAGCAAATGTCTGCTTTTTGCCGCCGCTGCTGCTGTCGGTCCTATCGGGGATAAGTCTGCATTATTGTTGCTGCACGTCTGACTCAGTATCCACCGGCTGCGTCATCGCCGCGGTCGTCGGCTACGGCGTGCAGCCGACCATCGGGCAGGCGCAAGACGGCTTCTACCCTTCCGATGGCGCCGCGCTGCCGAAGAGTATGGCCCATGGCTTGCAATCGCTGGCGTACTGCTTCTGAGAAAGCGCCCTCTTCGTAGTAAACCACATCAGGTTCCCATTGGTGGTGAAAGCGCTTGCTATGTATAGCTGCACGTAGAGGCAGGTCAAATTCATACACGTTCAGCAGCACCTGAAATACTGACGTGGGAATAGTGGTGCCTCCTGGCGTGCCAACCACCAGGCTGAGGGCGCCCTTGCGCACCACAATCGTTGGTGTCATGCTGCTCAGGGGGCGTTTGCCTGGCGCAATCGCATTTGCTTTGCCGCCTATGGCCCCGTAGAGGTTGGGCGCTCCGGGTTTGGCACTGAAGTCGTCCATTTCATTATTCAAAATAAAACCTGCTCCGGCCACCACCACGCGGCTGCCGTAAGCGTCGTTGAGCGTTGTGGTAACGGCCACGGCATTTCCCTGCGCATCCACGATACTCAGGTGGGTGGTCTCCTCAGGAATGCCGGCGAAACGCCCGGCTTTGACGGTCTCACTGGGTGTGGCACGCTCGGAGTGGAAGTTGGCCATGCGTGCGCGCAGGTAGGTGCTGTCCAGCAGTTGATTCACGGGCACCGGCCAGAAGTCCGGGTCGGCCATATGGCGGGCGCGGTCGGCATAGGCACGGCGTTCGACCTCGACCATGTAGTGTACGGCTGCGGCAGAGTGGAAGCCTTCAGCCTTCAGGTCAGTGTCACCCAGCATGTTCAGCATTTGCGCCAATAAAAGCCCGCCGCTGCTGGGCGGTGGCATGGTGATGACCTGCAAATCGCGCCAGTGGAAGACCAATGGTTCGCGCCAGACGCTGCGGTATCTGCGCAGGTCTTCCCGTGTAATGAGACCGCCTTGTCGCCTCATTTCGGCTTCTATTTGAGCAGCTGTACTTCCTTCATAGAAGCCTTTGCGCCCTTTCTGAGCGATTCGGCGCAGCGTTTTGGCCAGTTCTCTCTGGAGGAGGGTGTCGCCTGCTTTCCAGGGTGTTGAGCGCGTAAAGGCCGTCGGCCGGTGATTGTAACGCAAGAAATGTTCCTGCTCGCGGTTGAGCGTCTCTGCCTCCCGATCCGTAATAGGGAAGCCCTTGTCGGCCAGTTGAATGGCCGGCGCTATCAGATCGGCCCACTTCAGGTGTCCGTAGCGGCGGTGGGCCTCCCAGATGCCATCCACCGAGCCGGGCACCCCGCAAGCTAAGGGGCCAAAGCGACTCTTCTCGGGCAATACCCGGCCCGCCGAGTCCTGATACATGCGCTCATGGGCCGCGGCAGGCGCCTTTTCCCGATAATCCAGCGCTGCGATTTCGCCTGATGCGCTGCGATAAACCATAAAACCACCACCACCAATATTGCCCGCCTGCGGATACACAACCGCTAAGGCAAACTGCACCGCCACGGCAGCGTCCACAGCATTGCCCCCTTTTCTCAGCATCTCTACCCCCACTTCTGTGGCTAAAGGGTGCGCTGAAACAACTGCTACGGAGTCGGCGATAAGCTCCTTTCTGATGGAGTAGGAGAACGTAGCACCAGGCTGTGCAGGCGCTGTACAGGCACAAAACAGCCCTGCAATAGCGGCTAAAAACCAGTCTTTTAATGCACAAGACATAAACATGACAATAGGTTTTAGAAAGGCAATGTTACGAAGCCGAGACATATCGCCATGCGCGACCTTACGCAGAAGGCGCTGCTGAACCATTCGCCCGCCCTCGCGTTATTTTGACCAATTTTAAACGCGGGCGCCCCTATTGCCGGGCGCGGCAAAAGCGCGACCTTTGTTCATGCATTTCAAACGATATTCTGGCTATGCAACAGACTCAAGAGCGCAATCTATCGACGGTGTCTTTAGAAGAGCAATTCCAACAAAAAATAGACAATGAAATCCGTATTGAGCCGAAGGACTGGATGCCTGAAGCGTACCGTAAAACGCTCATCCGGCAAATTGCCCAGCACGCTCACAGCGAGGTGGTCGGCATGCTGCCTGAAGGCAATTGGATTACCCGTGCCCCATCGCTCAAGCGCAAGGCCATTTTGCTGGCCAAAATTCAGGACGAGGCCGGCCACGGGCTTTACCTGTACTCCGCCGCCGAAACGCTGGGGGTTTCTCGTGATACAATGATTGAGGAGCTGCACAGCGGTAAGGCTAAGTATTCCTCTATTTTTAACTATCCTACGCTTACGTGGGCCGATATTGGCGCAATTGGCTGGTTGGTGGATGGAGCCGCTATTCTGAATCAAATACCACTGTGCCGTTGTTCGTATGGGCCGTATGCCCGCGCCATGGTGCGCATCTGTAAGGAGGAAAGCTTTCACCAGCGCCAGGGCTTCGATATTCTGCACACGCTGGCCCAGGGTTCGCCCGAACAGCGCGCTATGGCCCAGGATGCCATTAACCGCTGGTATTGGCCTGCCGTGATGATGTTTGGCCCGTCCGATGCCGACTCAGTGCACTCTGCTCAAAGTATGCGCTGGAAGATTAAGCGGTTTAGCAACGACGAGCTGCGCCAGCGCTTCATTGATATGATTGCCGAGCAGGTCAAAGTGCTGGGTCTTAGCCTGCCCGACCCTGACCTAAAGTGGAACCCTGAGCGCGGCCATTATGACCACGGGCCCATCAACTGGGAAGAGTTTTGGAACGTCGTCAACGGCAACGGCCCGTGCAACCGCGAGCGCCTACGCGCCCGCCGAGAAGCCTGGGAAAAAGGCGCCTGGGTGCGCGAAGCTGCGCTGGCTTATGCAGAGAAAAAAGCCCGACGCGTTGCTTCAATAGAGGAAACGCAAGCAGCCTGACCATTTTACCGCCCTCGGACAGCAAAAAATCCTCAAAAGGTTGTGCCGGGTATTTGCACCTTTGCAGCGCCTCTCACGAGGTGTTTCCTGAGGAGCCAATCGTCATTTGGATGATGCTTACTCGCATCTCTCCTTCCCCTGTTTTCTCTGCAAACTCTTCCCACTCGTGCCAACCGACGTATTGCCGATACTCACCGACGCTGCTCGCAAGCGCATTCTCATCATTGATGGCGCTATGGGCACTATGATCCAGCACTACAGGCTAAGTGAGGACGACTTCCGCGGTGAGCGATTTCGAGAGCACCCTTGCGACCTGAAAGGCGACAACGACCTGCTGTGCCTGACGCGCCCCGACGTCATAGAGGCCATTCACCGCGCCTATTTGGAAGCGGGAGCTGACATTATCGAAACGAACACCTTTAATGCCACGCGCATCTCGCAGGCCGAATACCAGATGGAGGCCGCTGCGCGCGACATCAATTTGGCCGCTGCGCAAATCGCACGCCGAGCTGCTGATGACTTCACCCGACAAAATCCTGATAAGCCTCGCTTCGTGGCTGGCGCTATTGGACCTCTGAGTAAAACGCTGTCGCTTTCGCCTGACGTCAATAACCCCGGCTATCGGGCCGTAACCTTTGAAGAGGTGTGCGAGGCTTATGCTGAACAGGTGCGTGCGCTCCTTGATGGCGGCGTGCACCTCCTGCTGGTAGAGACCGTCTTCGATACGCTCAACTGCAAGGCGGCTCTGTACGCCATCGAGGAAATCTTCGAGGAAAGAGGGAGGCGCATGCCTATCATGATTTCGGGCACCATCACCGATGCCTCAGGCCGAACGCTCAGCGGACAGACTGCTGAAGCCTTCTGGATTTCCGTCAAACACGCACGCCCGTTCTCTGTTGGGCTAAACTGCGCCCTCGGTGCCGAAGAGATGCGCCCACACATAGAAGCACTGGCTAACATGGCTGACTGCTTCATCAGCGCCTACCCTAACGCCGGCCTGCCCAACGCCATGGGCGAATATGACCAGACGCCGCACGACATGTGCACGTTCATCGAAGAATTCGCCCGCGCCGGCCTGGTCAACATCGTCGGCGGCTGCTGCGGCACCACG
>FQKF010042978.1_pt1 | contig 12180 bp, 12 predicted proteins | sample 1504521 | NCBI WGS metagenome assembly FQKF01 (sample SAMEA4475357, study PRJEB15587) | soil metagenome | biome: Soil; feature: Field | place: India | collected 2015-03-11 | depth 0 m
CGATTCCCTTGTCGAAAGACTCCGCAAGCACAATATCATAACAAGAATGATAAAATCTTAATTTCTCAAATAAAATAATACCATTACCCTATTTTCAAGGAAGTCATGGTTAATGCGCCTGCAACGGGTTTATCGTTGAAAAATTTAACTTCCTCGTTTTTCTCCTGTAGGGCCAACGTATAAAGTAAGGGCAAAAAGTGTTCAGCCGTGGGTATGGCAAGGTCGAACGCTTTTCCTTGTGAACGAAATTGGATGAGTTCCTTATGATTCCCTTCAAGAATAAATTTTTTCATTTTTTCATTTGCCTCCAATGCCCAGTCATATCCAAATGTTTCATTTAATCTCCTCCACTCCACCATGCCGAGATTATGTACCATATTTCCGCTTCCTATTATTAACACGCCTCTTTCACGAAGAGATTTTATTTGCTTTGACAATTCATAATGGTATTGCGGACTGCCGCCATAATCTAAACTCAGTTGTATGACCGGTATATTTGCTTTTGGATACAAATGCATGATAACCGTCCAGGCACCATGGTCAAGCCCCCATTTATCATCCAGCGCCACTTCGGTTTTTGTAATCAGTGATTTGACTTGTTTGGCTAATTCCGGACTACCGGGTGCCGGATATTGCACTTCAAACAATTCTTTTGGAAAACCGCCGAAATCGTGAATCGTGGGCGGATTTTGCATGGCCGTTACCCATGTTCCTTTGGTTTCCCAGTGTGCCGAAATACATAAAACAGCATTGGGTTCAGGAATTTCTTTGGCAATTTCCCGAAATCCCCATACAAATTCGTTTTCCTCTATGGCATTCATGGGGCTGCCATGGCCCAAAAACAAAACAGGCATTTTTGCTGATGGACCAAACATTTCAGAAATTTTATTCAATGCGCTTAATTTCATTGTCATGGGTTTTACTATTCCGGATGCAATAACGACAGATATGTATTTTAAAAAATTTTTTCTGTTCATTTACTTTAACAATTTCAAAATTGAACATTTTAAAAAATTAATCGAACCGTTTTCATGATTTTAAATATTTATTTAACAATCTTTCACTCACATTACAATTTATCTAACCGAAAATTCTTAATAGTTAATTATTCAAATTTATTAAAATTTTTCTTCTTTTTTTATTATCATCCATCGATAAATTTTATTCAAAAATTTATCATAAATAAAATTATCCTTACCTCATTCATTCATAATGCCGATTTCATGCAACATCCTGAGACCATTACTTTCGTTCGACCATTTTTCTGCCAATTTAATTCGGTTTTTCATCATATCCGTCGTAAAATTTTCATTCATTAAAAGTTTTACCTTTTCCAAAATGGCTCCAATGTTCGATACCTCTTCCTCATAAACACCGGCAATGTTCTCAATAGACAAATCCGGCAAAAGGCCTTTTGATATAATCACAAACCGGCCAAGATAAAGCGAATAAAGCATTTTCAACTTTAACCCTTCGGGATTAAAAGAAAACACCAAATGAATGTGTGCATCCGATATCAGATTTTCCATTTCCGCATCCGTAGGGTTTGACTCCACAGTTACATTAGCATATTTCATGCACTTTTGAATGAACCCGGGTGAGGGTTCTTTACCGGCAAACACAAAGGGGATTTCCGGCAATTCGGCCGCTAAATGCTTCAGTATCCATTCAGCCACGCGAATATTTTCGTTAACCGTCAGATTCCCATGAAACAAAACATACTCCCCTCTTCCTTCCTTTATTTTTACATTCTTAAACGGATGAAAACTCGGAATGTAATAAACGGGCACGGCATATTTTTTCCTGAAGTAATCCGCATCGTTTTCGTTTACGGCAAAAATACCTTTGGTATGTAGGATTATTTTTTCATAAAAATATAATTTCAGGGCCTCGGCATAATAATATAACTTTTTAAAAATATTTTTTTCATCATTGGCAAGCCCAAGGTAATACCGATGTTCAATGTTGCTGTGCCGGTAGAAGGTTTTCAGTTTCCTCACTTCGGGGTCAAATAATGCCCCCGTGGTGTGCAAAACTTCAAATATAACGGGAGTTCCGTGGCTTAAAAGGTTGTGGTTCAATTCTTTACTTAAACGGGTTATTACGGTATAAGGCAAATAATGAAAGAAATAACGCAATCCTTTTTTCCGTTTATAGGTATATATTTTTTTACACAATTGCGGAAGGTCGCCCCAATCCTGTTTTCCTTTGTAATCAAAGGCATGCAAAATGACATCAACACCGTTTTCTTTTAAAAATTTTATTTTATAGTAAACATCAATCACCCCTCCGTAATCCGGCGGATAAGGAATATCAAACGCAACAATCTGAATTTCTTTACTCATTCAAAACAAAAATCGCCGCTGATGATGCCCGCTTTAAAATTTCCGATTTCCTGTCCGTTCGATTTAAATATATAGATATCCGATTTTTGAATATAATCTTTGGCATCAGAAACATATATGTTTCCCGACGCGGGATTTACCCGCATACCGTAAAAATTTTTATTTCCGGATGATATCCATGCTCCCGGCGGCAAACTCGTTGAATTAACGGGCATCCGGTATATTCCTCCGGTATGGAGAAAATAAAGCGTATCGCGGGTGGGGTTAACATTCAGATTATTCGGATGTCCGCTGGTGAAAATACTGCTCCATTCCACCTGATGATTATCCGGGTTGATTTTAAACAAAGCTCCCGCCTGAGCGGCCATAATATCACCTGAACATAAAACCCAAAGTTTATTGTATCGGTCTATCAAAAGGGAATTTCCGCCTTTATGAAGAGGAATGCTGTCGGTAATGCTTAAAGAATTAATGTTCAAAACATACAAATAATTTCTCTTGGGATTGGTAATAAAAACCTTGCTTTGATATTTTTCCATACGTTCCGTCCATCCGGAAAGCGGAATTTGTTGGATAATTTGCATGGTATTCGGGTTGAACACCGTCAGGGCATTTGCATAAAGGTCGCTCACCAGGGCTTTGTCATTGGCCAAAGAAATAATATATCTTGGGGAATTAAGTCCGCTCAGGGTTTGTTGAATTTTAAATCCTTTGTTCAAACAATATATTTTCCCGGAATTATTCACCACCAGATAATACAAACCATTCAGTTTGGTCATGCTTTGCACCACATCACCTGCACCCTGTTGGTTTTGTTGTTGGAAATAATCTTCCGTAACCCCGCCCGAAATAGGGTCATATAAACTAACGGAACCGTTTACGCTTCCGAAATTTCCTTCGTTCAGCACAAAAACTTTACCGCTTTCACCGGAATAAAGCTGAGTGTTTTCCTTGATGATAACGGGCTTATCTTTTACGCAACCGACAAAAAATATACACAATGACGCAATGAAAAATAACTTGACGGGAAAATTTAACATTGTTCAAAAATATTAAATTTGAAGCAAAGGGTATTTTGTAATTTCGTTTTTGCCGTGACTGACATTCTTCGCCCCGACCATGAAAATCTGGATTCTTCCGAAAGGGAAGCCGAAAAGGCCTTGCGTCCGTTGAACTTTGATGAATTTGAAGGACAAAAGGCCGTGGTGGAAAATCTTTTGGTGTTTACGCAGGCCGCCAAAAAAAGAGGAGAATCGTTGGACCACGTGTTGCTTCACGGCCCCCCGGGACTGGGCAAAACCACCCTGGCGCACATTATTTCCAACACCCTGGGCGTAAACATGAAAATCACATCGGGGCCGGTGTTGGAAAAACCGGGCGATTTGGCCGGACTGTTGACGAATCTTGAACAAAATGATGTTTTGTTCATTGATGAAATTCATCGGTTGAGTCCGGTGGTGGAAGAGTATTTGTATTCCGCCATGGAAGATTTCCGCATCGACATCATGATTGACTCAGGGCCGAATGCACGCACCGTACAAATCAAATTGAATCCATTTACTCTTATCGGAGCCACAACCCGCAGCGGCCTGCTGACCTCCCCGCTTCGCGCCCGCTTCGGCATCACCAGCCGACTGGATTATTACCCGGCCGCTACCTTAAAAAAGATTGTTTTACGAAGCGCCGGCATATTGGGTGTTCCCATAGATGAAGAAGCCGCCTTTGAAATCGCCCGTCGCAGCCGGGGAACGCCCCGCATAGCCAATGCATTGCTTCGCAGGGTACGCGATTTTGCCGAAATCAAAGGCGACGGAACCATTACGCTTTCCATTGCATTCGACTCATTAAAAGCCATGCAGGTGGACCAAAACGGACTGGATGAAATGGACCACAGGATTTTGCGGTGCCTGATAGAAAAGTTCAAGGGCGGGCCGGCGGGCATCAATGCCATTGCGGCCACCGTGGGAGAAGAAGCCGGAACGCTGGAAGAAGTGTATGAACCTTTTTTGGTTCAGGAAGGGTATATTATCCGCACGGCTCGCGGACGGGAAGCCACCGAAAAGGCCTATAAACAACTGGGCGTTTTATATACTACCAAGGGAAAAGGGCTTTTTGACATCTGATTAAAATTGCTTTCATTCTTATTACTACTTCTAATTTGATAACTTTTATCGCAATGACGCATTTGAATGGGAAAGGCCTGTTAAATTTGAATTAAATAAATGAGGTTTTTTTCATTTTTAATATTGACTTGTGTAGTTTTTCAATTTTTCCCTCAAAAAAATTCACCCACACGCATACTATTTATTTTTGACGTAAGCCGAAGCATGACCGGAAAATTTCAGGGTGATACAAAAATGAACAAAGCGAAAGAACTTTTTAACAAACTGATTGACAGCTTGGCCCTTAATAAGAATAACCAATTTGCCCTGCGTGCCTTCGGGCATACGGTGAAATATTCCCCGGGCGACTGCAAAGACACGCGTTTGTTAGTACCCTTTTCCAAAACCAATAACATCAAAGACATCAAAAATTACATCAAAAATTTTCAACCCACCGGAATTACCCCCATAGAACACAGCTTAACCCAGTCGGCTAACGATTTTCCCGACAATAAATTCACCAACGTTATTATCCTCATCACCGACGGCATTGAGGAATGCGGAGGCGACCCCTGCAAGGCCAAGGCCTATCTGGCGTCCAAAGGCATTGAACTCAAACCGTTCATCATCGGCATCGGCCTTACGCCCGAACAAATTAAAACCTACGATTGTGTGGGAAAATTCATCGACTCCAAAACCAAAAATATCATTCAGGACATCAACCAAACCATTCATGAATTTAAAAATCTTAAAACCTCCTTTCAGGTGAATTTGCTTAATTCCAAAAACCTTCCCGAAGAAACCAACGTAAATTTCACGCTTTGGGACTCAGCCATGAAACAATATTCCCACAATTACATTCACACGCATAACCACCAGGGAAATCCTGACACCCTTCAACTCCCCGTAAGAAAAACCAAAGTGCAGGTTCATACCATTCCACCGGCTTTCAGTCCATACACTGAAATCGTTCCCGGAAAACACACCGTTATTCCCGTTTCGGTTCCGCAAGGTTCCCTGCTGATTAAACGCCCCGACGGATTGTATAACCAAAACGACCAATTGAAATTCATTGTCCGCCACCGCGCCGGTAAAAACACCTTGCATGTTCAACCCGTTAATACAACCGAAAAATACATCATCGGAAGTTATGATTTGGAAATCCTTACATTGCCGCGGATTTACATGTATGACGTTAAAATAGAAGAAAAAAAATTAAATTCATTAGCCATACCCAACGACGGTCAGCTTATTGTTAAAACATTGGAAGCCGGCGACGGTTGCATCATGCAACAAACCGAAAACGGACCGGAATGGGTGGTTAATCTGTCCAATAAAAACTATCAGGAATTTTATCTGCAGCCCGGTAAATATATACTGGCATGGCGTTCCAAAAAATTAAAAAGCAGTATATATACCATTGAAAAAAAATTCACCATTCAGTCAGACAAATCCGTTACACTGGAATTATATAAACAATAAAATTATTTTTTTAATTTAACTTTAGCGTAATTCCCTTTAATTTCAAACGTCCACTCGTCGGGATTAAAAATTCGGGGCAAAAAACGTTGATATAATTTCATTCGGGCATTGGCCTTTCCGGAATTTTCTTCTTCTTCATCCCTGGAAATGGCATTAAATTCGTATATATTGATGCGGGGATGAAGTTTAATAAAATCTCTTATTATCTCGGAAATGGTATTCATCACTTTAAAAACATCCCCTTTGTTGGTGGTTACGTATTCTTCTTCGAACTCATCATTTACCACACCAAAAACAATGGTGGCGTGTAAAGGATTATTTTCCATTCTTCCGAATCGAACTTCATACCGAAGGCCTTTGTCGGTATTAAAATAATAAATGCCAGCCGTGGGAATGGCCGGATATTCAATGGGATAAATGTTTTCAGACAAGGACATTCCTGCTGAAACGCTTAGCTACAACTAATTCTTTTCCTCCGTGCGTATAATCATAAAAGCCTTTTCCGCTTTTCACCCCTAAATGTCCGGCGGTTACCATATTCACCAATAAAGGGCAAGGCGTATATTTATCAAGCCCTAATCCGTCTTTCAAAACATAAAGAATATTCAAACAAACATCCAGACCGATGAAATCGGCTAATTGTAAAGGCCCCATGGGATGAGCCATACCTAATTTCATCACGGTATCTATTTCCTCAACTCCCGCCACACCCTCATACAAGGAATATATGGCTTCATTTATCATGGGCATCAGAATCCGGTTAGAAACAAACCCCGGATAATCATTCACTTCCACGGGTATTTTGGAAAGTTTTTTGGATGTTTCCATAATGAGTGAACATACTTCATCTGAGGTGGAGTATCCTCTGATTACTTCCACCAATTTCATAACGGGCACCGGATTCATAAAATGCATTCCGATGACCTTTTCCGGACGTTTGGTGGCCGATGCGATTTTGGTAATGGAGATGGAGGAAGTATTGGATGCAAGGATACAATTAGGGGATGTGAGTTCGTCCAACTGCCTGAAAAGTTGTAATTTAATGTCCACATTTTCCGTAGCGGCTTCCACCACCAATTCGGCATTTGCAACACCCTGCTTGAGATCGGTGAAAGTTTTGATTCTGCTTAGGGTACTTTGTTTGTCGGCTTCCGTGAGCAAATTTTTGGCTATTTGTCGGTCAAGGTTTTTGGAAATGGTTTGAAGGGCTTTGTCCAAAGCTTCTTTTTTAATATCAATCATCGACACTTCATAGCCGAACTGAGCAAAAACGTGGGCAATTCCGTTGCCCATGGTTCCCGAACCGATTACCGAAATATTTTTCATAATGTCCAAAAATATTGATTTATCTTAAAATTATTGCGCTTAAATTTGAAAGATTTATACACAAACATGGAATTGCTTAGGGAACTGGTGATGATGTTGTTGGTCAGCGTGGCTGTTGTGGGAATAACCTATGTTCTCAGAATTCCAACGGTTATCGGATTTATACTGACGGGCATTATCATCGGGCCCGGCGTATTGGGACTGGTGCATTCCGCTCATGACATTGAAATGCTTTCGGAAGTGGGTGTTATGCTTTTAATGTTCACCATCGGATTGGAATTTTCTTTGAAAAAAATTCTTTTCCTTAAAAAAGAAGTATTGGGCATTGGCGGATTTCAGGTTATAACCACAATAATTGCTGTTTTTCTTCTTTATCAACTCTTGGGTTGTAGAAGCATAAATTCAGCTCTTATTATTTCTTTTGTGGTTTCCATGAGCAGTACGGCACTGGTGCTTAAATGGCTCAAAGACAAAAACAAACTCCAAAGTCCCTACGGAAAAGTAATGACCGGTATTTTACTTTTTCAGGATATATGCGTTGTTCCATTTTTAATAATTACCCCTTTGCTTGGTAAAGAAGGTTTAAATACCTTACACTTAATAAAAAACCTCGGTTTTGCCTTTTTGGGGATTGGAATTGTTTTCATTCTGGCAAAGTTTGTAATTCCCAAGCTTTTTAATCTGCTCTATAAAATCAAGGTTCAGGAATTGTTTTTCATATTGGTGCTAACGTCATGCTTCGGACTTTCATTGACAACATTCAGCCTGGGATTTTCATTATCGCTGGGTTCATTCATCGCCGGGATGATTTTGGCCGAGTCGGATTTTATTTATCAGATTGAATCGGAAGTACATTCTCTTAAAAATCTTTTTTTGTCTTTATTTTTTATTTCCATAGGTCTTTTATTGGATGTTCAGCATCTCTATTTCCATTTACCTGCAGTTTTAAAAACATTGATGGGAATTTTGGGAGTAAAAACCCTTATCATTACCCTGATTTTGTTGTTTTTCAGATATCCTTTTGATTTTTCCATTCTTATCGGATTAGGACTTTCGCAAATCGGTGAATTTTCCTTTATTCTTTTGAATCAATCCTTAGGATTAAAAATTATTGAACAGGAACTCTACCAGAACATTTTAAGTGCCACCATTATCAGCATGATGGCCACCCCGGGTTTTTTATTTCTTGGTAATAAAATACTTCAAAGAGATGAATTAAAAAATAAAATCCGACAAAACTCAGAATTGGAAGGCCATGTCATTATTGGCGGCTTTGGCATTACCGGACAAAATATTGCAAGGATTCTGAAAAATCTGAATATACCCTATGTGGTGATTGAATTCAATCCGGTTACGGTCAGAAAATTCCGAAATGAAGGTGAACCCATTATTTTCGGCGACATTACCAACTCCAACAATCTTAAACAACTCCATGCCAACAAGGCATCCATGTTATTGCTTGCCCTTTCAGATTGGGACGCTTCTATTCGAGCCGTCAAATCGGCACGGGTGTTTAATCCGGAATTGAAAATTATCGTTCGAACCGAATACATCAATCAAATTGAACCTTTATATAATGCGGGTGCCGATATCGTTATATCCCAGGAATTTGAATCATCGCTTGAAATGGCTTATCATGTGATGAAATTTGTTAAAATTCCTGATTTTGTGGCACGATTTAATACCCGTCAGTTACGCAAAAAACATTATGGTTTTTTCAATGAGGAAATCGGAAAAGGAAATCCCATAAAACTTTCCGAAATCACCAAATATAAGTATGCCATCGATGTTTTTCTTTTGCCCAGAGACGGAACCCTTCAATCAAATATGGTTAAAAATCTTTTAGAAAAATACCCTTCCGTAACTGTTTTGGCCATTATTCGTGCCGACAGCATCATCAAAACACCCCCGATTGATGTGGAATTTTATGCCTGTGACATGTTGGTATTGTCGGGTCCTTCAGAGGATGTGGACAATTTCGTGGAAAATCTGAATCGGTTATCCTGATAAATTTTCGGCATTTACGTACCTTCGCATTGCCGTTTATTCATATTCAGATGAGCCGGGAAAACACAAAATATATTTTCGTAACCGGAGGCGTAACCTCTTCCTTAGGTAAGGGTATAATTTCAGCCAGCTTAGCCAAATTGTTGCAAGCCAGAGGTTTTTCCGTAACCATTCAAAAACTGGACCCCTACATTAACATCGACCCCGGCACGCTGAATCCTTACGAGCACGGTGAATGCTACGTTACCGACGACGGTGCCGAAACCGACCTCGACCTGGGGCATTACGAACGTTTTCTGAACGTCCCCACTTCCAAAGCCAATAATGTTACAACGGGAAAAATTTACCAATCGGTTATTGAAAAAGAACGCAAAGGCGATTATTTGGGAAAAACCGTTCAGGTAATACCGCACATTACCGATGAAATCAAAAACAGAATCAAACTTCTGGGTAATGAAGGCAAATTTCAATTCGTCATAACCGAAATAGGCGGAACCGTGGGCGACATTGAGTCGTTACCTTACATTGAAGCCGTCAGACAACTAAAATGGGAACTGGCGGATGACTGTGCCGTCATTCACTTAACCCTTCTGCCCTATCTTAAAACCACCGGTGAATTAAAAACCAAACCCACCCAACATTCCGTAAAAATGCTTTTGGAATCGGGGGTTCAACCGGATATTTTGGTTTGCCGCTCGGAATATCCCGTCAGTAAAGAAATCCGAAAAAAATTGGCTTTGTTTTGCAACGTGGCACAGGAAGCCGTTATCGAAGCCATTGACGCTCGATCCATCTATGAAGTTCCTTTATTGATGGAAAAAGAAGGGCTTGATGTGGTTTTGCTTAAAAAATTGAAAATCAATGAATTCAAAGAATTGAACCTTGAAAAGTGGAATCATTTTCTGGAACACCTTTTTACCCCTGCCCATTCCGTAAAAATCGGACTCATCGGGAAATACGTAGAATTAAAGGATTCCTACAAATCCATATCCGAGGCCTTTATTCATGCCGGCGTGGAAAATAATTGTAAGGTGGAGCTGGAGTGGATACATTCCGAATTTTTGACCGAGGAAAATATTAAAGACAAACTCGGAAACCTTAAAGGTATATTGGTTGCTCCGGGCTTCGGCAACAGAGGCATTGAGGGAAAAATTGCAGCCATTCGGTTTGCTCGGGAAAATAAAATTCCTTTTTTGGGAATTTGTTTGGGCATGCAATGTGCCGTTATTGAATTTGCACGAAACGTAATCGGATTGAAGGATGCACACAGCCGTGAAATGAACCCTGCCACCAGCAGTCCCGTAATCGATTTACTGGAAAGCCAAAAAAACATCCACCACATGGGCGGAACCATGCGTTTGGGAGGTTACGATTGCGAACTGGACGAAAACAGCCTGGCCTTCAAAATATACGGCAAGAAAAGAATCAGAGAAAGACACCGGCATCGCTACGAGTTTAACAATGAATATCGTAAGGTTTTTACGGAAAACGGGATGTTGCTGAGCGGAATAAATCCGGAAGTGGATTTAGTTGAAATTGTTGAACTTCCATCGCATCCGTTCTTCATTGGTGTACAATTTCATCCGGAATACCGCAGCACGGTGGAAAATCCCCATCCGCTTTTCATTCACTTTGTGAAAGCATCAATGGAAAATTAATGCTTCCATGAAAATATATCCTTCTTTGGAAAATTGGACTCATATCGGTACTCTGAGCGGAGGTTCTGATATTAAAGGATATTTACATATTAAAGAAGAAAAAGAAGTAAAGTGGAAAAAAGGAATGTTTTTATTGATAGAAAAGGACGGTCTATACGTCCCTTTTGAAGTAAAAGACTTTTATCTGAAAAATGATATCCCCTACATCAAATTGCATCTTTTCCCTTTGAATAATATATTAAAATGGAAAAATGCATCCGTCCTTGCCGAAAACAAACAAATCTATAAACAAAAAGAAACCGATTCTTTAATAGGCTATGAAGTTATTGATGAAAACAGCGGAACTAATGTTGGAGTAATTCATGATTTCAGGGAATACTCACTGAATAAAATATTGATATTAAAAAATAACCATAACAAGGAAATTTTAATTCCCTTCCAAAAAGATTTAATATCACGCATAACTGAACGTAAAATTTATATGAAATTGCCGGAAAAGCTAACTGAAATCAATAATGCTTAAAAATATCTTTCATTTAAAACACCTATCATCCATATTTCCATCGTAATTTGAATTTCAAAAAACATTCAGGTTTGAAATAACTTTTAATCTGCTCAAAATCATTTTCAATTTCATTAAATTTATGCGGATTTACGCCTGTTTTAACATATGACCAAAAGAAAAAAAATCGTTATTTCCGGCTCCGGCCTGATAGGTTCCCTGCTTTCGGTTTATCTGGCCAAAAGAGGACATGAAGTGGAACTATTTGAAAAAAGAAACGACATGCGTAAAGTTGCCATGTCGGCCGGAAAAAGCATAAACCTTGCCCTGAGCGACCGTGGTATTCGCGGATTAAAAGGTGCCGAAGCCGACCATTTGGTTGCAGATTTGATTATTCCCATGTATGGGCGCATGATTCATCCCAAAGAAGGCAATCCCTATTTCCTGCCCTACGGAAAAAAAGAACAGGCCATTAACTCCGTCAGCCGCGGAGAAATCAACAAACGCCTTATGGACATAGCGGAAAAGTTTCCGAATGTGAAAATTCATTTTGACTATCGGTTTTCACATGCTTTGCCGTCGGAAAAAAATGCCGTTTTTCTGGACAATCATAACCAATCCAAACAAACACCTTATGACATTCTCTTTGGTGCCGACGGAGCATTTTCGGGTGTTCGGCTGAATATGCAGCTCACCCAGGACCGGTTCGACTACCATCAGTTCTATATTAACTGTTCTTACAAAGAACTCCTCATTCC
>FQKF010080661.1_pt1 | contig 12172 bp, 8 predicted proteins | sample 1504521 | NCBI WGS metagenome assembly FQKF01 (sample SAMEA4475357, study PRJEB15587) | soil metagenome | biome: Soil; feature: Field | place: India | collected 2015-03-11 | depth 0 m
TTGTCCCATTTTGGCAATCATAATACGGGGTTGTCGACCTTCTATTTTTGCAAATTTTTCGGTCAACTGTCGTGCGATTTTAAAATCTTCGTTGTCGCTATTTTCGGCACTATAAACACCTGATATGGTACGTATCACAGCTTTATACCTCCCACAAACTTTTTCAATTGCTTCAGAAATTTCACCTAAAGTAGCTCGTTTTTTAGCTGCTTCGACCGATAAAAGTAATAAATTTTCATTACCCGTACGCGCTGCTTCCGTAATCGCATTTAAAATTTGTTCAACTTCGGCATTATTACGGTTGGCTTTTAGCTGATTTAACCTCCGAATCTGAGCTTCGCGAACAGCAGCGTTGTCGACATCGAGAATATCGATTGGATCTTCTTTTTCGAGCCTGTATTTATTGACCCCTACTATGGTATCTTTACCACTATCGATTCTTCCCTGTTTTCGGGCGGCAGCTTCTTCAATTCGCATTTTAGGGAGGCCTGATTCAATTGCCTTAGCCATTCCTCCCATCGATTCTACTTCTTCAATAAGTTGCCATGCTTTATGAGCTAATTCATGAGTTAGTGCCTCGACATAATACGATCCTGCCCATGGATCAACAACCCGGCATATCTGGGTTTCTTCCTGAATATATATTTGAGTATTTCGGGCAATACGAGCCGAAAAATCGGTTGGTAAAGCAATAGCTTCGTCGAGTGCATTGGTATGTAATGATTGGGTATGCCCCAATGCAGCGGCCATAGCTTCAATGCAGGTGCGAGCTACATTATTAAATGGATCTTGCTCAGTGAGACTCCAGCCTGAAGTTTGAGAATGGGTACGAAGTGCAAGAGACTTAGGATTTTTGGGATTAAACTGTTTTACAATTTTAGCCCATAACATGCGTGCGGCTCGCATTTTGGCTATTTCCATAAAATGATTCATGCCGATTGCCCAGAAAAATGATAATCGTGGAGCAAAATCGTCGATATTTAATCCGGCTTTAATTCCGGTTCGCAAATATTCCAGTCCATCGGCAAGGGTATAAGCCATCTCAATATCGGCTGTAGCACCGGCTTCCTGCATATGATAACCCGAAATACTGATACTATTAAACTTAGGCATGTATTTCGATGTGTATTCAAAAATATCGCCTATAATACGCATACTCATTTCGGGTGGATAAATGTATGTATTACGCACCATAAACTCTTTCAATATATCGTTCTGAATGGTACCCGAAAGTTCTTCAAGTTTTGCACCCTGTTCAAGAGCTGCTACAATATAAAATGCCATGACCGGAAGTACAGCTCCATTCATAGTCATGGAAACCGACATTTTATTTAAGGGTATGCCATCGAATAATATTTTCATATCTTCGACCGAGCAGATAGACACACCGGCTTTACCCACATCGCCTACAACACGTGGATGATCGGCATCGTATCCGCGATGAGTAGCCAAATCGAAAGCAACTGAAAGACCCTTCTGACCTGCAGCTAAGTTACGTTTATAAAAAGCATTCGATTCTTCGGCTGTCGAAAATCCAGCATATTGTCGAATGGTCCATGGTTTCATTACATACATGGTACTGTAGGGTCCTCGCAGATAAGGAGGAATACCAGCTGCATAATGTAAGTGCTCCATACCTTCTAAATCGTCGGCCGAATAAATAGGTTTAACTTGAATACCTTCGGCTGTAGTCCAATTATCACTGCTACAATTTTCTGAAGTAACACTACGATCTTCTATTGATTGGAAGAGATTTATCTGATTAAAATCTGGTTTCATACATAAATGAATTTACTGTTTCAGTATAAAAATAAATTATTGAATTTGAAGCAATTGTTGATAATAGCTCAATGTTTCGAGCACATTTGAACGAATACTAATAAAATTAATAATTCCCTGAGCCTTAAGTTCATCCATACAAGCAGGAGCGCCGGCCACTACAAAAATGGCTTTGTTATCAAGTGCTCGAAAGGCTTCAGGCGCATATGTGGCATATTCTTCGTCGCTACTACATAATACAACTATATCGGCATTCGCTTTGAGAGCAGCTTTTACTCCCTCGTCTATAGTAGCAAAACCGTTATTATCAATTACTTCAAAACCAGCCACGGCAAAAAAGTTACACGAGAACTGCGCACGGGCTAAACGCATGGCCAGATTACCAATAGTAAGCATAAATACTTTAGGACGCTTACCACTTTGTTCGGTTTTGAGTCGAAGTTGTTCAATTTCAGACGAAATCCGTATGCGTTTTAAAGGTTTTACAATAGGTTTATCGGACAAAACTGGTTGTTGGGTATATACTTCAAAATCAATCTGGTCGTTCATGGTTTCATTGAAATTGGGATATTGATTGGTTCCCAATACAGTTTGTTTGCGGGCAGCAACATCGGAGTATATTTTTTGGGCTGAATTTTCAATTTTTTCCTGTATCCAACCCCTTTTCAAAGCTTGAATATAACCACCTTCATTTTCGACCTGTAAAAATAGTTTCCATGCTTCATTAGCAATGCTGGCTGTAAGCGATTCGACATAATACGAACCTGCCGAAGGATCAGATACTTTATCGAAATAAGCTTCTTCTTTTAAAATAATTTGAGTGTTTCGAGCTATCCGATAAGAAAATTGGTTGGGTTTCTGGTAAGGAATATTAAATGGACGTACCGAAAGAGAATCGACACCCCCAATCACAGCACTCATGCTTTCGGTAGTAACACGAAGCATATTTACGTAAGGATCATAAAGCGTTAAATTGTAAAAAGCGGTGGTAGCATGAACATATGCTTTTGCCGAATTCAAACTGGCAGGTTTATATGCTTCTACAATCTTTGCCCACAGCATACGTAACGCACGTATTTTAGCAATTTCGAAAAAATAATTGCTACCTATAGAAACATTAAACTGAATTCGGGGAGCTACTTCATCGACTGTTAGGCCTTTATCAATTAAGCGAGCTAAATACTCATTTGCCATTGACAGCGTAAAAGCTACCTCCTGTACAATGGATGAGCCTGCTTCACGAATAATTGACCCGTTGGCCAACAGCACCCGATAATTGGGCAATAGTTGTCTGGCTTTTTCAATATAGCTTCTGGCAGCTTCGATATCAGCATTTTCGTCGGTAATCCAATTGCCGGTAGTAGTTAAAACCCCAATAGGATTGTAATTAAAACTACCTCGGGCATTCGGACCATTAATACCTTTTTCGTTGAATAACTGTGTTAACCATTCAAAAATATCAGGAGCATCGGAACATGCAATAAAACTTAAATCGATGCACTGAATATAAATTCCATTCAACAATTGTATTAACTTATCTTTAGAGTCGATTTTTCGATTTGTAACAAAGCAGATAGCAGTGGCTCCGCGTTCAAGAGCCTCAAGCGCATGTTGATTTGCTTCTTTAATATCGTACACCACGATATCTTGTTGAATTTCCCAGCTATTATGTCCAATTTTGGTGCCACGAACAAAAGGAAATTCTCCCACTCTGTAATTTACGTTCGACAGATTCTTTATATCTTCGGCGGTATAGTAGGGCTTAACACTAAAACCTTCATCGGTTTTCCATATGAGTTTTTTCTCATAATCGGCCCCTTTTAAATCTTGTTTAATTGCCTCTTCCCACTGTTCGACCGATACAGGAGGAAATTCTTCAAAGAGCTTTCTTTTAGCAGTTCCCATTTTTATTCTGTTGTAAAATTTAACCTGCAAAAGTAATGGTTTATGCTTTAAATGAAAATGTTAAATAATTTTTTTTAAGTGTAGAAGGTATAATTATTCGAAAATTCTTATTAGTAAAGAATTTAAATGGATGAAGGAGGAAATGATCAAATTCAGAAAATAGGTAAATGAGTCGAAAATTGATGAAGATGATTTAAGTTTTCAAGTAAAAATAAAAACAAGCATATTTTAATTTGTAATAACCATGTATATTTGTTAGATGTTTTATGTAAGCAAAAACATTAAATAGAATATAGCAAGCAAAAAGATTTATAATATATTGTTATAAATATGATGGAAAATTCTTATTAACATATACAAACAAAATAAAATCATAAAACTGCTTAAAATATTAAATTGATATGTTAAAAAATATTTTATAATAAAAAATTATTAAAAATAGTATTATATTTGCTACCAAATTTATGAAATTTAAATTTAAAATAGATGAAAATACTACTCTGGATGATGTCCAGGCTCATCTGGATGCTCTATGGTCGACAAACGTTAAAGAAATACCACTTAATTACCTACGTCGGATTATTGAATTTCTTGGAGCCATTCAAGTACAAGCTACTGGATCTATAGTAAGATTTAAACATCCATTATTGGAAAAATATCCACAATATTTGGGGTTTTTTTCAATACATAAAATTCATAAAGGTGGTGATAAGGATGAAGTAAGAATGGTTGATTTTAAAAAATACCTATATCCAGCATTAATATTAATAATTGAAGAAAAGAAAAAATCTAATATAGAATAATATGCCATACAAAGATTTAAAATATTACAAGAATCTGGAATACAACATAATTATTGAAAAACAAGAGTTAGATGGAGAAATTTGGTTTATTGCATACGCTAATGAATTGGGCAAGTATGCATGCTATGGTCGTGGAGAGAATCAGGTTGAAGCTCTGAATAATTTTCTTAAGGTTAAAGAAGAATTCATAGAATATCTTTTCAATGAGGGTTTTGACATTCCTGAACCAGTAAAAGAAGAAACTGAAAAGTTTAGTGGAGTTTTTAATGTTCGTACTTCTCCAGTTATTCATGCGAATCTTGTATATCAGGCAAAAAAAATGGATATTTCATTAAATTTATATATTAATCAAATTTTAGCCGCTGCTGTGGAGAAAAAAAAGATAGAAAATGAAGTGATGAATAAATTAACGGAAATATATAGTAAATTAGAAACTCATCATTTTGAGGTTACAAAGCAGTTAAAATATCAAAAGGAAAACCTATCAGGAAAACATAGATGGACTGAATATGAAGGTTCATATTTAAAAATAGCATAAAAAGAGAGAAAATGAAACCAAAAATAACTCCTGAAGAATATAAAAAAATTCTTGAATCATTAGAGCTTAATACCTTATATCTAACAGAATTAACTTCAAAATACAAGGAGGATTTTGTCACATCTAGTTTAAGTATAGATATTGATGAGAAATATACTTATGAACAAAAAAATGGTTTATTAAAGGTAATTTATGTTTACAAATTATCTGCCAAAGATGCATCAAAAGAAGATTCTGCCATTTTTTTGCAAGCAAAATATACAGTTCTTTACAATATCACAAAAGATGTGGTAATTACAAAAGATTTCATGAAGATTTTTTCTGATTTAACATTAGGGATGCTTTTATGGACTTATTTCAGAGAATTAGTAAATAATATAATATATCGTATGGGTTTACCATCCTTGGTACTGCCATTGAAAGTTAGATGAATTCATTTATTACCAAACAATCATCACTATTAATGACTACATGTGGTTTATAGCATTCAACCATTTAGTGCGATGTTCATGCTTCCCGCAAAAATTTTATATAATAATAATTTTGGCATGTGTTAATTATTTTACATGCTTTAATCAAAAATTACCTTTGAAATCTAAAAAAACAAAATATTAATAGACAACTGTATTACTTTTCCCCTACCGAAAACGATATTCCATTACATAATCATCCATTACAAAACCATTTCCAATATCAACCACCTGTTCGTAGGCAATAACAAAACCAGCCCGCTGATAAGCAGCAATGGCTTTTACGTTATTTTTATTTACCGTCAGATAAACAAATTCTACTCCAATATGATTTGCTTGATCTTTCACAAATTGCAGGGCTTGTTGGCCATAACCTTTCCCATGATGTATGGTAAGTAAGTACAGTTTACTTAATTTAACTGCATTCTTTCCTTCATCTTTGAAAAATGACAAATAACCAATAGGTATCAAATCATTTACTAAAAGGTACCACCTGACTTTATTATGAAGCTCGTCACTTATTGTTTTTTCGCTATACATCAGATGAAGCATGTACTCAATTTGTTCGTTCGATAATATGGAAGTATAATGACTGTACCATATAGTTCGAGCTAAATCTCTGATTATCGGGATATCGTTATAATTAGCAGGTCGAAACTCAAGCATACAGTTTCAATTATTTAAGATTTAAAAAATCATCGTACGAAATTTGCAAATACGCTTTACCAAATTGTAAAGTTTCGTTAATTAAGTCTCCTACATTATATTTTATTTTATTATCGGTATAATCGTACACCACTTTAGTTTCGGGAGTAATTGCAATAAAACCACTATTATAAACACTTAAAGCATATCCATTAAAAGCAGGACTCAAAATATTACGACTGTATTTATAAGGTCGGGACGGATTAATTTGAAGCTGTTTTAACAAAGTAACAGGCAAATCGGTCTGAGAAGCAACGTGATGAATAACGGTATCATTCTTAACTGCTCCTCCAATCCATAACATGGGTATATGGAATCGGGCAATGTCGTATGCTTCGTGAACTCCCAATCGAAGCACTCCATGATCGGCAACCAGTATAATCAATGTGTTTTTCCACCATGGTTTGGTTCGGGCAACTGAAATAAAGTCACCCAGACATTTATCGGTGTAATAAACCGAGTTTAGAAATTTGCTATCATCGTTATTTCCTTTAATAACAGTTTCCATGGGTACATCAAAAGGTTCATGACTACTAAGCGTAAAAAAGGTATAAAAGAAAGGCTGCCGGGCAGTATCTAAATCGCTCATAAGTTTTTCGAACACAATATGATCGTGTACACCCCATTTGGCATTATAGGTTGAAGATGGAAAATCGCTCATGCTAATGGTTTTCTGAAAACCAGAGTTTTTTACAAAACTGCGCATCGATACAAAGTCGATATCACCTCCATAATAATATGCAGTTGAATAACCTGATAGTTTTAAATCTTTTGCCAGGGCAGGTAATTTTTCTGTTTTATCGGGGAATCGCATAACCAGCACATTTGGAAGCGAAGGAAATCCGGTTAATAAAGAAATTAATCCTTTGTCGGATCGGGTACCAGTAGCGTAATAATTGGTAAAGAAAACGCCCTCTTTGATTAATTTATTAAAGTTAGGGGTAACCTCTATACTGTCAATTCCGCCTAGCGATGGAATAAGCTTGGCGGTAAAACTTTCAAGGACAATCAATAAAATATTTGGTCTTGAAGTGTTTAGTAATGAGATGGTAGTGCTATCATTAAAGTTAGCTTTTGCAAGAAACAATTTTTCTGCTTCAGCATTATCCATTATTTTATAAGGATTTTCACGAGTTTCGGTTTGAAGCATAGCAAAACCGGCATTCCATATGACATTTATGGCTGCATGATTGGCAAATGAGTATGTCGAAAAATACGCAGAACCCGTATTTAAAGGAGCCAATCCAGTTCCTCCCCGAAGAGGTATAATTAGTGAAGCAAATAATACGATTGGAAAAATAAAAGACCAGTTTAATGATAATTTCTGAAAGTCAACCGTATTTAAATGAAATAATCTTCGATATAAAAATATAAACAACCAGACCAGAAGTCCACCTATAATCAATTGTTTTACTATAATAGCAAAAGTTATGGATGCCATCATGGCTTTTGGTGTTTGAATATATTGTAAAGGAGTAGCATCAAGCCGGAAACCCCAATATTTATACAATTCCAAATCGACAATAGTCAGAAAACTAAATAAAACAAGTAAAACGTATGTATAAGTATTTACTATCGCCGAATATTTAGGTATTTGAATAAACAAGGAAATTAGAATTAATAAAAATGGTAAAATTAGCACGTAGCTTGAGGCAGAAATATCGAGACGAAAACCTGCTAGAAAAATCTGTGGTATAATTTGTAAAGGTATTTGTTTAAGAAATGAAAAGTTAAAGATTAAAAATAATACCCGTATAGTAATAAAAAAGCTATACCAGAATAGAAAATACCGGAGAATAAATAACAAACGTTTACGCATAACTCTGTTTTGTTATGGAATTAACAAATAAAACGGCAAAGTTAATGATTTATTAACTTCTGGGTGAAGATAAATTCATTTATTTAACATTATTCTATGCTGATATTTTCAGCTGGAAAGATAATAGAACTAAAATAGCATACATAACTAATTCAATTTTTTTACATGCTTAAGTACAAGCAAATTAAACGGATTGATTCCCAGATTTTTAATATAAGGTTGAGTAAATCGTACCGCCTGGTCATAAAACAAAGGAACAACAGGTGCTTGCTCTATAATTATACTATCCATTTTTAAATAGTAGTAACGGCGTTTTTCCGCATTGGATTCATTAAGTGCTAGTTGATACCATTTATCATATTCCGAACTCACAAAACCGGTATAATTAGGTCCATTGGGAAAAATATTTTTACTATAAAAAAGAGATAAGAAACTTTCGGCATCGGGATAATCGGCAATCCATGAAGCCCGGAACATCTGCATACGACCATTGGCAAGCATTTCGCGATAAGCAAGTCCGTTTACCACCTCTACATCAATAATTAATCCAATTTTACTCAGTTCGTGTTGTATAAATTCACAAATATCGGCATAGTCGGCAGTAGTGGTTAGCTTAATAGTTTCTATTCCTTTTCCATTGCAATAACCTGCCATACATAGTAACTTTTTAGCAGAATCGGGATTATATGAGTAACCGGTTGGGAAAGTATCGCAAAATGAAGGAACTCCTTTTGGTACAAATCCTGCATAAGCCGGGAATCCAATGTTGTTTCGTAAAAATGTAATCATTTTCTTTCTATTTATGGCCAGATTAATAGCCCGTCGAACACGAACATCCAATAAAGCGTGATTTTTACATAAATCTGGTCGCACCAAAATTCCAATATATTCTATATTTAAATAAGCCGATTTCAGCATACATATGCGATGCTGATATAGTGGTTTTAATTCCCCATTATGCGTTAATAATTCATCTTTAAACGACGCATTCACGCCCGAAATAAAATCGAGTTTTCTGGTCATGAATTCTAAAAATTCCGATTGTTTATCGACAATAAAGCTGATTGAAACGCCATCGACGTAGGGTAAACGATTACCAGCGGGATCAAATTCAAAATAGTCAGGATTTTTGGCAAGAATTAATTTTTCGCCTTCGACCCACCTCTTAAAAACAAATGGACCAGTTCCCACGGGATGTTTACGAAAATCTTTACCGTAGAACTCGACAGCCTCTCTGGCAACAATATAACAGTATGGCATGGTTAACACGCCCGGAAACGAAGAAAATGGGCTACTAAGATAAATTCTTACCGTTGAATCGTTTACCGCTTCAAAACCATTAGTTCCCTTACTTCGATCGATCTTTTCAAAAATCCAGCTACCAGGTGATGCTACCTTTGGGTCAATAATGCGATTAAAGGAAAATACAACATCATGGGCATTCACTTTACGTCCTTTCCCCTCAGGAAATACCTCACTAGAATGAAAATACACATCGGTACGTAAGTGAAAAGTATAAACCTTTCCATCATTTGAGATAAAGTAATTTTTTGCAATGCAAGGTTTAATATTTAGCGAATCATCGATTTGTAGAAGACCATTATAAAGCTGTGTAACAGCCCAAATTACCGATTGATTTCGAGCAAATGCCGGATCAAGAGAAGCAATTCCTTTTGACTCGTTATAACGAATAATCACTTTTTTAGACTGCCGGTTTTCCGTTGTACAAGAATAAAAAAATAACACACATATGATAATCAACAACATATAAAGCTGATATGACTTACCATTTTTCACCAGATATTTTCTACAGAACATATAAAATTCTTTAAATTCGCAGCGAACAAAAATTATAAAAAAACAAAATGCTAAAGTAATATCATATTCATAATGAGCGTTAATATACATTAATTTTCATACGAAAAAAATTGTTAGTTATAGAAACCAGATATACTATATTTATTTTGTTATATACTTGAATTTGAAAATATTTAAATATATGTCGAAACTACGAATCATTTTTTTTCTGCCAATACTGATATCTCTGTTTTCTTGTGAAAGAGATGAAGAAATAATTACTGATGGGAACGTAATGTTACGGTTTTCGGCCGATACAGTGTTGTTCGATACAGTTTTCACCACTATTGGAAGCGCTACCAAACGAATAAAGATATACAATCCTGCCAATAAACCTGTAATTATTAAATCGGTTATGCTTCAAGGTGGAAGTCAATCGGCATATATTATTAATATTGATGGAGAAAAAGGGCCTGTTATCAATCAGCTTCGAATTGAACCGAAAGATAGCATATATGGTTTTGTGCAGGTATTTGTAGATCCCACGCAACAACTATCGCCGTTATTAATTGAAGATTCATTAATTTTTTGGCTCAGTGATAATAAGAAGCAAAGCATTAAACTAATTTCATACGGGCAGGACATACACTTGTTGCGCGATAGCATAATAACTGCAAACGAAACATGGATAAACGATAAACCCTATGTCATTTATGGTGCTGTAATAATTGACAGTTTAGCCAGCCTCGATATTGAACAGGGCTGTAAAATATATTTTCATCGAAATGCATGGATGGGAGTATACGGCACATTGCGAATAAATGGCACCATGGATAAACCAGTAATATTCAGGGGCGACAGGCTCGACAAATCGAATTATGCTCCGCCTGTACCATACGATAAAATTCCCGGTCAGTGGGAGGGAATCAGATTTGCCAATTCAAGTATAAATAATAAGATATCGTATGCCGAAATTCGAAATGCTACGTTTGGAATTATTGCAGGTGTTTATCAATATCCTGGTCAGACACAATTAGAAATTGACAATACAAAAATTTATAATCATTCATCGGTGGGTCTATTAGCCATTAAAGCAAAAATTAAAGCGTACAATTGTATTTTTGCAAATGGTGAATGGGCATCGTTTGCTGCCTTTCAGGGAGGTGAGTATGAATTTTATCATTGCACGTTTGCCAATTATCCTTCGTTTGGTATAAGAAGTGGTTTAGCTGTTTATCTGGCAAATTTTGCCACTTTCGATACAGTGCCGGGCGATTCAAAAACAAGAAAAACATATTTTGGTGATTTAAACAAAGCATATTTTGGAAATTGCATCATATACGGAAGCATTGAAAATACACTAGAATTGGCTAAACACAACGATTACAAATTTGAATATTTCTTTGATTATTGTCTGATTAAAGCCACTAACGATAAATTTAATTTTGGCGATGCCAATCATTTTAATAAAAATAAAATCAGTAACAAAGATGGGTCGGCAGTATTTGCCAAGATTGATGAAACCCAATATCAATATAATTTCCATCTTTCAAAAGCGTCACTTGCGCGAGAATCGGGTAGTAATAGTATTGCTATGCAATATCCATTCGACCTTGATGGAAAAAGTCGCTTAAACGATGATTCGCCCGATATGGGAGCTTATGAATTTTATCAAGAAAAATAGAGTTGAGTTATGAAAAAAATATCACTATATATTGTATTTATATTCATTTCATGTCGAACTTTCTCAGCCGACAATTATAGTATAATGTTTTATAATTGCGAAAACTTATTCGATACTTTTGATGATCCACATGTGGCAGATAATGAATTTCTCCCTAATTCTCGCCGAAATTGGACCAAACAAAAATTCGATACTAAAATTAGCAATATATCGAAGGTAATTTTGGCAACAGGTACTACCCCTCCTATTATTGTTGGGTTTGCGGAAGTCGAAAACGATTTTGTACTTAAACAATTGACACAGAAGACTGGTCTGAATAAATTTCATTATCAGATAGTACACCGAAATTCGCCTGATCCTCGAGGAATTGATGTAGCAGCTATATATCGGCCCGACGTGGTAAAACTAATTAAATACAGCTATATTCGAATTGATAGAGCAGGAACTACCGATTTGCGCACACGCGATATTTTATATATGCTTACCGTTATTAAAACTGATACTATTCACCTGTTTTTTAACCACTGGCCTTCGCGAAGGGGCGACATTGTAAAAACTGAAAAAAACAGGATAGCCGTAGCAAAAACACTTCGCAACCACATTGACTCTATATTTTCGAAAAACATCTACGCTCGAATAATTATTATGGGCGATTTAAATGATGAACCAAAT
>FQKF010095590.1_pt1 | contig 12172 bp, 8 predicted proteins | sample 1504521 | NCBI WGS metagenome assembly FQKF01 (sample SAMEA4475357, study PRJEB15587) | soil metagenome | biome: Soil; feature: Field | place: India | collected 2015-03-11 | depth 0 m
AAAATCCTGTAGCTTCTTCCATCTTTCCACAGCTACAGGATGACGTCCAATGGCATTCGCAGGAGCCATCACATACTTTCGGATGTCCTTCTGATAGGAAAGGCGAAAAGTCTCTCTCTCCGGTTCTGACAACTCTACCACGGTTCTTGTGTGGGCCACCCTTGTCACCATGCGAAGAATGACCGGTGTATCAAAACGCTCTGATATCTCAAGCCCAATCTTCACAAACTCCTTGGCCTCCTGACTATCCGAAGGCTCAAGAACAGGGAGAAGTCCAAACTTACTCCAGTGCCGGCTATCCTGTTCATTTTGAGAGGAATGCATCCCGGGATCATCAGCCACGACGATGACAAGCCCCGCATTCAGTCCTGTAAAAGCAAGCGTCATCAAGGGATCAGCAGCCACATTAAGCCCTACATGTTTCATGGTCACGATGGAGCGAACTCCGGCAAGGGAAGCCCCAATAGCAACCTCAAGGGCTACTTTCTCATTCACACTCCACTCACAGACAATCTCTGGATAATGTTCAATAATGGCTGGAATTATCTCAGAACTTGGTGTCCCGGGATATCCCGTGGCCACCCCAACACCCCCTTCATACGCCCCCCTGGCTATGGCTTCATTCCCGGACAAAAGTTGCTTCATGGGAAACCTACTCCCGTTCAAACCCAATCCAGAGCCCAAGAAGCACCATCACAATACCTGCCACAATCGTTGACATGGACACAAGGGCATACAATCCCTCATAATTCAGCTTTACAAAGGAAACAAGAAAAAAACCAAAATACATCAAAAAGACCCCAAGTCCTACCATCACCCAGTTCTGGACCATCATCCGGCTCTGTTTCATCGTTTCTTTTCCTCCTTTTTGACGGAATGAGTATAAAGCAACTGCGTCGGATAGGCAAATTCTATCCCATTTTCCTGGAAAGCCTTCATGATACCATGCAAAATCGATTGTTTCACATCCATATGCACCACAAAATCATTGCTTTCCACATAATAGACACACTCAAAGTCAAGACTATACTCACCAAAAGTATCAAAATGACATCTATCAAAGGTAGCCTGAGGTTCATCCTCAATAACCTTCTTCACCAGTCCAGGAATAGCCTTCACCTTCTCAAACGGCGTTTCATACACCACCCCAAAACGGATCACCACCCGGCGTCTTTCCATATGACGATAGTTATGGAGTCTGAGAGACGTGAGTTCTCTATTGGGAACAATGAGAAGTTCCCCGGAAAGGCTTCGAATTCTTGTCGAACGAAGCCCTATATACTCTACCGTCCCCTTGGTATCCGCATCAATCACTAAAAAATCCCCAACCTCAAAAGGCTTATCAAGGAAAATAGAAATAAACGCAAACAAGTCCCCAAGAAACGACTGGGCGGCAAAGGCTACCGCGATACCTCCAATACCAAGACCGGCCAAAATCGTATTGATCTTAACCCCAATATTATCCAGAATGATAAATAACGCAATGACCCAGAGAATAAGTTGAATAATTCCCCAGATACTCTTCACAAAGCCTTCATGAAACTTCTCATCCCTATCCGGTGCCTTCTTGTACCAGTACTCACGGAAAAGCACCTCCAGCACACGAGAAAGAATCATCGTGGCCTCAAACCCTATCCCGAACACACAGACTCGCTGCAAGAAAACCTGCCATTTCTCTGGAAGAGTCATGGAAGAAACAAAGACAAGCGTCACCGAAAAAAGCACAAGCCCTATGGTTTGTTTTCTGAAACCCTCTCGACGAAGCCTGCCTCTGTCATGAAGTTTCCACATCCGAAGGATCCAGTAGCGAAGTACCCAATCAAAAGCAAAACTTACCCCAATACCAGCCAAAAGGATAACCACAAGGAGCACATACTTCCACACGGGAATCCCAAGAAACACCATATCAAGCATAGACACTCCTCAAAGCAGCCTCTCCCACATCTTGATCCACACCTCTGAAGGTACCTCCACAGGATTTGCCTTCATGCTGGAACTCGTAGAAAGCCTCACAATCTCCTCTGCCGAAAGCCGAAGATTAAAAGGCTTAAAATCCTTTTCTATACCCATCTTTTCTTTCCACTCGGAAAGAAAACGTATAAATCCCTTCGTTCCCCCACAGGAACGGACAAAAGCAAGCCTTTCATACCCATCAGTGTACTGACTATTCACTTCCACCACATGGTCCAGAAGAATCCCACACACCCTCCCATGGGGAATCGTCGTCATACCCCCAAGCGTGGCGGCAAAACCATGCACTGCCCCAAGCCCTGCATTCGCAAGGGCTATTCCCCCCGCTGTGCTGGCCATCAAAAGCCTCTCTCGTGATTCAAGGTCACTCCCATCTTCTTTGACCCTCACAAGCCCATCGACGATCTCGGGAAGAGAGACATCAGCTAACGCAAATGCCCATAGATGAGACTTTCGACTCACCGCCGCTTCCAGAAGGTGAGTAAAGGCATCAAAAGCCGCATTCACAGTAACCTCCCATGGTGCTGAAAGCGTAAGTTCTGGATCAAGAAAAACAGCCTTTGCCCACAGATTCTCATGACGAAGCGAACGTTTCACCCTTTTCTCAGGCACAATAATCACCGCATTTTTGGTCACTTCAGATCCTGTCCCTGCTGTGGTAGGTACCCCCACCCATGGCAACGGAGAGAAGACAAGTTTTTTTGTCCCAACTTCCTCAAGATAGTCCTGGACGCTTCCCTCATGAACAAGCATAGCTGCCGCAGCCTTGGTAGTATCCAGCACCGATCCCCCACCAATGGCTACAAGTCCCTCTGGTTGCCATTTTTTCAAAGAAGTAACCAGCGTATCCACTACCTCAACGGTAGGTTCACCCCCACTGACCACAAAAGCCTCTACCTCAAGCCCCGTCGCACAGGCCCTTTCTCTCCAGAAAGCCCACTCCGTATCAAAAAAATGTCTCCCACAGCAAAGAGCCCAGCGTTTTCCACACGATGACAGATACTCAAGAAGCAAAGAAAAACGACACCCCCGTCCAGAGAAAACAGGCGGAGTATACCACTGCCAGTTTCCCATACCCTATTACCTCAAGGTCTGGATAAAGGCAAGAAAAACCAGAGGCTTGTCTCCACTATTGCGGATGGCATGACCTTCATGAGGACCGGTAATCACAACATCCCCAGGAACAACTCTTGTTGTTTTCTCCTGTTCTGTCACCTCGCCTTCACCGCTGAGAATCACATAGTACTCCACCTCGTTCTCATGAAGATGTTCTCCAATACTAGCCCCCACCGGAATCTCTATACGAGCCACCAGGCGTGTTTGAAAGAGCCTCTCTGAAGGAACAAGGTGGGTGAGGGAGACCACCCCCTCACCACCTCGCATATTCTCTCTCTGTTCAGTCTTCTGATCAGATGTCCTGTAGATCATTCCCCTCTCCTACTTCTTGATGAGAATAAACTCCACACGACGATTTTTACGTCTTCCCTCTTCAGTCGCATTGTCAGCCACAGGATACTGGAAGCCAAACCCCTTCGTCGTCATACGTCGTGCCGGTATACCCTTCTTCACAAGATAATCCTTGACCGCCATAGCCCGCTGAAGAGAGAGTTCAAGGTTTCGTTGTTCACTCCCAATATTATCCGTATGTCCATGCACCTCGATCTCATAGGCACTATACTTCTTGAGAATCTGGGCCAACCTATCAAGGATAGGCATCTTGGTACTCTTGAGTGTCGCTTTGCCAAACTCAAACTCAATGCTATTGATACGAATTCGAAGCCCCAACTCTGTCTGTTCCACTAAAATATCCACGGGAATAACCCCAAGGTTGGTAGTCATGGTATTTCCAAGGCCATCTTCCACTGTCATTTTCACAAGATAATCCTGAGCTGATTCCACCAGTTCGCCATTGTCCGAACGTCCATCCCAGCGGATAGTCGGAGCGGGATTGCCCTCTCCCCTGAACACCTTGAATGGCTTTTTGTCGGGATCAAGGATCACCATCTCCCAGCGTTTCACATTCTGGGGATCATCGGTGAGAAGATGGAGATAAAGCGTATCATTTTCCCCATCATTATCAGGAGAGAACAGGGGTGGATCAAACTCAAAACTCACCGCAGGAGGGGTATTATCCACCACCACAGAAACCTGAGCCTCAGGAGCATGTCCACTCTCATACACTAACTTCATCCGGAAGGTATAATTCCCATCGGGAACCATCTTTTTCTGTTTGTCCTTGCCATCCCACACAAAAGAAGCAGGAACAGGACCGCTTCCTTCCCACTTGGCCACCTCTTCACCAAGGGTATTCACCAGAGAACCAGACCATTTTTCAATCCCCTGCTGGTCTGACACCACCGGCTGGAAATTTACCGTTTCACTCCTGGCTACCGAAAGGGCTTGCTTATCCACATTGACAAAAAGGGACTGTTTCTGCGTCGTAAGAATAATTCCCTTGGCCGAAAGAACGGTTTTATTGCCCGCAAGGTCTTCCCCATAGAGAAGATAATCATACGGTCCATCAGGCAAGAGCTGCCCCTTGGGATCAAGCCCATCCCAGACAAGGGAAGGAGGCACATTGGTCTTCCATTCCCAGGAGAGAACAACCTCCCCTTTCTGATTGCGGATCTCCGCCCTCCAGTTGTCCATCCCGGAAACCTGCTGGTCAAGGCGAAGCGTATCCTTTCTCCCATCACCATCCGGAGAAAAGATTCTATCATACAGAGCAAGACTCCCGGAAGGAGCGGTCACATCGAGGACAAGAGCATTGGTTTGAGATGTCCCCTGATTGTTCACTTCATCCCATGCGGTCATCACCACAAAGTACTTACCCTCAGGAGCGAGTGTCCCCTTATCTGTGGTTCCATCCCAGACAATCTTTTCAGGAACAGGAACAGCCGATTTCTTTGCCCAGAGTTTTTTCCAGAAACGGACAAAATCAAGGCCGATATCCCTTTCTTCTTCTGATTTGAAGGTTCGTACCACCTCATTGTTTTCATTGTAGATTCTCACTTCCCACTTTTGCACAAGACTCTCATCTTTTATAGCCACAGGAAACTCAACCACATCCTTGGTGCCATCATAATTGGGAGAGAAGTAATACACCCCTTCGACAAGATCAGGGGAAGCTACCTTGAAATCCACCACAGGGGGCTTTTCATCAATATACCCAAAAGCTACCTGAATTCCCCCCATATGCATAGCCGAAGGAGTATTGTTAAGCATCACCGGATTGTACGAATAAAACACCTCAAAGGGCACCTCATTGACCTTGTAGGCAAAAGAAACCCCAAGCGTATAAAAACCAACCCCATTCCCAAACCAGCCAAGCCCATTATTCCCAAGCACCAGTCCACCACGAAGAAAGAGATGATCTACAATGGAGAAGGTCGTATACCCGATTCCATAAACATTGAAGGGCCATACATCGATATTGGCTTCAAGACCAGCTAATCCCTTGATCCACCCATAGTCAAGCCATGTCCCTGAAATCCCGGCACGAGTTCCGATACCAGGCAAAGGTGTATTGGAAAGTACGTGGGCTGGTTTTCCAAGTCCCTTGAGCGTTATCCCCACGACATTGTCTTTGAAACCAATACCCTTGTCAAAGGAAGCCACACTCTTGCGAAGCCTGAGAATAGCCCCAATATCTCCACCAAAGGCTATATCCATCTGGTTTGAACCGGCACCGTGAACAAGCATATACCCATCAAAACCGAAACTCAGATACCGATCAATCCGCTTACTGAAGCCCACAAAAAAACCATTCACCCCACCAAGCGACTCAGGACCATTGAGAAGTTTTCCTCCAACAGAAAGCACGCCGGTAGGAATAGGCATAGAAAAACTGCCATTGACAAGGGACTGCCATGGAGAAATACCCACCTGCAAAGAGAGATTGAGCCGTTGAACATTCGCCGGAGCAGCCGGATTGAGAAAAAGATAACTACTCCTCTCATCCGACGTAACCCCTGCATACGCATTCCCTGAACCAGCAGGGGTCACTCCAAGATACACCCACTGGCTTCCATCCACAACGGCAAACATCAGCGCAGGCAAGCATCCCAACACCCATATCCATTTTCTCATCACTCTCATCATCTTTACCTCCAGGTATTTTTCTTTTTCTTTCCCCCGGTTTGCCCCACACTCTTTTCTACACCTTCTTCTCCTGGTAGTACTCCTGGATGGCCTGAACCTCAAGGGGCTGATGGCGTTCAGCCATGGCCTCTATCGCCGCATAAATAGCCGATACCGTGGTAATCAGAGGAATTCGACTCTGAATAGCCTGTCGCCGAATATAGGCATCATCATGATGAGCCTTTGAACTGGCGGGGGTATTGAATATCATGTGTATCTGTCCATTTTTCATCAGGTCAAGAATATCCGGTCTGCCCTGTCCCAATTTGAACACCATTTCACAGGGAACATAATTTTCCTTGAGATATTTGGCGGTATTCTCAGTGGCTATGATTTTGTAGCCCATCTCTACAAGACGTTTGGCTGCCTCAACAATCTTTGGTTTATCCCTATCATTCACCGTAATCAGAATAGTTCCACTCTCTGGATAATGATCTCCCGCTGCCATCTCCGCCTTGATAAAAGCCTTGGCAAAGGTCCGATCAATGCCCATCACCTCACCGGTTGACTTCATCTCAGGTCCTAAGATAACATCCGCCTTGGGAAACTTCTGGAAAGGAATCACCACTTCCTTCACAGAAACAAAGTGGGGCTTTTCATAGAGAGGAAGCTGAAGACTCTTGATCGTAGCCCTTCCCATCACAATCATAGTTGCCAATCGTGCCCATGGTTTGCCGGTTGCCTTACTGACAAAGGGAACGGTACGAGAAGCACGGGGATTTACTTCTATGAAATACAACTCATTATCCTTGATGGCAAACTGGACATTCATGAGTCCTTTTACCTTCAAGGCTTTTCCCACCGCCCGTGTTTGATCAATAATCTTGTCTATCATCTCCCTGGAGAGACTCACTGGAGGAAGCACCATCGCCGAATCACCAGAATGAATCCCTGCCTCCTCAATATGCTGCATAATACCAGCAATCACCACATCCTCTCCATCACCAAGCGCATCCACATCCACTTCCTGAGCATCATCCAAAAACTTATCAATAAGTACAGGCCCATCCCGCAGAGCATCGGCCTCTTCCTGAAGATAGCGTTCCAGTTCCTCACGACTATACACGATAACCATCGCACGTCCACCAAGCACATACGAAGGCCGGGCAAGAACAGGATATCCCACCTGCTCGGCCAATTCCGCTACCTCATGGATATTTCTGGCAATAGCCGAAGGAGGTTGTTTGAAACCAAGACGCTGGATAAGATCACGAAAACGATCTCTATCCTCAGCAATATCTATGGCTTCGCTAGAAGTCCCCAAAATAGGTACCCCGGCTTTTTCCAAGGACTTGGCCAGTTTGAGGGGGGTTTGACCACCGAACTGAAGAATTACCCCCACTGGTTTTTCCTTTTCGTAAATGTTCATCACATCTTCAAAGGTGAGGGGTTCAAAATAGAGCCTGTCTGAGGTATCATAGTCCGTCGATACCGTCTCCGGGTTGGAATTCACCATAATACTCTCATATCCCATATCCCTCAAAGCAAAAGCCGCATGCACACAGGCGTAGTCAAACTCCACCCCCTGCCCGATACGATTGGGGCCACTGCCCAGGATCATCACCTTCTCACGAGAGGAAGGTCTCACCTCATCCTCATCCTCATAGGTGGAATAATAATAAGGCGTCTTGGCCTCAAACTCAGCGGCACAGGTATCCACGAGCTTGTAGGTTGGGAGTACCCCCAAAGACTTACGTTTCTCACGGACAATATTCTCTGTTGTCCCGTACCATTTGGCTATCTGGCTATCAGAAAACCCATGCTGTTTCAACTCTTTGAAATCTTCCGCAGAAAGCATTTCCAGAGATTTTTGTCTGTAGCTCTTTTCTACCTCAAGAATCTCTGCCATCTGTTTCAAAAACCATGGATCAATAGCGGAAAGTTCATAGATCCTCTCAATCGACCAGCCACGAAGCATGGCATCCTTGATATACATTACCCTATCAGGTCCCGGGATACGGAGCTTCTCCTCAAGAAGCGTTTCAACCTCACTCCCAGATACCCCTTTTTCCTCCCAGCCCACAAGCCCACGTTCAAGAGAACGAAGGGCCTTTTGAAAGGCCTCTTTGAAGGTTCTTCCAATCGACATCACCTCACCAACAGACTGCATCTGGGTTCCCAGAACCGGAGAAACTCCCTTGAACTTCTCAAAATTGAACCGGGGAATCTTGACCACCACATAATCAAGGGTAGGTTCAAAGGAAGCAGGCGTTTCTTTGGTAATATCATTCTGTATCTCATCAAGGGTATAACCAACAGAGAGTTTGGCGGCAATCTTGGCAATAGGAAATCCCGTTGCCTTGGAAGCGAGCGCTGAACTTCTTGAGACACGAGGATTCATCTCAATAACCACCACCTCTCCATTCTTGGGATTCACAGCAAACTGAATATTGGATCCTCCTGTTTCAACCCCAATCTCCCTGATAATAGCTATCGCATAATCCCGAAGCCGTTGATACTCCTGATCCGTGAGAGTCTGGGCCGGAGCCACGGTAATCGAATCCCCTGTATGAACCCCCATAGGGTCAAAGTTCTCAATGGAACATATAATCACCACATTGTCGTTTTTGTCCCTCATCACCTCAAGCTCATATTCCTTCCATCCAATCAGAGAACGGTCAATCTGAACCTCACTTTTGAGAGAAAGCTCCAGTCCCTTCTTGACAATCTCAACAAACTCTTCCTGGTTATACGCAATCCCACCTCCTGTACCTCCTAACGTATAGGCGGGACGAATGATAGCGGGAAACCCAATATGGGGGATAACCTCCAGAGCCTCTTCAAGGGTATGCACCACCCGACTCACAGGAACCTTCAACCCAATTCTCTCCATCGCTTTGTTAAATTCAGCCCGATCCTCTCCCTTTTTGATGGCATGGTATTGGGCCCCGATCATCTCCACCCCGTACTTGTGCAAAACCCCACTCTCATAGAGCACAATCGCCGTATTGAGAGCCGTCTGACCTCCTAAGGTAGGAAGAAGGGCATCAGGTCGTTCTTTCTCAATGATCTTTTCTACAATCTCTGGGACGATAGGCTCGATATAGGTCTTATCTGCAATCTCTGGATCTGTCATGATGGTAGCAGGATTAGAATTGACTAATACCACTTCATAGCCTTCTTCACGAAGCGCCTTACAAGCCTGAGTACCAGAATAGTCAAACTCACACGCCTGACCGATGGTAATAGGACCTGAACCGATAATAAGAATCTTATGAATATCTGTGCGCTTGGGCATCCTCTTCCCTCCAGAAAAATCCAAAACTCCACTATTATAAAGCAAGCGAAAAAAAAAGTCTATTGTCTACTTCAACTCTTCTCTTGAAACAATCGCCTCAGAAAGCGTCTGGGTTCCTGTTTGAGGAAGAATAGCACCCACAGGAACCCCTCTCGCCAATGTGGTAAACCGAAGGGGATAAGAAGCGAGTTTCTCCCGAATATACATCACGGTGGCATCTCCCTCTGTCGTAGGACTTGTCGCAAAAAAGATTTCCTTGACTTCTCCAGAAGCCACCCGTTTCACAAGTTCCTCAATCCGAAGTTTTGAAGGCGTCATCCCATGGAGAGGGGAAATCACCCCCCCAAGCACATGATAAAGCCCGTGATATTTTCCTGTAGCCTCGATGTAGGCTATGTCAAGGGCGGTTTCTACCACACAGAGAATAGACCTATCCCGCTTCACATCCTCACAGATAGCACACCGATTTCCCGAAGCAAAATTTCCACACACCTCACAGATATGGGTTTCCTCTCGCAGACGAAGAAGTGTCTGAGCTAAATGATTCACATACTCCCGGGATTGCCCTAAAAGAAAAAGCCCCAGCCTCTCAGCAAGCCTTGTCCCAATACCCGGCACACGACTCCAGACCTCGACAAAACGTCGAAAGGGATCATTCATGCCCTATTCCTTGAAAAAATCAGCCAACCCACTATTCTTCATCTTTTGTTTCACAAGCTTGTCAATCTCTTTGCCTGCTGCCTTGTGAGCTTCCTTCACACATTTGGCGAGCTCATCTGGTGTTATCTTCATAGCCTCTTCAGAAAACTCAATATTTTTGAGCCCCTTTTTTCCATCAAGGGTAACTTTAACATACCCTTTGCGAGAAACACCGGTTGCCCGAAGTTCCTCCATGATTTTTTCCGCTTCTTTTGCAGCTTGTTGCATCTTGGCAAGATCTTTGAACTGATCAAACGCTCCCATGTTTTCCTCCACTTTATGGCTTATGGGTATTTTTTGGCTTTGAAAAGATCTTCGGCATACTTCACCACATCATCAGCCGAAGTCTCAGAAGAAACCTCCTGATCATCCGGGGGAGAAGAAGAAACTTCTTCCTCTTTTTTCGTCGGTTGGACCTCAACCTGAGAAGAGGATTCACCCATCGCTTTCCCCTTTCCTGAGGAAGAACCATCCTCCATCAAAACAACAATCTGCGCCGATGTCTGACAAGCTTTCGCAATAGCCTCAGCAATCTTGGAAGAAGCCTTGGTGAGAAAATCCTTCACATAATACGCCTTTGTCCTAACGGTAAGCGTTGTCCCATCCCAATCCACAGAGAGAATTTCCTTCTGCATTTGTCTGGCAATGGTAGAACCCTGAAGGTACCCAAACAAGACCTCTTTCGGGTCATTCTGAGAAGAAACCACCTTTTGAGAAGAAACTTCAGAAGAAGCAGCCACGGGCTTTGTCTCTTTGTCAAGGTCTGTTTTTGGCGTTTCTGGTCTAGATCTCTGCTCCACCTTTGGAGAAGACGACGCCATCGCTGAACCCTGAGAAGAAGGCCGACTCTCCACCTTTGGAGACATACCCCCCATTGGCTTTGTCGGAGAGCCACCTGAAGCAGACGGCAAGCGTTTCAGAAGTTCATCCCGTATCTCCGAAAGCGGAATAAGATTTTTGTAATCCACAAGCTGGACAAAAAGAAGTTCAGCCGCAAGCCTGTCATACTGATCACTCCGAAGCCCTCGCAGAAACTCCGCCATCACCTGCATCATTCGAACAATGTCCGTCGCTTCGACATGGGAAAATAGAGAAGAGAGACGCTGGTACTTTTCCTCACTCATATCCACAAGGGGATCATGAAGAGATAGCCTCTTGACCAAAAGCCCCAACCGAAGAAACTCTACCATCCCCAAGACAAATCCCCTCACATCCCCAAAATGCTGCATATACTCATCAATAACCCGAAGAACAGTGATGATATCACCCTCAACAATGCCCTTCCAGAGATCCTCATAGAACCTCTCAGGAGAAATTCCAAGCACCTCTTTCACCGCAGAAACCGTGAGATTACCCCCTGTATAGATAACCACCTGGTCAAAGATACTCTCGGCATCCCGCAGAGAACCATCCCCTGCCTCAGCGATGAGAAAGAGAGCCTCTTTCTCATACGGATAGCCCTCGGTTTCACAGATGGTCACCAGTTGGTGGGCAATTTTTGTCACCGGAATCTTTTTGAACACGTAGTGCTGACAACGAGAACGAATGGTTGGAAGAAGCTTGTGTACCTCCGTGGTGGCCAAGATAAAAACCACATGAGAAGGGGGTTCTTCGAGAGTCTTGAGAAGGGCATTGGACGCCTCGGTGGTAAGCATGTGGACCTCATCAATGATATAGACCTTGTACCGAAGCTTCACAGGCATATAATTCACTGTCTCTCGGAGTTCACGAATCGCATCAATCCCCCGATTGGAGGCCCCATCAATCTCAATCACATCCATCGCTGAACCATCATTGATAGAGACACAACTCTCACACTGATTGCAAGGTTCTCCCTCATGAGGAGAAAGACAATTGAGAGCCTTGGCAAGAAGCCTTGCCGTGGACGTTTTCCCCACCCCACGAATACCAGAAAAGAGGTAAGCATGGGCTGTCTTTCCGGTTTGCAGGGCATGTTTCAAAGCCTGGGCGAGTGCCTCCTGCCCTACTAACGCATCAAACCTCTGGGGACGCCACTTCCGTGCGGTAACGATAAATCTCTGTTCCGTTTGCATACTAAAGATTATAAGAGAAAGCGAAGAAAAAAGCAATAGAAGACCCTTGCACGGGTGTTTTCTTCCCCTC
>FQKF010154850.1_pt1 | contig 12169 bp, 10 predicted proteins | sample 1504521 | NCBI WGS metagenome assembly FQKF01 (sample SAMEA4475357, study PRJEB15587) | soil metagenome | biome: Soil; feature: Field | place: India | collected 2015-03-11 | depth 0 m
CAGTATTGGTATGGCGGTGGATGCCAATGTGCTGATTTTTGAGCGCACCCGCGAGGAGTTACGGGCGGGGAAAACCCTCTACCGTTCCGTTGAATCGGGGTTCGATCGCGCCTTTGCCAGTATTCTCGATAGTAATGTCACCACCTTGATTGCCTGTGCTGCCCTCTTTGCCTTGGGGACAGGGTTTGTGCGCGGTTTTGCCGTGACCCTTGCCATCGGCATTGGCATTAGTATGTTTACGGCGCTGACCTGTAGTCGCACGTTCCTGTTTTACGCCATTAGCATTCCCAGTCTGCGTAAGCCCAATTGGTTCTGTCCAAAACTGGAGAGCTTGCGATGAGCTTTAGTGTCAATCGCCAGCGATCGCTCTGGTGGGGGTTATCCTTGGTGGTCATTCTCAGTGGCCTTGGGGCAATGGCCATCTCTTGGGCATCCCTAGGGAGTCCCCTACGGTTGGGCTTGGATTTCATCGGTGGCACACGGCTGCAATTTGAACTGGCCTGTAGCGCTATGCAGACCTGTTCTCAGCCGATAGATATTGATGCGGTGCGTCAAGTGCTCAACCAACAGGGATTGGGCAACAGCAGTCTGCAAATTATTGATCAGGACGGGGTGAGTATTCGGACTGTGCCCCTCGATGTGGATCAGCGCACCCGCCTCAGTGATGCCCTTGCCCAAAAATTGGGTGACTTTGACCCCCAGAAAACGCAGATTGAGACCGTTGGCCCCACCCTTGGGGAAGAAATCCTGCGATCGGGGTTGCTGGCGCTACTGGTGTCGTTTATTGGCATTACGATTTATCTCACGCTGCGCTTCCAGTTTGACTATGCCTGTTTTGCCCTTGTCGCCCTTGTCCATGATGTGTTGCTGACAACGGGGGTCTTTGCCATTTTGGGACTCGTGGCAGGGGTGGAAATTGATAGCCTCTTTATTGTGGCGCTGCTCACGATCATTGGCTTCTCTGTGAACGATACGGTGGTCATCTATGATCGCGTGCGCGAAACCCTGAAGCTCAATCCTGACCTTGGCATTAAAGAGGTGGTGGATCAGGCGGTTGTCCAAACCCTCGGCCGCTCGATTAATACCACCCTAACAACCCTCCTGCCCCTGATTACGATCTTCATCTTTGGCGGTGACACGCTGCGCTACTTTGCCCTAGCGCTGATCATTGGTTTCACGACGGGAGCCTATTCCAGTATTTTTATTGCCAGTACCCTCCTTGCTTGGTGGCGCGATCGCCAGCCGCCTCGTCCCGCCACGAATACACTGGAGACAACGCCTACGCCCTAACTGGTTGTGCTCATTCCCCTTACCCAAGAAAAAGTCCGTCAATTGGTGCCACTGGTGGCCACGGGTTCCCAGTATCGCTATGTTTGGGGCAAACTTCAGGACTTTCTGCGACGCTTAACCTTCTCTGTGGTAGCAGTGGCCATTGTCGCCTTTGGTTTGAATTTTTTAGGGGATAGCACCCAACTCGTTTTGGGTCTGATTGCAGGTCTCTATTGGCTCTGGGCACCGGCAGTGTTGGCCTCATTTCGCAATCGTCGCCATCGGCGGTTTCCCTATGGGGGCTTTTGGCGCGGGCGCGTCTTGGATGTCTATGTTACTGAAGAATTGGTGGGCAAAGAGGAGACGGTGAACGACAAGGGGCAACTGGTGATTATCGAGAACCGTGAACGCTACTTAAATCTGGAGATTGGTGATAAAACCGGCTTTGAAACCAGAGTGCAGGCCAAGTTACTGCGTCAACATCGAGGGATTCGCCCCGGCGATGTAGCGGAAATGCTGGTTCTCTCCCGTCGCCCTGATCTGGCAGAGATGGAACTGATTTCTGAAGTCTTCCTGCCCCGCCATCGCCTTTGGATTGGCACCTACCCGATTTTGCAGCGGGATGCCTTTATTGATCTATCAGAAACACTGCGGCGCAAGGTGCGCTCACAATCCCCTCGGCAATCGCCCCGACCACGACGTTCCAGCCTGTGATACCTTAAAGGAAAGAAATAAAAGTTAACAATTTCCGAGATTCCCTTGACTGCTCTTACCTCCCCCTCGGTTTTTCCTGCGCTGCGCCTTGGCTCACGGCTGGCTTGGTTCCTCTTTGGCTTTGCCGCCTTCTTGGTCTCCATTCCCGTGTTTATTGAAGCGCCCCTCGTGCGGACACTGCCTTGGCTGAGTTTGGCTCTGACGCCGCTGCTGCTGGGTCTCAGTCTTTACCTCCAACGCCAACCCCACTACCGCTATTGGGGTGAGATGCTCTATGGATTTAGCTGGTGCTGGGGGGCAGGGTCGCTCTACTGGGGGTGGTTGCGCTGGGAACCCCTGTGGCACTTGCCCATTGAGGCGCTACCCCTTCCGCTCATGCTCTGGCACCTACGGCAGCGGCAACAACTGGTGGGGGTGTTCTTTTTTTTGGGATCTTTTCTGGGCACCGCCATCACCGATGCCTACTTTTACCTGATTGACGTGATTCCCCATTGGCGAGCCATCATGTACCTTGAAGGGGATGTGATTTCAGTTCAGGAGATGCTGGCACAGGCGATCGCCCAAGCCCAGACCTTTAGTGGCCAGGTGTGGGGAGTTCTCTTGAGCCTGAGTTTACTCCTCATTGGTCTATTGCCCCTCTTTGAATCCCAGATTCGTCGTGGCTATCCCGCTGTTTTGCCCATGTGGGGATTTATGGGCGCTGTGTTGAGCACGCTCGTTGTTGATGGTCTCTTTGGCCTCACTGTTGGCCTAATATCTGTGGGTTAAAAGGGTGACGCTCTGTTAGCGCGAATGACTAAAATCAGCACAGAGGAATTCAACGGCAGCCATGGGCGTTTTTGCTCACCTTTGCTTAACGGGGTCGGCCTTTCTCTTTGCCCTTGAGGGCTATTATCGGCTGAAGTTAAAGGCAATGAAGGTGGCCAGCCCTAGCTCTATTCGTGAGTTACAGCAATGCCAGCAACAGGTGGCTCAGGAAATCGGTAGCGGCAGTTGGCGCGAGTACGTACAGGTGGTTGGCCAAGTCACCACGTCTCAACCCTTGCTCTCCGAACTCAAGCGCATTCCCTGTGTTTATTACAAAACGATTATCAGCCGCGAGTATAAAAAAGAAAGGAGCGATCGCGGCAATCGTCGAGAACACCACTCGGAAATCATTGGCCGCCACGAGCAGTCAGCCCTATTCTTTTTGCGAGATCACCAAGGGCAGATTGAGGTGAACCCCATTGGCGCTGAGATTGAGGCAGTGCAGGTCTTAGACGAGCTGCGGCCAGCGGATAAACCCCATTCTTTTTCGCTCTCACTGGGGTTTTTGTCATTGAATTGGCGCTTTGGCAATACTACAACCCTCGGCTATCGCTACCAGGAGTGGGTGTTGCCTTTGGGGCAGCCTGTCTCAGTGGTGGGCATGGCCTCAGATCAGGGGGGGGTTCTCCGCCTGCAAAAGCCGCAAAACAGGGGACAGAAATTCATCATTTCCCTGAGTTTTGAAGATCAGCTTAGCCAGCAGTACAAGCGGCAAAAACGAAAAATGACCTATGCTTCCCTGAGTGCCGCCCTCTGTGGTGTCTGTGGTCTAGTCTTGACCTTGTTTTAGTCAAGTTCTTGCTTCGGGTTGTTAGGTTGTACCCAGATGATCCGCCGCTGATTGGCGCCAATTAAATTGGCCTCCTCTTGGGCAATGCGCTGCCGTGCTTGGGGCTGGCGATCGCGCTCCTGTTCGAGTTGCAACTCCTTAACTCGTGCCTCCAGTTGCGCCACTTCTGCTTCGAGGGCATGGAGCTTTTGCAGTTGACTGAGTTGATAGGGCACTAGCTTGGCGATCGCCCCAAGGGCAAAAGCCAGCAGCACCAGATTCACTGCAATTTTGGCACCTGCTTCCCAGGCAATCGTGGGAATTTTTCGAAGAGAGTGAACCATGATTAAGCCGTAAACAGTGATTTGTCTATCAGTATCAAAAGAAATCTTGGAATTTGCAAGGGCGCAAGGTCGAATCGTCTTAACTCAGGATTTAGATTTTTCAATGCTGGTTGCTCTCAGCAGTGTGAGGCTACCCAGTCTAATTACCTTACCGTGATCCTCTGCCAAGCCCCGTACTGCGACTCAAAGACTGTTAGAGATTTTGCCATCCGTTGAAGCAGAACTCATAGCAGGTGCAGCCGTTACAATCAGTGATGATTCTATCTGCATCCGCCAACTGCCCATTCGATCTAAAAAGATCCATAAAAACTCTAGACTTGTGTAATGCCATCACAGGAGAGTAGGCTGAAAAATGGCAAAGTATGACGTTTTGTTGAGGATTCCATGCGGGTTTCCCTTCGCTGGCTACGGGAATTAGTGGCTGTTGATCTGGATGTGACGACTTTGGCCGATCGCCTGACGATGGCGGGGTTTGAAGTCGAAGAAATTGAAGATCGGCGCACATGGGCAGAAGGGGTTGTGGTGGGTCATATTTTGGCCTGTGAACCCCATCCCAATGCCCAAAAATTACGGGTCTGCCAGGTGGATGTGGGTCAAGGGGAACCCCGCACGATTGTCTGTGGGGCACCCAATGCCGCCGCAGGCTTGTATGTGCCGGTGGCACTACCGGGGGCATATCTGGCAAAAATTGATCTGAAAATTCGACCAGCAAAACTGCGAGGGGTGCAATCTGAGGGGATGATTTGCTCCCTTGCTGAGTTGGGGCTAAGCAAAGAGTCTGAGGGCATCCACACATTCGCTGATGCAGTAACCGTAGGGGAAGATGTACGTCCTCTCCTTGGCTTGGATGATGTGATTTTGCACCTGACCTCAACCGCCAACCGTGCGGATGCCCTGAGTATGGTGGGCATTGCCCGTGAAGTGGCCGCCCTTACTGGTGCTCCCCTGACGCTACCCGCCCCAAAGGCAATCGCCCCCAAAAAGTCCCGTGCTAAGGCACCCGTACAGCTTGCGATCGCTGACCCTCAGGCCTGTCCTGCCTACTGTGGCACCCTGATCACCAATGTCCAGATTGCCCCTTCACCCCTTTGGCTCCAGCAACGTTTAGAGGCTGCGGGTTTGCGAGCCATCAATAATGTGGTGGATATCACCAACTACATCCTGCTGAAGTGGGGGCAACCCCTCCATGCCTTTGATTGGGATCGGCTGCAAGGGGTTGCTGCCCAAACCCCAGTGAGCGTCGGCGTGCGCTTGGCCAAGGCTGGGGAAACGCTGAAAACCCTCGATGGTGAACTGCGGGTGCTGAGTGCCGACAATCTCGTGATTACCGCCGCAGATGTGCCCGTTGCCCTTGCTGGGGTAATGGGGGGCGAAGAAACTGAGGTTGATGAGGGGACGCAGAATGTCTTCCTTGAGGCGGCCCTCTTTGCCAGTCCGGTGATTCGACGATCAGCTCGCGCCCAAGGATTGCGCACGGAAGCTTCGGCTCGCTATGAACGGGGGGTGAACCCCGCAGAACTAGAGGCGGCCATCGCTGAGGCGATCGCCCTATTGACTGAGGTGGCTCAAGGGACAGTGACCTACACAACACTGGCAGATCAGCGTCCGCCCCTTGAACGTACCCTCACTCTGCGGCTGGAACAAGTGCATCGGCTCTTGGGAGCCGTGGTTGCTGATGAAGCGGAGAGCGAGGAACTCGCCTATTTGGATGCAGAGACCGTTGAAGAGCTACTCAGCCGCCTTGGCTTTCACCTCAGCCCTCAAGAAACCTTTGAGGACGAGTTAGTGGTCTGGTCGGTGACGGTGCCCCCCTACCGCTTTCGTGATATTGAGCGGGAGGTGGATCTCATTGAGGAGATTGCGCGGCTCTACGGTTACGACCGCTTTGAGGAAACCTTGCCAGCTCAATCGGAATTGGGGGCACTGCCGCTGGAACTCACCCTACTGCGGGAGCTACGGGCGGCCTTTCGTGGAGCGGGTCTGACGGAATTGATGCACTATTCTTGGGTAAAAGGTGGCCAGCCCAACCAAGTGACCGTCGTGAATCCCCTAGTGGCGGAGTTTTCGTCGCTGCGTACGGATCTAATTACGGGTCTAGTGCAGGCCTTCCGCTACAACCAAGAACAGGGGAATCCGCCCCTCAATGGTTTTGAAATTGGCCGTGTTTTTGGTCAAGATGAGGAAGGTCTCTGGGAAAGCGATCGCCTTGGGGGCATCATCGGTGGCGATCCGTGGCAGGGTAAATGGGTGCGTCGCTCACAGCAAGCCCAACCCCTAACGTGGTATGAAGCCAAGGGGATTCTCGAGAGTGTCTTTCAGCGGTTTGGTTTGCAGGTGGAGTATCAGAGCGATCGCCAAGAAGAACGCTTGCATCCGGGGCGGACCGCGGCTCTTTGTTTGAATGGGGAACGGCTCGGTATTTTTGGCCAGTTACACCCGCAGTATGCGGCGACCCTCGACCTGCCGGCGGCGGTGTATGTCTTTGAACTGGAGCTGGAGGTACTCCTGAGTCACCTTGAGGAACGCTATCGCCAGATCATCTTTCAGCCCTTTTCAACCTATCCCGCCAGCGATCGCGACCTCGCCTTTTTTGCGCCGGCGGATCTGACAGTGGCAGAACTCAGCCGCACCATTTGGAAAGCTGCAGGCGGGCGCGACTCCCTCCTTGAGAGTGTCGAGCTCTTTGATGAGTACAGTGGCACTGGTGTCCCTGAAGGGCAGCGCAGTTTGGCCTTTCGCCTCACCTACCGCGCCAGCGATCGCACCCTCACCGAGGCCGAGGTGAATGAATTACATCAGCGCATTCGCGACAGCCTTGTGGAAAAATACGCCGTGACCCTCCGTAGCTAAGAAAGACCTATGAGTACAGTATTGACGACCGATTGGCAGCGCCTTGCTGATTTAGCTCTTGCCGATGAATGCCTCAGCCGCGATCAAGCCCGGGCGGTGTTACAAGCCCCGGAGACCGAACTTCTGAATCAACTGGCGGCGGCCTATCGGGTACGCTACCACTACTGGGGGAATCGAGTACGGCTGCACTATCTTCTCAATGCCCAAAGTGGTCTCTGCCCAGAGGACTGCCACTACTGCTCACAATCGAAAATCTCCACGGCTGAGATTGAAAAGTATCCCCTACTCTCGCAGGAAAAAATTCTTGCTGCTGCTGATCGCGCTGCCCAACTCAAGGCCGGTACGTTTTGCATGGTCATTTCTGGGCGATCGCCCAATGAAAAGGTCTTTGAGCAGGTACTTGCTGCTATTCAGGCAGTTAAGGAGCGCTATCCCCTGAAAATCTGTGCCTGCTTGGGCTTACTCACCGCTGAGCAAACGGCACGGCTGGCGGCAGCAGGCGTCGATCGCGTCAATCACAACCTAAATACCTCGGAAAACTTCCACGGCAAAATTTGTACCACTCACACCTTTAGCGATCGCGCCCAGACCTTAGCCAATATCCAAGCGGCTGGAATTACAACTTGCTCTGGCGGCATTTTGGGGATGGGGGAATCCGATGACGATGTCATTGATCTTGCCCTTTCCCTGCGGCAGCGTCAGGTCACCAGTGTACCAGTGAATTTTCTGATTCCCATTCCGGGGACACCCCTTGGCCAACAGCACAACCTCAATCCGCGCCACTGTTTACGGATTCTTGTGCTGTTTCGTTTGCTCTTGCCGCGCCAAGAGATCCGCATTGCTGGTGGCCGCGAAGTGCATCTGCGATCGCTCCAACCCCTTGGCCTCTATGCCGCTAACTCTATTTTTGTCGGCGATTATCTGACCACTCCCGGCCAAGCCCCCCACCAAGACTGGCAAATGATAGCCGATGCTGGTTTTGTCCTTGAAGACCCCGAAGGACAGGCGATCGCCCCATAACATCTGCGCTGCGCATCGCTAAACTAGGGATTGGCGGCACTACTGTTGCGGAGTCTCCGATGGGCGTTTTTGGTGGCCTTTTGCTCATTGCGGCGATCGTCCTCTTTTTTGTCCAGCGCCACTATCGCCTAAAGCTCCGTAGTCTCAAGCTGGCCACGCCATCCACCACAGCGGATCTTCATCAGCTCCAACAGCAGGTGGCTCAAGAAATTGGCGGTGGCAACCTACGGGAATATGTGAAGGTCTCTGGTCAGATTGTTGTCGATCAACCCCTGATCTCGGAGTTAAAGCAGGTGCCCTGCGTCCATTACTCCATGTGTGTCAGCCGCGAGTATGAAGAACAGGTGCGCGAAACCGATGGGGAAGGCCGCACCCACTGGCGCACTGAACGCCGCTCCGACACGATTAGCAGCAATAGCCAGACCATTCCTTTCCGCGTGCGCGATCGCTACGGCGAGATTGAAGTCGATCCCCGGGGGGCTGACATGGAAACGATCCAAGTCCTCGATGAATTTCGACCGGCCAATCACACTGTCCGCCTTGGCTTTGGCAGCGTTCAGGTAAACGTGGGCAGCCTCACCTTTGGCAGTGGTAATACCATTGGTTATCGCTATGAGGAGTGGATCACGCCAGTAGATCGGCAGGTGTTGGTGGTGGGCACCGCCAGCGATCAAACGGGCACGCTGCGCCTTGAACGTCCCACCGTCAAGGGACAAAAGTTCTTTGTCTCCCTGAAATCAGAAGACAGCCTGAGTCAAGACACCAGCAATGCCGTGCTCTACTCAACCATTGGTGCTGCCGCCTGTGGTGGGTTGGGGGTTTTGTTGATCTTGGTGGGGTTGCTGTAGCAGTTCACTGAGGGCTAGCCAATCCTCGAGGCTGAGGGCTTCGGCGCGGCTATTCACATCTCGCCCCAACTGCAGCAGCGCTTGGCGCACTTGATCGGGTTCCACAAGGGACTTGAGGGCATTGGCCAGCATCTTACGGCGAGTGGCAAACCCCTGTTTCAGCAGGGTTTCTAGCCATTGGGGCGATCGCACCCTTGGCAGTGTCCCGTGGGGGCGCAGACAGATCACCACAGAATCCACCTTAGGCGGTGGCTGAAAGGCGCGGGGAGGCACCGCACACACCTTCTCACAGGTGGCCAGAAATTGCACCCGTACGGAAAGGGCGCCGTAGGCCTTGCTAGCGGGTGAGGCCATCAGGCGATCGCCAATTTCTTTTTGCACCAGTAGAACCAACCGCTCGAAGGCTGGCCGACGCGGTCGGGCAATACTGCCAAGCAGATGCCCCAGTAACGGCCCTGTAATGTTGTAGGGGATATTGGCCACCACTTTGTTGCACCCCAAGGGAGCTAAGTCCAGCCGCAGAATATCCCCCGCAATCAACTGAAACCGCTCACTGCCCAACTGCCGTTGCAATTGACCACAGAGATCCCGATCCAGTTCAACGGCAATTACCTCAGCACCGCTGGCGAGAAGAGGGCGAGTGAGGGCACCCCGACCGGGACCAATTTCTAGGACGCGATCGCCCGTGTGCAGTTCAGCCGCTGCAATGATCTGGGCTAACACTGATTCGCTGCGCAGCCAATGCTGGCCAAACCGTTTGCGGGCACGAATCACTTAGCGCGGCCCCAAGCCCACCGTGGGCGCATAGACCGCCTGATCCCCTAGTTCTGCCTCAATGCGCAACAGGCGATTGTACTTGGCAACTCGTTCACTGCGGCAGAGGGAACCAGTTTTAATTTGACCCGCACGGGTAGCTACAGCCAAATCCGCAATCGTGGTATCTTCGGTTTCCCCAGAGCGGTGGCTAATCACTGAGCGGTAGCCCTTGCGGGTTGCCAGATCAATGGTTTGCAGGGTTTCGGTTAACGACCCAATCTGATTGAGCTTAATCAGGATGGCATTGGCCACGCCATTGTCAATTCCCCGTTGCAAGCGCTTGGGATTGGTGACAAATAGATCATCCCCCACCAGTTGAATGCGACCACCAAGGGTTTCGGTCAAGAGTGCCCAGTTCTCCCAGTCCTCCTCCTGCAACCCGTCCTCAATCGAGACAATGGGATAGTTGCTCACCAGTTCTTCGTAGTAACGAATTAACTCAGGGCCGGTGCGGCTGGCATTATCAAACACATATTTGCCGTCTTTATAAAATTCATTGGCGGCAACATCGAGGGCAAGGGCAACGTCAGTGCCGGGGGTGTAACCTGCTGTTTCAATCGCCTGAAGCAAAATATCCAAGGCCGCTTGGTTGGAATCGAGGTTAGGCGCAAAGCCCCCTTCATCCCCCACACCGGTCAGTAACCCCTTATCCGCCAGCACCTTACTCAGAGCAGCAAAAACCTCTGCCCCCCAGCGCAGCCCCTCTCGAAAACTAGGGGCACCAATGGGCATGATCATAAATTCTTGAAAGTCAATGTTGTTGGCTGCGTGGGCACCACCGTTAATGACATTCATCATTGGTACAGGCAGCACATTGGCCAGCGGCCCGCCCAAATAACGGTAGAGGGGTTGACCGAGATATTCTGCGGCTGCTTTAGCCGTAGCAAGGGAAACCGCAAGAATGGCATTGGCACCGAGGTTGGATTTGTTCTCACTGCCATCCAGTTCCAAGAGGCACTGGTCAATCACCGTCTGATCAAGGGCGTTGAGATCCACAAGGGCACTGAGAATCTTGGTTTCAATGTTTTCCACCGCTGTGAGGACACCTTTGCCACCGTAGCGCTTGGGATCGCCGTCCCGCAGTTCATGGGCTTCAAAACTCCCTGTTGAGGCACCACTAGGAACCTGCGCCAGTCCAACAATGCCACAATCCAGTTCAACTTCTGCTTCTACCGTGGGGCGCCCCCGCGAGTCGAGAATTTCGCGGGCACGAATCGTTGCGATCGCCGTATCCATCATCTGCTTATCCTCAATATGCAGCTAGATTGTACGATAGATGCCCGATAAAACTGAAATGGCTTAAGGATGACCTAAGCTATAAAGTGTCCTGTATTGCATTGCGTTTCTTGTCTGAGACTGGTTTAATTTGAGTCAACTTTGGTCTATATCATCCACAATTTGGGGGGGAATGATTACTTAGACCTTTAGTCAGCTTCACTTGCCCGACCATTCGTAGGAATCCATCATGACCACTATTGCCCGAAGTTGTTCCCCGCAGTCTGAGATACCTGCCCGCCCTATCACTACCGAGGCCGTTCACTATCAGGTTGTGCATTGGATTAGGGGTCGCTTTCGGATTCGCATTCCGCGGTTGGGCTTTGATGCAGAATATGGGGCACGGCTGCTCTACATTGTTGGCAGTTTACCCGCAGTGACAACCGCACGCATTAACCCCCCTGCCCGCTCCCTTGTGGTGGAATATAACCCCAAGCTTTTTGGGGAAGCCCTAGCAACGATTCAGGGGCAAATTTTTGAGTCGATTCAAGTGGCGGCCAATCCAGACCTTCCCGCCCTCAGTACTGAGAGGGCCACCCCTGCGACTGAAGCTCACGAAATTAACTATTGGGAACGCTTGGGCTTACCGGCGCTGGGTTTGGGGTTGAGTGTGGCCTCCCTGATGGGGGTACCGATTCCCGGCTATGTGATTGCCAGTGTGGTGATTGCCGGGGCAATGCCGGTGTTTCAGCGAGCATGGGAAGCGATTCAGGAGGAAAAACAGTTAACGATTGACTTCCTCGATGGGTTGGCAATTTCCCTCCACACTATGCAAGGACACTATTTTGCTCCCTCCTTTATGCTGGGTTTGATTGAGGGGGGGGAAGTGATCCGCGACCTCACGGCACGGGGATCGGAGCGGGCGAACCTTGATTTGCTCGACTGTCTGGGCAAAACCGCCTTTGTGGAACGGGATGGCCTTGAGGTGGAGGTGGCAGTCAAGGATCTCGTGGAGGGCGATCGCGTGGTCGTCTATCCGGGGGATCAAATTCCCGTTGATGGCATTATTTTGCGGGGCACAGGCCTGATTGATCAGTGCAAACTCACGGGCGAGTCCGTACCGGTAACGCGCACTGAGGGGATGGAGGTTTTTGCTTCGACCCTACTGGTGGATGGTCAGTTGGTGATCTTAGCGGAGCGGGTGGGTCACAATACCCGTGCGGGCGTGATTGTCGGTTTAATGCAGTCGGCACCGGTGCATGACACTCGCATTGAAAACTATGCGGCTGCTGTCGCTAACCAGATGGTGGTGCCTACCTTGGCCATTGGGGCAGGAGTGGGTTTGCTTTCTGGGGATTTGAATCGGGCGATCGCCCTGCTGACCCTTGACCTCGGTACGGGGATTCGGGTCTCAGTACCCACCACGATTTTGTCGGCCCTCACCTATGCGGCCCAACATGGCGTTCTCATTCGCAGTGGCCGGGCGGTTGAAAAACTGGCGCAAATTGACACGATTG
>FQKF010002148.1_pt1 | contig 12158 bp, 10 predicted proteins | sample 1504521 | NCBI WGS metagenome assembly FQKF01 (sample SAMEA4475357, study PRJEB15587) | soil metagenome | biome: Soil; feature: Field | place: India | collected 2015-03-11 | depth 0 m
CTGGTTCAGCGGGTTTTGGGGCACTGCGCCGGGTGCGGTGCCCCAAAACCCTTGATGTTTCGCCCGCGATGCACAGGAAACATCAAGGGTTTCAGCTTATTCGGAATTTACGTTACGTTTAGAGTTCCCACTGCATTGACAATCTCAAACAATCTCACCGCGGGTTTTGGCACTCAACAATGCTAAACACAATTTGTGATGTGAGAGACGTGGTGTGAGAGACCTCCTCTGCGCGTCTCTCACACCACAAATCGTTAAAATCAATCGTTAGCGAAATCAGCACACGGTTTTGGACGTTTGTGTCGTCAGGCAAGCTTCATGACACGTCGGTAGGCGATTTCCATTTCTATGGCACCGGGCGATCGCCGTTGACTTTGCCATTGGCTTTGGGCAAATAGTTCCTGACTCAGAGCCTCTACATCAATACGGGTGACTCTACCGTCCTGCACCACCTGCCGACCATCGACCCAGGCATGTTGCACCACATTAACTGGACGCCCCAGCACCAGCAGGCCAATCGGATCGGTGCGGGGAAGGAGCGAAAGACGGGTCAGGTCGTACAGCACTAGGTCAGCTTTCTTGCCGACCGTCAGCGTTCCCACTTGGTCAGCCAGTCCTAGGCCCGTTGCCCCCCCTAATGATGCCATTTGCACCGCCTCACGTGGAGAAATCCAGTTGCGGTACTCAAAATCATTGGTGTTGTGGAGAATGGAGCCAATCTTGATGGCTTCCAGCAAGTCTTGCGAGTCGTTGCTGGCGGCGCCGTCGCAGCCAAAGGCAATATTTACACCGGCCTGCCGAAACTTCAAGACAGGGGCAATGCCGCTGCCTAGACGCAGGTTACTGAGGGGATTATGCACCACGGTTGAGCCGGTTTCCCGCAAGATTTCAATATCGGCATCCTCCAGCCAGACACAGTGGGCCAGAGAGGTCCGCGTTCCCAAAAAGCCCAATTTTTGCAGGTGCTTCACGGCACTGTAGCCATATTTTTCCTGAGCCAGCAACACCTGAGCTTTGCTTTCCAGCAGATGGGTATGGCGACAGAGGGAGTGGCGATCGCTCAGTTCCACACACCCCTCAAACAACGCATCAGAGCAGAGCTGCATCCCCGTAGGAGCCGTCATGATATGAATCCCTGCGTCTGGGCGGTGGTAACGGTCTACTAGCGTTGCCAGTAACTCCAAGGTTTCAGCCGTACTGCGGAGGTAGGGAATGTGCGTCCGCGGATCGCCGCCAGAAGGCAAGGCCGCAGTGGTTGCTTCGTCCTGAAGCAGTGGCCCGACGAAGGCCCGAATACCCACTTCCCGATAGGCGCGAATCACCGCATCCACCGATTCTTCCTCCAGCCCCGGAATAATGACGAGATGGTCTACCACGGTGGTGCCACCAGACAGCAGCGTTTCAACCGCTGTCCCCAGGGCTGAGAGATAGAGTTGCTCTGGATTGAGCGGGGTGAAGTCATACAGTTCAGCCAGCCACAGTTCCAGGGGACGGGGCGGGATCATCCCCCGCTGCCACATTTCGGAAGAGTGCGTGTGGGCATTGACAAACCCCGGCAGCAAAAGATGATTGTTCCCGTTGATTACGGTTCCCTGCGGGTCTAAACGAGGCGCAATGGCGGTAATGCGATCGCCCTCAATGCGTACATCAGCCTGGACATAATCGAGTTCCGATGGAATGATTGCTTGCTGAATGGTATAGCCCACGATTTGCGTTTTCCCCAATAAAACATCCGTTCATAAACATAAACGAGCCTGCCCTGATCCTCAGATGGCAAGGCGTCAGAATGATCGTAAGGTACTCCGTACACCCACCTCCGCGATTCAGCAAGACAGGAGGAAGATACTCCAAACTGCCATCCTAGATATCTCAACACAAAATCTGAAATGACTTCAACCTGGATTTACCCCTACCCGCCCCTCATCATGGGGACTTTACTGAAACGCTACAAGCGCTTTTTTGCGGATATTCAACTCGACAGTGGTGAAATCATCACGGCCCACTGTGCCAACACTGGCCCCATGACTGGCGTGAACATTCCCGGCAACCGGGTCATGGTCTCCCAGAGCGACAATCCCAAGCGATCGCTGGCCTACACCTGGGAGTTGATCGAACTAGGCGACCCTGCACCAACTTGGGTGGGGGTGAACACCAGTCTGCCCAATCGCGTCGTACGAGCCGCCCTGGAAGCAGGAATTTTCCCCGAACTAGGCGCTTATCAGGAAATTCGTGGAGAAGTTCCCTACGGACAAGACCAGAAAAGTCGGGTTGACTTTCTGCTGACAGGTGGCGATCGCCCCGTCTACATTGAGGTCAAAAATACCACTTGGGCGCAGGGAAGCCATGCCCTGTTTCCCGATACAGTTACTACTCGCGGTCAAAAACATCTGCGAGAACTCACCGACTTGTTGCCGAACGCCCGTGCGGTCATGCTTTACTTTATCAATCGGGGTGATTGTCCTTACTTTTCCCCCGGCGACAGTGCCGACCCCACCTACGGTCAACTGTTGAGGGAGGCGATCGCCCGTGGCCTAGAAGTCTTCCCCTGCCGCTTTGCGATCAGCCCTGAGGGCATCCGCTACCTAGGGCTGGCGGACTTAGATATCGGGGGAGATGCGTAGGGCTAGATCCCACGGCTGCACTGCTCACTTCTACCACTTACTCCCCCTTTGTGACCCGTGTTTCTGTATGCCCTTTGTGACCCATGTTTCTGTATGATAATGGAGCCAGTTTTTTGAAAAAGGTCTTATGCTGACGCTCAAGATTGTCGTTTATATCGTCGTCCTTTTCTTCGTCTCCCTCTTTGTGTTCGGCTTCCTGTCTAACGACCCGGCTCGTAACCCCAAGCGTCGCGACCTCGAATAGGAACTTCCTGCCAAGGATGCGGCGTCAGTGATCAGAGTCCGCCGTTTGACAATCATTTGACCATGAGGGTAGCCAAAGCCCTGCGGCTGGGGTTTTTGAGTTGTTTGAGTGTGTGAGTGTATGCCCTATTCGGTTCCGCCGCCTGCCCTTCCCCCAGTCTTTGAGGTTGCGTCTTCCCCTGCATCAAATCCGGTGACCTTGCCCCAGACCTCCAGTTCTCCAGAGGAGGGTGGGTCGGGGCAGGTTTTTTTGGTGCCTGAGCGTCGGTCTGAGGCAAAGCGCCAGTCGGCTAGTCAGGCGCGCTTTGAAGCTCAGGCCGTGCCTCCAGGGACACCCCCCGCTGGCGAAGGGGCAGAGGTGACTCCCCAAGGGAGTGCACCCCCTGCGATCGCCCAGACCACGCTGGCGGAAGAGGCTGTTGTGGTAGACAGATCTTCAACTCAGCAAACGCCTCAGCAGTTTCAGCGGCAAGCGATCGCTCCCCCTCCCCTCAGCAGCCGTCCTCGTACCGAATACCGGGCTGCGTTGCTGCAACCTGCCGACCCACACACGGCGACTGTTCCCGCTAGTATCGGCGGTGGCAGTCCGGTTCGTCTTCCTGTGGCTAGCGTTCCGATCGCACAACACTCCCAAGCTGCTGGGGGCGAAACCAGGTTCTCGGCCCCAGCAGCAGTGGCACAATGGCAGTTTGCTGTAGGGACGCGGTTAGGGGCAGAGGGCGATCGCTCCTCGCCCGACCCCGCAGCGCCGCTGTTTGTGCCACTCACAGCGTTGCCCGTAGCCGCTGACCACCCTCCCCAATCAACCGTTTTTAGGGCTGAGGCAACACGTGCGAATCCTGCTTGGCAGCCCAGTCCTTCCCACCTTGACGCTGGGAGATGGGTTAGATCTCCAGCAGCGGCCACAACAACTACCACCCTGGAGGAAACCCCGCTAGGGCATGACAACCTGTTTCCGGCCTTGACTGACCTCGCCAACGATCGGTCTACCGTCGTTCCACTGGCCCAGAGCAACCCTTCCCCAACCACTCCATCGGATGTGCCTGGACCATCCGCCTCTGAGACCGATCAGCAGCAATTGTTGATCATTCCCAATACGCCCAATGCTCCAATCGTCCCCTCAGAGACTCCCCCGACGGTAACAGGGCCAGCAATCACCCCTCCAACCGACAACTCGGATGGTACGGGCGAGCCGATTGAGATTAATGCCGACCTACAGGAGTACGACAACCTCAGGCAGGTATTTACCGCTCAGGGCAATGTAGTGATGCGGTTTCGGCAGGCCGTGCTGCGGGCCGACCAAGTGCAGGTCAATTTGCCAAACCGGATTGCGGTGGCTGAAGGGAATGTGTCCTTGGTGCGGGGGCAGCAGGAAATTCGCGGCGATCGCTTTGTGTATAACTTTGTGCAGGAGCAGGGACAAGTCACGAATGCTCGTGGGGAGGTGTTTATCCCTGCTGCCGAGGCGGATTTTTCGCTAGAGCCTTCGCCAACCCTGGGGACGGGCGTGCCACAAACTATCCCCACTCGTCCTCGGCGGGGACAAGTGGTGGGCCGTCAAGGGTTAACCTTTAACCTGGGCAGCAATCTTGGTCAGATCTTTAATGCCGGCAACCAAGGGGGAGAACTACGGCGCATTCGCTTTGAGGCCGAGCAAATTGACTTTAATCCAGATGGCTGGATAGCAACGAATGTCCGCCTGACCAACGACCCATTTTCGCCCCCTGAACTGGAGTTGCGATCGCCCCGGGTGACCTGGACGCGCGAGACTGAGACCCGCAGCATTTTGAGGGCCAGAAATCCACGCCTGTTCTTCGACGGCGGCTTCAGTCTGCCGCTGCTGCAAAACCGGGTGGTGATCGATAGCCAACGTCGGGACAGCTTTGGCCTCGCCAATATTCGCTACGATGATGACCTGGGTGGACTTTACCTGCAACGCAATTTCACCATCATCGATTCGCCCCAGGTGCGGCTTACCGTCACCCCCCGCATTCTGGTACAACGGGCGATTGATGAAAATAACTTCAACTTTTTTACGGGGTCTAGTTATGGTCTGTTGACCCGCCTCTCGGCAAACTTGAGCCCCAGCACAACGCTGTCGGGATCGTTGAGCCTGAATGCCCTTGACTTTTCGGGTCTAGAGGATAATCTTCGGACTAGTTTGCGGCTCCGGCAAGGGATCGGAGACCACACACTGTCGCTTGAATATAGCTATCGCGATCGCCTGTTTAACGGTTCCCTAGGATTTCAGGACGTCCGTAGCAGCATTGGGGCTGTCCTGACGTCACCCATTTACACCCTGGGAGACTCAGGAATTAACTTGAGTTACCAAGTGGGGATACAGTCCATTACTGCCAAAACCGACTTTGCCGAGTTGCTGGAGAATTCCGACGACGACCTGACGACCCTAACTCGCGTCCAGGGGTCAGCGTTTCTGGGGCGCGAGTTTCGTCTTTGGCGAGGCACCCCCCTGCCCGCCACCCCCAGCCAAGGGCTGCGGTTTACACCAAACCCCCTTGTGCCCTTTGTCAATGCCTTTGTCGGCACTCGTGGCGTTTTAACCTACTATTCGGATGGTTCCGACCAGTCCACTCTCTCAGCAACGGTAGGCATTCGAGGGCAGTTGGGCCATTTCTCGCGCAATGTTTTTGACTACACCGCCTTCAACCTATCCTACTCGGATGCACTGATTACGGGGGACTCTCCGTTTCTGTTCGACAGACGAGTCGATCGGCGTGTTTTGAGTGCGGGGATCACACAGCAAATCTATGGCCCCTTCCGGGTGGGGTTCCAGACGGCCTACAACCTGGAGAGTGGTAATGAAATCGATACCAACATTGTGCTGGAGTATCAACGCCGTACCTATTCCATTGCAATCGTCTATAATCCTGTCCGCCAGGTGGGCGCTCTAACGCTCAACATTAATGACTTTAATTGGGGAGATTTTCAACAACCCTTCTCTGGTCTGGAATCGCCCTAGTTTGCGTTGTTCAACCTGCCTGGGATTTCACCAGTTAGCCCACATTGCCCAACACGCCTCAACCCGGGGGCACTAGGCTAATTGCACTTTTTAACAGAAAGCCCAAGCAATTGAAAGAGTTGGGTTATGGTGGATCTAATTCATAACCTGTGGAAAAATTTCCTCTAAGCGAGAAGATTTTCTCTGGTGGTACCTGGTCTGCTCACCAAACTCCGGTCACTCCGGTAAGGATTGCTCCAGATCCAAAACCTATCAATCGAGTGGCGGTTTGGTTTTTGTGAGCTGTCCCAGCCAACAGTTGACAAAAATCAACCTGAATCTTGATTCCTCAGCTTAACTCCCTAGATACTGGCTGCTGGCTGCGGCTAGGCAGTCAAGGGGACGTTGCCCCCCTTGGCAAGAAATGTCGTTTCCCGCGCGCTCTTGAATCGTTGAAGGGTTTCTTGAGAGCATCTAGGCAGAGAGGGAGCGATCGCCCTTGTCTCTTCCCCCTGTATCGTCACCAGTCCCCTCGTCAATGGCAGAAACCGCAAATGGCTTGAGAGAACTGGAATGCCAGGCCAAGACTGAGTCGCGAGTGGGCTGAAGGGAACTGCTATCCTGGCTCAATCGCTCTCTAGTTGTCAATCAGGTCTGAATTCTGAGCCCTGACCTGACTGGTTGTCGTTTTCACCATGAGCTTTGATGTTGGCCTATCGCTCTTACGATTATGACAGACCCCGAAAGAGATCCGGTAATTCGTGATGCTATTGACTTGCTAGAACAGTATAGTTTCGACCTAGGCGCTTTTTCTGCAGAGCAGCTAGTGGGCTACTGGTTGAGGCGTTACTCGCCACAGTGGATTCGCACTGCCGTAATTGAGGCACTCTACCAGGGCCGCTATAAGGCAGTTTCAGTCGGGCAAATTTTGGGCATCTGGGGACGGCGAGGACGCTCGATCGCTCACTTTAGTGGTGAATTTGAGCGGATCGTTGCAGGCCAAACGTTTGCCACTGGTCTATCGGCGAATCCCGACGTTCCCCCAGACTTGCCCTTGGTTGCCAACGCAACAGCGGAGACCGCCGTGACCGCTGAAGCCCCTGCTGCTCAGGCCGCGGCTAGTGAGGCGATCGCCCCAGCCGCGGCCGAGAGCGCCGTGGCTGAGCCTGACTCCAATCCTGCCACTGACCTGAGTGCAGCAGATTCTGGGGGTCAGACTGCCACTAAGCCTGCGATCGCACCTCCGATCGCACGGGGCAATCCCTCATCCACCACGTCGCTGGCGCCAGAGACTGACCCTGATTGCAATGGTTCCCCAGGGTGGGGAGAAACCCAGGTTGAGCGGTCTCCGGATGCTGGGCAGGAACCAGACAAACCGTTGACCGATTCCTCGGCGTGCTCACACACAAACGGAGCGAAGGGACTCACGTTTCCCCCCGTCCCCGACACAACCTCAGACAGCCTAGCTGCCCCTAGCCATGCCGGTTCACCCGAAATCTGGGTGCAGGGTGATGCCAGCAAGTATCCTATCCATCGCTTTGTGCCAGAACCAGAGCGGTCCGTATTTTATGTCAAGCTGCGAGCCGTAGCCTACAATACTGTTTTTCCTCAGATCAACTTTTATTGACACACGCCTGCTACTCTATTCCTGAGTAGTACAATTGATCTAATCGGGCTGGTTGTTTTGTGCGTCCATTCACCCCCCATCCCTGCCTTTGACCTATGGCGATTATTGCCCTTAAAGCCTGGTATCTTCGGGAATACGCGCCGATCCGTGAGCTGGAGAAGCGGCCCCACGATCTGCGGTTGAGCCGCAACAGTTTGCTGAAATCTGCCCTGCGTGCTGATTTTTTGAACGACAGCGATGAGATTAAGCAAACGGAATGGTTTCAGCGATATCTGGAGGGCGAAATCGTGGAATTTTATGTAGAGGGCAGTGGAGGGTATACCATTGCCAACATTGACCTGATCAGCCATGAAATCTACCTCACCAAACAAGAGGTGATGGCTCACCTGGAACCCATGATTTTCCTGTGCTACCAGACTGATTTTGCAGACTCCAGCGACCTGTTGCGCGACGAAATCCGCGAGTTTTTAGAAAGGTTCAACAAGCGATCGCGCATTCCCTTAACGCTAGAGGAGTCTCATCGTCTTACCGAAGGCCCCACCCGGCTGGCCAGTTCCCTCATGCGCAAGATCCGCAAATCGCTGCTGTTTATTGCCGATGTCACTCCCATTGTGCAGATCGACGCCACGCCGCCTCGTCTGATCCCCGACCCCACTGTATGCGTGGAGGTGGGTTACGCCCTGCAATGTAAACGAGCCGAACAGATCGTGGTGGCTCACATGGAACGGCCAGATTTCCCGGGCCAGTTTCCCTTTGACCTCACCAGTAGCAGTCGTCTTAGTTTTCGCCACAAAACTGACCTGCGTAAGCAACTCCCCACCCTACTGGAAGAGCAGTTGCAGCGGTTTAGCCTAGTTTAGCGTCTTGCTCTGTTTTGCTTTTTCTGGCTTTTTGGGCATATTGAACCCAGGCTTTCGATTTAGATGGGGGCGATCGCCCTATGCTTAGATTTAGATCTAGATCGGATGCAAACCTAGATTCCGATGCAAACAGTCGGATCTCTACTGCTGAGGCGTTAAGGACGAGCATTACCCATGCCGAGAACTCCATCTGAAATTGCCGTTCACATCATGCTAGAGGGCGGACACCGCGAAGAAGTCCGCTTCCCTACTATTCAAGATTTCCAGAAGTGGTATAGCAACGAACTGGTGCCCAAGTCCGGTTCGGAGGATTTCATTAATGTGCCGATTAAGAACATTCAGGGTGAGTACATGGTGCTGCGTCCCTCGCGGGTGCTGGCTCTGCGCGTGGAACCGATTTTCTCAGGTAGCGTCGATCGCTTCTAAGTAAACGGTTTCATAGGACTGAGTTGAGTATATGGTGGGGGCATTGGTCAAAACCCAGGGAGTTTGTCGGCAAACGTTTTGGAAAAAAAAGGGGCAACGGGCTGGTTTGGCACTGGCAGGAGCGATCGCCCTCGCCAGCTTGCCCTTGAACTGGGCGATCGCCACACCACAGATCGCCCAAGCTCCTGTGCGCCCCACTGCCCCACCGCCATCACTCCCGCTGCAACTCCGCCCCACCCAGGAGATGCTGCGGACGCATCGTTATCCTGCACTGCTGGCCTGGGATGATCAACTCTGGGGCGTGCCCAATGCCGCCACCAATCGACGGGCCTTGTTGACGGCGATCGCCCATTCCCTGCGCTATCTTGAGACTCCCACCGCCGCCACCCTCTATGCCCAATACCCAGTACCAGGTATTACCCTCGAGCGGGTGAGACGCAGCCTCATCCGGTTTCGTCACCTGCTCCAGACTGCTCGTTCGGCAACGCAGCTACGAGAGGCAGTGTTGCGAGAGTTTGAGTTTTACCAATCGGTGGGGCATGATGGCCAAGGAACGGTTGCCTTCACAGGCTACTTTGAGCCGACCTACGTTGCGAGCCGAGTTCCGACGGCAGAGTTTCGCTATCCTCTCTACCGCCTGCCGCCAGACTTGGCCCAGTGGCCCACCCCCCATCCCAGCCGTGTTGACCTGGAAGGAGTCGATGGCTTACAAGGATCCCAAGGGCGGTTGCGAGGATTGGAACTGGTGTGGTTGCGCGATCGCCTGGAGGCGTTTTTGGTGCAGGTGCAGGGTTCAGCCCGCCTGCAACTCACTGACGGCAGCACGATGACCGTGAACTACGCCGGACGCACGGAGCATCCCTACGTCAGCATCGGCCGGGAGTTAATCAACGATGGCAAGATGCGTGAGGCAGACCTGACGCTGCCAGTGCTGCTGGAATACTTCCGGCAAAACCCGCAGGAACTTAACACCTACCTGCCCCGCAACCAGCGGTTTATCTTTTTCCGGGAAACGGCAGGGGCGCCCCCCTTGGGCAGCCTGAATGTGCCCGTCACCCCAGAACGGTCAATCGCTACCGACAAAACCCTGATGCCACCAGGGGCGATCGCTCTCATCCAAACAGCACTCCCCGTCATTGAGAATGGGCAACTCGTCCCCGAACTTACGAGCCGCTTTGTGTTAGACCAGGACACTGGAGGGGCGATTCGGGGGCCCGGACGAGTGGATGTGTTTATGGGAACAGGAGAACTAGCGGGCGATCGCGCTGGTTTGATCAACACGCCAGGACAGTTGTACTATCTCCTCGTGAAGGACTAACAGCCTGGGTCAATGCACCCTCATGCTGATATTGCGGTTTTCATGGTTATGAGAAGCAGTCACGTAGTACGAGATCCTGCTGGTTAAGGGGTTGTGTGGTATGGTCACAGACCACACCGCTGCAAGCAGCCGTGTTGACTCTATCGGTGATTGGGGCAGCGAGTTGTGGCATAGCTCCGCATGAGAGTTGCGGCTTCTGCTCAGAGACTCGCCAAATTGGAACAAGTTGTGCAAGAATGAGTCAAAATACTCATCAGGTTTTCTGTATGAATTGCTCCGTGATAGCGTTGCATTATTGATGCGCTCAGACAAGCATTCATGCAGCACACCTGTAATACGGAATCCGTCCGTTATTGGTAACAGTTTGTCGTGGTGTAAAGCGTGTGCTGTGTGTACGTTTTACACCGCAACAGACCGATTCAGTCACCGATAGAGTCAGTACGATTCCTACGATTCAACTAGTGGGCTGTCTTCCACGCCAGGATGCCTCTTTTCATCGCAATAGAGATTACTCAATTGCGAGGGTAGGGCAACCCTGATAGTTGGAACGCCATATTGGGTCAAGCTAACCCGTAATATGGAAGTCGGCAGTGTTCATTGCAGGTACGCCTACTCGTGAAGTTATTTGTTTTTCACACTCCAGAACTAACGCCCACCGATCGTGTCCCAGATTGTGCGATCGCCGTCGATGTCCTCCGTGCCACTAGCACTATGGCAACTGCTTTAGCCTCAGGGGCAGAAGCAGTGCAGGTCTTCAGCGACCTCAACCAATTGCTAGAAGTCAGTTCCCACTGGCCGATTGACAAGCGCATCCGGGCAGGCGAGCGGGGTGGCTCTAAGGTCGAAGGATTTGACTTTGGCAATTCCCCCCTAGGCTGCACCGCCGAAGTGGTCGGTGGACGACGACTGTTTATCAGTACAACAAATGGGACTCGCGCCCTCACGTGTGTCCAGCGAGCTTCAACAGTGCTAGCTGCTGCCTTGATCAACCGCAAGGCCACTGTCGATTACTTGCTGGAACACCGCCCCGAAACGATCTGGATTGTTGGGTCTGGCTGGGAGGGGGCCTTCGCCCTGGAAGATACGGTCTGTGCAGGAGCGATTGCCCACAGCCTGATGACACAACTGAATCTCTCCCTCGATGAGTTTGCTGGCAACGATGAGGTGATTGGTGCCGTCTCACTCTATCAGACCTGGAAAGACCGCCTCTACGACTTGCTCTGCCATGCTTCCCACGGGAAACGCCTCCTCCGTTTGGAATGCTACGACGACCTGAAATATTGCGCTTGCTTAGATATTCTTGATGTGATCCCCATTCAGCAAGAACCAGGCGTTTTAGTCAAGCACGAAAGTCTAATTCGGATCGCGTCTTAAGCGTTTGGACGGGATCGTTTGGACTTGGATTATAACGAGATGGGTTGTTGCAGGCGATCGCTGACGCGCCAGTGACGCATCCAGCGATAGCTGACGATATTCAGCAGCAGCCCTACCAGAAATAAAATAACCATTAAGGTGATTTGAGACCAGACAATAGGCTGCACGCCTAAGTCCATGACGATATGGAGGAAGTTGAGCACTGAGTAGAGAGCAGTCACAACGAAGTGAAACCCGCGGAACTGCCGGGAATGGGTAAATAGCGTTGCGACCATCAGCAGCAGAGGAAGGGCAAAAAAGGCTAACATCAGCCAGAGAATCCACCCAATCTCCGTAGTGGCATCTCCTTCGGTGTGGGCAATGTCAATCCCATGAAACAGAGGCATTAGTCCGAGTTGCGTGTGGAACAGGGTTCCCAATAAAAAAACGCCCCAAAGGGTAATGATTTTTGTCGGATAGCTAGTCTCCATGCGGTTCACCACTCCTTTCCCCAGCCAGGGCAACCACGAAAAAAGCGTCTCCTTCACCACCCTAACGCACCCCACCAACGATTGCATGAGGCATTAACACAACGTGAATTCGGGCAGCGCTGCCCCCCTTGCTATTCTGGGCGCGACGCGCTCAAAACAGCAAAAGCTGCGGGGCACTGCACACCGCACGATTTGTCGTGGTATAAAACGTACGCCGCGTGTACGTTTCATAACGTCAGTTCTGGTTAAGAAGGGTTTGG
>FQKF010076144.1_pt1 | contig 12151 bp, 9 predicted proteins | sample 1504521 | NCBI WGS metagenome assembly FQKF01 (sample SAMEA4475357, study PRJEB15587) | soil metagenome | biome: Soil; feature: Field | place: India | collected 2015-03-11 | depth 0 m
TCACTGAAGAGCGCTTCCCAAGAGTACTTCCAGCTGAGAAATTTTGTCATTGCATAAGTACCGATAACAAGAACGTTCTTGTAATCACCCATTGCAATGTACCTTGCAGCTATATCGAGCATCAAGGCTCCGTTAGCACAGGAAGCATTAACATTAAAAGCGAGTGGTTCTGCTTTGTGTGCACCTATCAAGTACTGAACGCGAGGAGCATCTGGTGGTGAAACGGACTCTGGAGTATCAGTTCCAACAATGATTAAATCTATTTCCTCAGGGTTCATTCCTATCCTTTGTAAAGCTTTTTTTGCCGCTTCAGCTGCCATATATGTTGGTGTTTCCCAATCTTCAGAGACATGTCTGTGATTGATGCCTATCACTTCCGAAAAATATGGATCGATGGTAAATAATGTTTTCTTTTCAAATTCTGCGTTACTCATAACTTTTTGTGGAACATACATTCCTGAAGAAATAATCTTTGCATACTTCATACAACCTACCTCCCAAAGCAATTGTTGTGTGCTTCATAAGTATGATTAACGATGAATCACTCGTTATGTTTTTAGTGAATCAGCTTTCACATTATACCACTCATAGCCTGGTAAAAACTATAAATGATTAGTGACAAATATCGCACGTAATAGCAAAAGAGGTTAAATAAATTCTCATTTTGCCTAAATGCTCTTGATTTCTTTAATTTTCTTAATAAAAAAATTGACCAGGCTAATTTAAAAGCCTGGTCAGGTTAGTTTATGAAATTCATCAAATGTTGAGCAGTTTAAATTCCCAAATAGTTTTTTATATTGCTTTCTTTGTCGATAACTGGTACTATGTTACCTTCTTTGGACGTCATAATTATAACCATCCCAGGTCCGTGACCAGTTTTGAAGCAATCGGAATGGACAACTATACCTATTGAAACTGCGCCTCCTTTGTAGCCACCCGCACCATAGCCGTTGTAATGATCAGATATAGCGACGAGGTCCCCGATTCTCACTTCATCAAGTTTGTATTTCCTTATTTCCTCTTTGTCCAAGGTATTCATGTCGTAATCCGTTGCTGCTGGATTACCTGCACCGATTCCAGAGCCTGTGAGATGTGAAGGAACGATCGCTGTTACTGGTACATGAAGCTTTTTCTTCTGAACTTTTATTGGTATCTTTTCAAATAGCTCTGGGTCTATGTTGAAGATCTTTACCTCAGGAAAGTCAACGAGTTCCAATCCTTGTCCCCAGGCTTTGATTTGGATTTTATCTCCAATAGCCAATTTTTCTTTATCCGGAACCCAAATCAGGACGTGATCGATCCCACCATGTTTGCCTATAACATACCCTTCCATTCCTTTTCCATCACCAGATACTACAGTGGCTTTGTTACCGATGCAGGCTAATGCCATGCATGTTGGATTAATATCTTTGTCCTTGTTCTTCGCACTGACATCTGGCTCAATATGATCTCCATGCATCTTGAATGCATTATCGCCAAGACCAAAGTTGTAAGTTATACCACCAACTCCAGGAAAGTAATATACTCTTCCATCACCATCAACAACTGGCATTCTAACAACGGGATGTGCAACTTCAACAAGTATAGAGAGCTTTACCACGCTTTCTTTGTTCGTTTTAATGTTGTTCTTTTTCAACTTCTCCACCTCCAAAAGATTAGAAAATACATTGAATTACCACTGATTTGTGTGCATCTTTCGATTGTCTACTTCTTGTAATGAATGATATGGTTTCTCTTCGTCGGCATATCCGATACCGATTACACAGAGTACACGGTAGTTACTGGGAACATGTAATATATTCTTGATTTCCGCCTCCACGGAGAGATTATTATAGTACCTCTCATGGGCATGTCCCCAACAGCTTGAAAGGCCATAATCAACAGCTAAAAGTTGTACGTACGAAGCGACGATAGAAGCATCGGAAATCCATGTAGAGCTTGACTCATCTGCAACAATTACAAAACAGGCAGGTGCTGTCGAAAGGAAAGAAAACGCACCTTCTCTTGACTTCTTGATCTTCTCTATTACGTGCTTGTCCGTTACAATAACTATATCAACTGGTTTCTGATTTCTTCCGCTTGGTGCAAGCAATGCGTATTTGGCTATTTCCTGCAATTTTTCGTATGGAACAGTCTCATTTTTGTATTGCCTAATGCTTCGCCTCTGAAGTATAACATCTCTTAATTCCATAAAATCCCCCCTTAATAATTGTTCGCACTGCAAATTTATTATACAACACCTATTCAGAATTTGTTATCATCAGATGTGATCTTTTTAAAATGAAAAACCAGCCACAAACGCTATATTTCGCAGTGGCTGGTCTGTTTTGAAGAAGATACTATAAATTACTTATTTGATTTATCCATCTTTTCTAAAGCCTTAAGGGCAACGGTATTAAGGAAATTCCATGGTTTATTGAAGTACGGCTGGAAGAAGAAATCGGCAAAAGCTAAGTCCTTTATTTTGTATTTATTTTGAATAGCGACAGAAAGTGTATTCGCACTCTCAGTTACGTCCGCCCTTGACATAACTTGACCTCCGACAATGGTTCCATCATCTTTTCTATAAACTAATTTTACGTAAACCGGTTCATAGTCAGGCATGAATTCTGGTCTGTTGTTTTCAATTGCATATATGACGTCATAGTCAATCCCTTTTTGCTGGGCGAGCAACTCGTTTATACCAGATGTCGCTACGTTGTAAGAGAACACTTTAACACCTGATGTACCTTGAGTTCCAGGATATCTTATCCTGTCCTCAAATAGGTTATACGCTATGATTGTTCCCATCCTAACGGCATTCGTTGCTAATGGAATATACTCGTAAGAGTCTGTAGGATTGTACCATACTGCTGCACTGTCGCCCGCAGCATAGGCATCTTGGTTAGAGGTGTGTAAATATTCATCAACAATCAAAGCGCCACCGGGCAGAGTTTTGAGTTTATCTCTAAAAATATCCGTATTCGGTCTGAATCCTGTTGCTAAAACTACCATGTCAGCTTCATAGACTGATTTATTCGTTACTACCTTCTTTACACAACCATTTTCTCCTTCGAATCTCACGACGGTTTCACCCAAGGCAAGTTTTACACCATTTTCTGTCATTTCATTCTCAAGAAGTTCAGTGAATTCCTTGTCCAAATATCTTGACAGAATTCTGTCTGCAATATCGATAAGTACTACTTCCTTTCCTCTATGTTTAAAAGCTTCAGCCAGTTCAACGCCTATATAGCCAGCACCTATAACAACTATCTTCTGAGCGTTCTTTGAGTTATTGGCTATATCCTTTGCATGGTAAAAGTTCTTCGAAAGAAGTATGCCTTGTAAATCTTTTCCAGGTACATCAGGAACAATTGGCCATGAGCCTGAAGTGATAACTAGTTTGTCAAAATGGTCTTTGAACGTTTCGCCAGTCTCTAAATTCTTTGCTATTACATACTTTTCATCAAAATTAACACCGAAAACCTCATGTCTCATTTTCATCTCTGCTCCTAAATCGGAGAGTGTTTTTGGAGATGAGTAAAAGAGCTTCATTGGATCTTTAACAACACCACCAATGTGGAGAGCAATTCCACATGAAAGAAACGACACCGTGTCATTCCTTTCATATGTGGTTATTTTCACATTATCACCGTACAGTTTCTTTGCTGTCGTAATAAAAGCAGTTCCTGCATGTGTGCATCCTATCACGATTACTTTCATACAATTCAACCTCCCATAGTTCTTTTCTGCATTTTTCAAGTGATTTATATCACTTACTACTTAGATTATACTAAGTCTATTTATAGTTGTCAAGTAATTTTGTTTTTAATAAAAAAGCTCGGCATTTACCGAGCTTTTTTGATTTTGTTCGACAAAGGAATTTTAGAAGCGCTAAATTTGAATATTATAGATCTTTGAATACTTGTCTCCTATATAATCAATGAAAGGAGACGCGCTAAAGGGCTTACCAGTAACAATATGGATTAATTCCATTGGTTCGTATAGCCTACCCTTCGAATGGACACTTTCCTTCAAAAATTTGGCTATGACATCAAATCTACCTTCTTCCACGACACTTTCAAACTCTATTTCTTCCTTCATTTTTTCGTAAATCTGCGCTGAATAGAAGTTTCCGAGTGCATAAGTTGGGAAATATCCAAACGAACCGCCAAACCAGTGTGGATCTTGCATACATCCGAATGTGTTGCTTGGCACTTTCAAACCAAAGTAATTTTCAAATCTCTCATTCCATATTTCTGGAATGTCCTTTGCAAAGATTTTACCATTTATTAGGTCCCTCTCAATTTCGAACCTGAGTATTATGTGCAGATTGTAGGTTACTTCATCGGCTTCCGTTCTAATATAGGATCTTCTAACGTTATTTGCACCTCTCCACAAGTCTTCAGGTGTATATGTCTTCATTTCCGGGAATATTTCAGTGAATTTATCATAAACACTTTTCCAGAATGATAGACTCCTACCGACTATGTTTTCCCAAAATCGTGATTGACTTTCGTCAAAACCGTAAGATGCACTTGCGCCAATTGGCAATCCATAGAACTCTTCAGGAATCGAAAGTGAATAAAGTGCATGACCAAATTCGTGTATCGTAGAGTATATTGAGTTTTTTATGTCCTCTTCAAAGTACCTGGTTGTTATTCTAACGTCGTTAAGCCCAACGGGATTGGTAAATGGATGAGTTGAGACATCGAGACGTCCCTTTTTAAAATCGTATCCTAAGTATTGCAACAACCAATGGTTGAACACTTTTTGTTTTTCTATTTCAAATGTTCTGTTGAACGGATCTTCGAATTTCTCGGCAGATTCTATTTTCTTCAGAACATCTTGGATAAAGATCTTTATTTCAGAAAATACTTTTTCTATTTCTTTCGCTTTTACTCCTGGTTCGTAAAGATCAAGTAGCGCATCATATGGTTCTGTCTCATATCCAAGAAGTTCTGCATATTTCTTGTTCAAATCTACCAATTTTTGAAAGAGTGGATAGAGTTCTTGGTAATTGCCTGTAAACTTTTCTGTTTCCCATCTGTGTTCTAAGAGTGTACTTAGTTGCATCATTTCTTCAAACATCTCAGGCGGTATCTTTTTATATCTATAATATTCTTTCTTACCTAACTTTATTATCTTCTCTTCAATATCATTGCTCGGCACCGATTCTTCAAGAAGTTTTTCTAATTCATCAGATATGAGAAGTTTAAACACGTATGTACTTATATCTGAGAAAGCTTTGGCACGATATTGTGCGGCATCAGGTGGCATGTAAGTTCTCATATCCCAGTACATGAGTGAAACGGCACTTTCAAACATCTCGGCTTTGCGATAGTATGTTTTAAGTTCTTCAACTTTTGACATTCAAAATCCCCCTTTGTCTTATAATATAAACTCTAATTCCATATTGTTGAGTCGATATTGCACAGCTTCACTTATAGCTAATTTATCAATCCGTTCACTGTTGTTAAGATCAGCAATCGTTCGCGCGACTTTAAGTATCTTATCTATCGCTCTTCCAGACAATCTAAATTTCTTGGAATATTCTTTCAGAAATTCTTCGGCGTTTTCTTCGAGGATTATGTACTTTTCAACCATTTTATGGGTTAGCTTTGCGTTAAGCTTTATTCTTTCATCCTTATACCTTGTGTTTTGAATTTCGCGTGCCTTAATAACACGTTCCCGTATAGTTTCACTTGATTCTGCAGCAATATTTGTTTTACCTCGCATTTCTTCAAATGTTATTCGCGGTATTTGAATTTGTATATCTATTCTATCAAGAATAGGACCTGATATGTTTTTCCAATATCTTCTGATTTCGTATGGAGAACACTTACAAGCTACTTCTTTGTCACCATAATGACCACAGGGACAAGGGTTCATAGCGGCGATGAACTGAAAACTGGCTGGAAAAACGTGAGTTGCTTTTGATCTTGAAACTGTAACAACACCATCTTCAAGAGGTTCTCTAAGTGCTTCTAAGACATCCCTGCGAAATTCTGGTAGTTCATCCAAAAAAAGTACCCCGTTGTGAGCTAACGTTACTTCCCCAGGTTTAACGTTTGTTCCACCACCAATTATGGCTACTGCGCTAGAGGTGTGGTGTGGGCTTCTAAAAGGACGTTCTTCAATTAGTTTGGAATCGAGTAAACCCACTGCACTGTAAATCTTCGATATTTCTATCTTTTCTTGTTCACTTAGCGGGGGTAATATTGTTGAAAATCTTCTTGCAAACATAGTTTTGCCAGTTCCCGGAGGTCCAACCATCAAGACATTATGCCCACCAGCTGCCGCCACTTCAAGTGCTCTCTTTGGCATTATGTGGCCCCTTATGTCTGAAAAATCGACTTCAGATTGTGATTTCTCAATACTTGGAATGGAGTGCTGCGGAGGCTGGTAATTCCCATTGCGGAGTGAAACGACAGTATCGTATAAGTTTTTAAACGCAAGAAACTTACTTTTTGTTGCTGATGCTTCAGGAATGTTGTCATAAGGTATTATGAATGTTGTGTCAGGCTGGCTGAATTCTAACAGAATAGGAAGGACGCCTTTAACTTTTCTGATATTTCCCTCAAGTCCAAGTTCTCCAAGAACAATCATATCGAGCGTAGGAATATATTTATTCGCACCAAGTATCGCTAAAGCGATTGCTAAATCAAGGTAGGTTCCCTCTTTTTTGACATCGCTTGGCGCAAGATTAACAGTTATTAATCCATCAGGAATCAAGATGTTCGAGTTTTTAAACGCGCTGAGAATTCTTTGCTTACTCTCTTTAACCGCTGCATCTGGCAATCCAACTATGTTTATATCTCGCTTGACACTCCTTGAATTTATATCAACCTCGACTGTCACGAGCAAAGGGCTTATACCAACTATCACCGCCGACTTGGTGCTAAAATACATACCCCTATCCCCCCGAAGAATCAAATTTCAGATTTTCTCAAGACTTCGTAAGCTCTTTGAGCTATACGTGCTGTAAGCCCCCATATTACATAATTATTGTATTTATAAAAAAGTACCTTATAAATCCCTTTCTTCCAAGGATAATCTTCACCATAAAGTATAAGAGAAAATGGAAAATCTTCTCTTGGTCTCAAATCCACATCTACATAACCTACAGCATATGGTTCTCCAAAATTGTCGATAGGTGCAAAAAAAGTCTCCTTGACTTCTTCATGATTGATTTTTAATTCATCAATTTCTAATGAGACCAAAAATGGAAATATAACAGTATTAAAAGGTGTTATTAAAGGCTCTAAGTCACGTATTAGTTTACAATTCGTGATACCAAGTTCTTCTCTTAGTTCTCTCAAAGCGGCATCTTTTGGTGTTTCGTATTCTTCTATTCTTCCTCCTGGGAAAGATACCTCAAGTGGTTGAGATATATTTTCTGCCCTTACTTCGAACAGAAAACTATCTCTATAAACTGGTACAGCCACAGCATAATAAGAAAACTCGCCGAGGAATCTCAAAGTCTCACCCACATTATTTAACTCCAGAATTCCAGTTCAATGGATTTGCAAATAAACTGTTCCAGAAACCGGCAGGTGTATCGTTAACATAGTAGCTTCTTACTTCTTTTCCGAATGCGTAAAGATACCCATTGCTCAGACTTATGTACTTGCCGTTAGGAACTGTATCAGAAAAGAGGATCTTTTTTGTACTTTTGTCTATAATAAGCAACTTGCCAGATGAAGTCATTATGTAAAGCTTTTCTTTACTTACGACCGCATCTGTTACCTCTTCGTTTATGGTCATGAATACTGATTTTCCTCTGAGAATCTGTGTTTCTTTTACCATAGGAACAAATTCGTAACTAACGCCCATATCATCATATAGGGTGAATCCGAGTTGCTGGCTGATATACGGAGTTTCAGAAACTACCGGCAGATTCTTTACTTTCCCTACAAAAGATTGAACAGATTTATCTCGCCATAAGTTACCTACACCATCTACTACAAATATTTTTCCTGACAGTGACACAGACGGTGGAACTACTGGGTATGAAGCTGTTCTATATGATGAAACTATGGAAGCATTTCTTATATTGTCTTTTAAAACATAGACTGTGCCATTATCCGTAACAACATACAAATAATACCCATCCCATGCGGGTCCTTGTGAAATATCGCCATCAAGCGCTAATTTCCACTTTAAACTTCCCTTTTCGTCAACAGCGTAAATGTTGTCATCCCATGAGGCAAGATATATATGTTCTCCAACCGTTACATGCCCAACGACTACAAAAGATGCCTTGTAAGTCCAATTTATCTTTCCGTTCGATATTGATAAGAGATTTCCTTTCAAAGTAGGTACATAGGCAACGTTATCCTTAACGGCAGGCTTTCCAAAGACATCATCGCTTAGCACTACCTTCCACACGAGCTCATAGAGCTTCGGGGTTTTCTGAACTGGTTGTGTTACTGTTGGTTTAACAATCGTTGGTTCAGGTTCTGAAGGCTTTTCTTGAGATGGATAATTTTTTTCAGATGTTTCAGTCTCTTTATTGGTCGTGGTTTGTGGTGTAGTCTGTATAGTAGTTTGCTGTGTACTCGGAATTTGAACTATTTGTTTTTCTCCTTCATCAGTTTCTGAACTCGAAGGAACTGGCACTAAGGATTTGACTGAGAATTTCAATTCCTTTTGCGTTAACTCTGACGAAATCACCAACGTTCCTGAGTACAGGAACGTTCCATCTGTCAGTAATGCTCCTTTGTAGGGAAAAGTTGTGCTAAGTCGTGCGTTGCCGCGGTAGAAATAAATCTTGGAATCATCTGCAAAGACGTGATAGATATCAAAGAACACATAATCTTTGAACTTAGGATATACCCTTTCCAATTTTATGTACTTTGGATTTGAAATATTAAAAAGCTGAGTTTGTGAATCAAAGACAGCTAAATAAGAACCACTCACCTTGATAGAAGAAGCGGAAGTTGATATAGACCAGACTATTTTGTCTTGGAAATAGCAAACTATCTGATTTCCCTCGATACCAATTATGTAATCGTCTTGAACGTAGATGCTTTTCATTTTCGATGAAACTGTTCCTATAGTTGTCGCATTTCCTTTCGAAATCTTGTAGACCTTTAGATTTGCCAAAACATAGTTTAACCCAACTCTTTGAGCATTCTTAATATCTATCTTTGTCTTCCCATCTAATGTATAGATGCCATCGGTTTGTATATAATAATACTCTGTGCCATCAAACAACAAATCATTCACTGTCAAACTCTTTATTAAGTTTCCTGATTCATCATATATCCCATTCCCAGAGACTAAAAGCGCACCAGCAAACACGTTAGAAAAAGATAGGAAGAAAAGATATGTAAAGAAAATTAAGTAAGCGAAGCCTCTTGCATTTTTAAAACTCAAATCACCCTTAACAAACACCACTATTACCCCCTGTTTTCTATTGATATCATGGTTCAGAATTCATTATACCATATCAAGAACTCTTATTTGTTAAGAAGTGAAACTTGCAGAATCAAAAATTTGAGATACATCGTTTCTAAGATATTGTAAATCTGAGGATGGTCAATTGGTTGCCCACCTCTGTGCAAAAGTCTCAAAATAACTTTCGCATCGATAGCTGAATCGACTAATATAGATTCAAATTCACTCTGAGAAACAACCTGGGTACATGAAGCTGTTGCTAATATACCACCATCTTTTATCAACTTCATACTTCTGTAGTTTATTTCCTTATATCCCTTGAAAGCTGCATCTCTACTTGTTGCGCTTTTTGCAAATGATGGTGGATCTAAGACTATGATGTCATATTTTTTCGCACTCTCATACTGGTTTTTAAGAAAATCAAAAACATTTGCCACGATAAATTCGCAGTTTTCGAATCCGTTCATTTTAGCTATCTCTTTTGCTACATCAATGGCACGTTCTGAGTAATCAACAAAAGTTACATGTTTGGCCCCACCCTTGAGAAGATGCATTCCAAAGTTGCCGGTATATGAAAAACAATCTAAACAGTTTTTTCCTTCTGCGAATTCCATAAGCTTCTTGGCATTTTCTCTTTGGTCTAAGAATGCTCCTGTCTTTTGTCCCTTCGTATCGGCGAGGAATTTGATATCGTTAATTTCAAAAGGGATTAATTCAGGACCTGAACCGTAAATCCAACCGCTAAACTCTTCGAGTCCTTCTTTTCTTACAGCACTCCCCTCGGTTCTCTCGAAAATTCCGAGAGGGTTAAATATCTCAACGAGTGTTTGTAGAATATAGCTTCTAAGTTTGTTAATACCAAGCGTGTTGAACTGCACAGAGAGATATTCCCCAAACTTATCAACGATTAATCCGGGTAGTCCGTCAGCTTCGCCAAAGACCACACGAAACGCATTTTCTTTGGCGAGGTTATACCTGTTTTTTATTGCCTCTAAAATTTTATCTTTGACAAATTCTTGATCAATTTCCATAGGTTTTCTTGAAAGTATCCTAATTGTTATCTTGGATTTCGTGTTTATATATCCAATTCCAAGGAACTGATTTGCAAATGTGTATATACCGACGACATCTCCATCGTCGAAATCGCCCTCAATACGTTCGATCTCGTTGTCATATATCCAAGGATGTCCAGATAAGACTCTTCTTTTTATATCTTTCTTAAGAATCGCCTTCGCTTTGTACATAAAGATATCACCTCTTTAAAGGATTTTATCTATAATCCTGTTTACACGAACATTATAACATAAAGAAAAGTAAAACATAAGTATTGAACCGTACTGGTAAATTGCTTTGGATAACGAACAAATTTCGTGTTTTGGTTCAACAGAGCCAATATTCTATAATTATTATTGAACACCATACAGTATTTCTGGGGAAGGGGGAAACAGCTGCAAATGAGAGTTAAAACACATCCTGTGATTGAGATCATTAAAGGAGGCGAGGAACGTTTTGTAACGTTCTTTTTTGAAAACACTCCGATTAAAGCCTTTACAACCGATACTGTCGCAAGTGCACTTATAGCAAACGGGATTGATATTTTTGGATTCACTGAGCATGGTCATCCAAGAGGCTTTTTCTGTGCAATTGGTAAATGCTCAGCATGCTTGGTAGAGGTCGATGGCATTCCAAATGTTAGGGCCTGTATAACACCAGTAAGGGAAGGAATGAAGGTTAATCGGCAGGTCGGAAGGGGGAAACCAAAATGGTAAAACATGTCAAAGCATTGATTGTAGGTTCAGGACCTGCTGGAATGACCGGAGCAATTGCTATTGCAGAAACACTTGGAAATGGTAAGGAAGTTCTGATAGTTGATGAAGGATTAGAACCCGGTGGACAGTTACCAAAGCAAACTCATAAATTCTTTGGCCATGAGGGGTTCTATGCATCAACACGAGGATTTGAGATAGGAAAAATCTTGACGAACAAAGTGCGAAGTCTCGGCGTAGAAATAATGCAGCAAACAACAGTTACAGGTATATATGAAGATGTTATCGTTTTGTATGATAGATTGAACAACATCATTTATGAGTATACAGCAGACTATTTATTGATAGCAACTGGCGCAACTGAAAAATTTCTGCTGTTCAAAAACAACACACTTCCGGGTGTATATGGCGCAGGGGCTGTTCAAACATTGATGAACCAGTATAAAGTTCTGCCAGGGCAATCATTCTTGATCGTTGGCGCAGGAAATATCGGACTTATAGTTGCATATCAATTAGCTCAAGCTGGTGCAACAGTGAAGGCAATTGTGGAAGCTTCATCACGAGTCGGCGGTTACGCAGTTCATGCAAACAAAGTGAAGAGACTCGGAATACCAATTCTTCTTAGGCATACTATAATTGAGGCTGTCGGAAATGATAAGGTTCGAGGCGCAGTTGTCTCACAAGTTGACGAAAAGTTCAAGCCTATAATTGGAACAGAAATGGAGTATATTGTTGACGCAATATGCCTTGCTGTTGGACTTCAACCCAACGTCGAACTTGTAGCACAGACAGGTGCAAAACTTTCATACGTTCCTGAACTCGGAGGTTATGTACCTGTTCGAGATGAAGACATGAAAACAACGATGGATAATGTCTATGTAGCTGGTGATCTGTCTGGTATAGAAGAAGCAACAACTGCAATGATAGAGGGATACATCGCAGGGTATAATATCGCTCAGAAATTGACAGGCAAAGACTTAAGTCAGAAGATAAATCATTTTAAA
>FQKF010073390.1_pt1 | contig 12134 bp, 19 predicted proteins | sample 1504521 | NCBI WGS metagenome assembly FQKF01 (sample SAMEA4475357, study PRJEB15587) | soil metagenome | biome: Soil; feature: Field | place: India | collected 2015-03-11 | depth 0 m
TGAGGGCCTGCAAAGGTGACATGCTCTCATCAAAGAGAGCTGAAAATCTTAATAAAGTAATTGCGGATACAGACAAAATAGGGGTTGCCAAAAAGAAGAAGATTGGCATAGAATCAAGTTCGTATATAGAGATACAGAACAATCCCCTAAACGAGAAAGTCAACCCAAAAGATAGCCTTGAAAATCGTGAATGAGTACACTATGTTCAAGGGTCTTAAAAGTCGTTAAAAAGCTTTGAAAGTCTTGTGGTGAGAGACTTTTAGGGTGAGTGCAGAAAAGCTCAGTCCCCTCAAATAAAACTCCCAACCCCGTTGTAAAAAATACTAGTCCCCTGCACCCAAAATGTTTTTTGGTAAGCAACTTTACTAGGCTTTTGGGAGTTGAGTACTTGACTAATTAACTCAATAAACTTGAGTGGAGTTTGTTGTCCACGTCTGCTGAACTGCGCCTGATATAAGCAGAACAACAGGACATGATTTCTCCCCTCAATCCCATGCAACGACCCATAGTACTACACAGTAAACCGGAGGCCGCTCTCGAAAAAGTTTCGGAGTGGGTGGACAATGCTACACTTCCCAAGCAAAGCATTCTCTACCCGCTGGTTGCTTTGGTGAAAGCCCAAAGGCAGATTTTCAAGGCCATCTGGGCCGATTTTCAGGCCATCTTTGAGCGTGATCCCGCCGCTCGCAATTGGTTGGAAGTCTTGGTTTGCTACCCTGGTTTTCATGCACTGGTGTTTCACCGTTTTGCCCATGCTTTACATCAAACGGGCCTCCCCTTCCTACCCCGTTTGATTTCTCATCTAGCCCGATTTTTGACAGGCGTTGAAATTCACCCCGGAGCCACGCTCGGTCAAGGCATTGTGATTGACCACGGCATGGGTGTTGTGATAGGCGAGACAACCATCGTTGGAGATGATTGCCTCATCTATCAAAATGCAACACTTGGTGGAACGGGTAAGGAATCTGGCAAACGTCATCCTACCCTGGGCCGAGGAGTAGTAGTCGGAGCCGGAGCCAAGGTCTTGGGCAACATTCACATTGGTGACAATGCCCGTATTGGAGCGGGATCTATCGTACTGCGCGATGTTCCGGCCAATTGCACAGCGGTTGGCGTGCCGGGTCGTAACCTCTGTCGTACCAACGTCCCAGAGTGTCCGCTGGACCACAATCAACTGCCGGATGCAGAAGCAACGGTGATTCGTACCTTACTCGATCGGATTGAAAGCCTGGAAGCGCAACTTCAAGAATTGAAGCAAGGCTCACTCGTGGCGGTTTCTCGAGAGGCCAGGAGGTAAGACCATGCAGCCAATTTTTGAAAGCCAGGATGCCTCACTCCTCCAGCCTGACGTTGCACCGTCCCTAGTCGCTCAAAAAATTGTAATTGCTCAGGGCGATCGCTGGCTCCTCTACACCCGACTCCGAGATCTGCAAATTCCCTGTTGGTGTCTGAAGGATGGTTCCCTCTGGGCCGAAGTCGAACACTGCTCCACGGTTATTTTGATTCATAGTGTGATGCGGGAATTATTTGCCCCCCGTCAAGAACTAGTGGACTGGCTTAACCGTTGCTGGCAGATGAATTAAATGGATACGGCGAATGGTTGTCTTTGTTGATCGCCCCCGCTCCTGTAAGGTGAGTTATGCATCCCCGCTCTCTCTTGATTGAGTTTCTCCAAAATGAACTGGCAGTCCCAGCAGACGCGATCGCCGTTGCCATGAAGCATCCTGAACATTCAGTGGCCCCTCTGCATATGATTCTCTGGCAGTACGGGCTGGTTTCAGTTGACCAGTTAAATCGCATCTTTGACTGGTTGAGTGATCAAATGGGTTGAGCGATCACCCCCAACACGTTCCACCGTGAGGCCGTGTTTACTCCGTCTGAAGTGCCATCTACACAGGAAAGGAACCGGCACAGTCCCAGATTCATCAGCCAAAATTATCCATTAATCCAAAATCAGTATTAGGAGTCTATCTTATGTTGGAAGCGATCGCCGTTCTCAGTCTATTTCTTGCCTGTACCGTTGTGTATGACCATGTATTAGCGAATCTTTTAGCGCCACCGGACGATTCCTCAGATGATTACAAGCTTTAGTGAGTGATATCAGGCTCATGATGTTGTTTGATTTTGTTCTAAAGATGATTGAGTTTTTCTCCTGAAAGATTCCCCGAAGAGACGCGATCGCTTCGCGTCTCTATTCCTCAAACTCTATTCTCTGTGGTCTGCGCTATGAGTTCTTCTCCAGATTTTTCTCTGCATAAGCCGCCCCGCCTCGATATCTGGCAGCCTTTACGCCAATGGATTGACCACATCGAAGTGCGCGATCGCCAGTTTGCCACGTTCATCTGTCACCTCATCCCCTGCCAATGCCCTTTCGAGCGCACCATCACTCTGTTTGGTCGCACCCTCATTAAAATTCCTCCGCTCTGCAAACTCAACCCTCTCTACAACGAACTAATTGCCCTGCGAGTGCGCGCCCTCGCCTTCCTCAGCGACATCTGCCACGAAGACATCACGCAATATATTTGCTAACTCCCCTCATAGTTGCTAACTTCCTTCACCCACCCCACCCCCCCCTTTTCCCCCATGCGACTCACTCAAGGCAAAATCAACGAACTGCTCAGCGAGTCCGCTTGCGAGCACAACCACAAAAAAGAAGGTAAAGGTAAGAACAAATCTTGCACCCAGCAAGCCCAGCCAGGAGCCGCACAGGGTGGTTGCGCGTTTGATGGTGCGTCAATTGCCATGGTGCCGATCACCGATGTCGCGCACCTCGTCCACGGCCCGATTGCCTGTGCTGGAAATTCCTGGGGCAGCCGTGGCAGTTTGTCCTCCGGCCCAACCCTCTACAAGATGGGCTTCACAACGGACATGAACGAGAATGACGTGATCTTTGGCGGCGAAAAACGTCTCTATAAAGCGATTCTCGAAGTGCAACAACGCTACAACCCAGCGGCAATCTTTGTCTATTCCACATGCGTCACTGCATTAATTGGCGATGACATGGATGCAGTTTGTCAAAAGGCTGCTGAGAAAACAGGGACGCCGGTCATCCCGATTAACTCCCCCGGATTTATTGGCAGCAAAAATCTAGGGAATCGCGTCGGTGGAGAGAGTTTACTGGAATATGTGATTGGTACACGAGAGCCAGAATATACGACCCCATATGACATTAATTTGATTGGGGAATACAACATTGCAGGAGAACTGTGGAGCGTATTGCCGCTGTTTGAAAAACTAGGCATTCGTGTATTGGCAAAGATTACAGGCGATGCTCGTTACCATGAAGTGTGTGTCGCTCACCGAGCAAAGCTTAACGTGATGATCTGCTCAAAGGCACTGATCAATGTTGCCAGAAAGATGGAGGAACGTTATGGCATTCCTTACATTGAGGAGTCGTTTTATGGCGTCGAAGATATCAATAAGTGCTTGAGGGACATTGCTGCCAAGATTGGGGATGCAGATCTGCAACAGCGAGTTGAGCAATTGATTGCAGAAGAAACAGAAAAGCTCGATCAAGCCCTCGCACCCTATCGAGAACGCCTACGTGGTAAGCGAGTTGTGCTCTACACAGGTGGCGTGAAAAGTTGGTCAATCATTTCTGCGGCGAAAGATCTGGGTATGGAAGTGGTTGCTACCAGCACGAAAAAGAGCACAGAAGAGGACAAAGCTCGCATTAAGGAATTACTTGGTAAGGATGGCATAATGTTGGAAAAGGGCAATGCTCAAGAATTACTGAAAGTCATTGCTCAGACGAAAGCGGATATGTTGATTGCGGGTGGCCGCAACCAGTACACCGCACTGAAAGCAAAAATTCCATTTCTGGATATTAATCAGGAGCGACACCACCCCTACGCAGGTTATGAGGGCATGGTAGAAATGGCGCGTGAACTGGAAGAAGCCCTGTATAGTCCGATCTGGCAGCAAGTGCGTAAACCCGCTCCGTGGGAGGAGGTACTCGTCTAATGGCAACCGTCACAATTCCGAAAAAATCGGTTGCGGTGAATCCGCTCAAGCAAAGCCAACCCCTCGGTGCGGCACTGGCATTTTTGGGACTGAAGGGCATGATGCCGCTATTTCACGGTTCGCAAGGATGCACGGCCTTTGCCAAGGTGATGCTGGTGCGCCACTTTCGAGAGGCAATTCCACTATCGACCACAGCGATGACAGAGGTTTCCACCATCCTCGGTGGTGAGGACAATGTGGAACAAGCGATTCTGACCTTAGTGGAAAAATCTAAACCTGAAATCATTGGACTGTGTACCACTGGGTTAACGGAGACCCGTGGGGATGATATGGAAGGCATCCTCAAAGGGATTCGTAAACGTCATCCTGAACTATACGATCTACCGATTGTCTTTGCATCGACACCAGACTTTCGCGGTGCCTTGCAGGATGGTTTTGCGATCGCCCTTGAGAGCCTGATGCGTGAACTTCCTCAACCGGGAGTCACCCGCGCTACACAGATTACCATCCTGGTCAGCCCGGCCTTCACACCGGGTGATGTGCAGGACGTCAAAGACATGGTGACTGCTTTCGGACTGGTTCCTGTTGTTGTCCCTGACCTGTCTGCTTCGCTAGACGGACATCTGGACGAAACCTATAGTGCCACAACAACAGGCGGAACGACGCTGGCAGAATTACGAGAAATTGGCAGTTCAGTGTTTACGCTGGCATTGGGTGAATGTACGCGCAAAGCGGCGGAAGTTTTAGAGAGTCGCTTTAACATTCCCTTTGAGGTCTTCCCCTCGTTGACTGGGCTTGATCCCGTGGATGACTTTTTGCAGGGATTGATGGACATCAGCGGCGTGCCCGTCCCGGCCAAATATCGTCATCAGCGGCAACAGGTGCAGGATGCCATGCTCGACACCCATTTTTATTTCGGCCGGAAACGGGTGTCACTGGCCATGGAACCGGATCTGTTGTGGACTTGGGTGCATTTTCTGCAATCGATGGGAGCAGAGGTGCAGGCGGCTGTCACGACGACAAAATCTCCACTGCTGGAGCAATTACCGATTGAAACGGTCACGATCGGCGACCTAGAGGATTTTGAACAACTTGCCGCAGGCTCCGATCTGCTGGTGACTAATTCTCACGGAAAGGCGATCGCTCGTCGGCTCAACATTCCCCTCTACCGGCAGGGACTCCCGATCTATGACCGCTTGGGCAATGGGTTTTTCAGCAAAGTGGGCTACACAGGTACGACCCGATTGTTGTTTGAACTTGGCAATCTTTTTCTAGAACAAGAAGAAACAAAAGTGAGGCATTAGCGATGTTAAAGCTAACGTTAGTTAATACATCTTAGTGTAAAGAGTTAGTGTAAAGAGAATTTACAATTTGTGTGATCACAGTGATGTGTAACTCGTAACACGATTTTTCCGGCTCAACAATCCTACATTTGAAGATGGTAAGGAGTGCGAACCATGAAAATTGCCTTCACAACCAGCGATCGCGTTCACATCGATTCCCACTTTGGTTGGGCAAAAAAGATTGATGTGTACGATGTCACATCTGAAGGTTATGAATTTCTGGAAACGCTGTACTTCGACGGCGACTTGAAGGAAGACGGCAACGAAGACAAACTGTTGCCCAAGATCGAAGCTCTGCATGACTGCACCATCGTGTATGTGTCAGCCATTGGTGGCAGTGCCGCTGCTCGCTTGATTAAAAAACGTATCACGCCCGTCAAAGCGCGATCGGAAGAAGACGAGATCGAAGCAGTGTTGACGAAACTGGTGCAGACGTTGAAGGGAAATCCCCCTCCTTGGCTACGCAAAGCCCTGCAACAACGCAACACTGTTCTGGATGAACTTGATGACGTAGAGGAAGAAGTACCCGTATGAATCCCCCCACTGTAAGCCAGTCTGCTGAAACTAATTCACCCGCGCTGATGGAATCACCCTTTCTGAAAGCCCTAGTGCAACAAATCCGTGCTAACGATTCCTACGGCACCTTCCGCTCCTGGTCGGATGAACTGCTGCTTAAACCCTACGTGGTCAGCAAAGCCCAGAAGCGTGAGATCTCCGTAGATGGCGATGTTGACCCCATCACCAAAGGCCGTATATTGGCGTTCTATCGGGCGATCGCCCACCGCATTGAGGCCGAAACCGGACAACTTTGCCAAGTTGTGGTTGACCTGAGCCATGAGGGCTTTGGTTGGGCGCTAATTTTCTGCGGTCGCCTGCTCCCTGTCACGCGCACTCTGCGCGATGCCCAACGCTTCGGCTTTGACTCGCTGGAAAAACTCGCTGCCGAAGGCGACAAACTCACCCAGAGCGGCGTTGAATACATCAAGCGCTTCCCAGAGGTTGCCCGAATTTAGGCGATTGATTTTCCATTTCTTGTTCTTCGTCGTGTGAAGAACAGTCGTGCGAAGAACAAGAAACTTCTCTTTTCCTACCCTAATCAACGGTATGACAGCAGCAACTTTACCCACCGATTACGACGAACTCAAGGCACAATACCGCAAGCTCAACACTAAAGCAGGCCAAATGAAAATGAACCTGCATGATTTAGCAGAAGGTTTACCGACCGACTATGAAACTCTCATTGCGGTAGCAACTGAAACTTACGAGATCTTTCGGAAATTGGAGGAGATGAAGCAACAACTCAAAATCCTTGAGAAAGGTTGACGATGTCTGAATGGAGTACGTATTCAGGCAATAACTCTTCTCCAGAGATACCCCTCAATCAAGTCTAGTGGGAGTTAGTCAGATGACCGGAACCCTTGCCCAGTTCAATGAATTGACCGATGCAGAGCAATACTTTCAATTTTTTGACCTGCCCTACGATGTGAACGTTGTGAACGTGAACCGTTTGCATATTCTCAAGCAGTTCTCGAACGCCATCAAATCGATCAACCAGAGCTTCCCAGAATTGGGTGAAGCCGATCTTCTTGACCAGTACCGTACCGCGTTGATACAAGCCTACAACTTGTTCCAAACTTCGTCTGGTGTGGAGCAGAAGTTGTTTAAGGTGTTCAACGAAAAACCTAAAAATATCGTCACATTAAGCCAGATTGGAGGATTGTAAGTTTTGTCAACGGAATCAGACATCTGATGGTTGTTGAGAAAAGCGCCTCAGGCTTTTTTACGAGACACTAGATGTCACTCCTAAAAATACTACCGATTATCGAGGAAACGTTGTGTTAACGCCGGAAGAACTCGAACACTACAGCCGCCAAATTCAACTCCCGCGCTTTGGGGAAGAAGCGCAGCGCCAACTCAAGTCATCAACTGCTTTGGTGACTGGAGTGGGCGGCCTGGGCGGGACGGCGGCACTCTATCTCGCTGTTGCTGGCATTGGTCGATTAATCCTGGTGAGGGGGGGCGATCTGCGGCTTGATGACATGAACCGACAGATCTTGATGACCTACGACTGGATAGGGCGACCACGGGTTTTGAAGGCGAAGGAAACGCTTCAGCAGATCAATCCTAATATTGAAGTTGAGGCGGTCTGTGAATATGTCACACCTGAAAATGTGGATGCATTGGTGCAAGCTTCTGATATTGCTCTAGACTGTCCCCACAATTTTGAGGAACGTGATTTGCTCAATGCAGCTTGCGTCCGTTGGGGTAAACCAATGGTAGAAGCCGCAATGAATGGCATGGAGGCTTACCTGACCACCTTCTTGCCAGGAGAGACCGGATGTCTGACCTGCCTGTTTCCTGAAAAACCAGAGTGGGACAGACGCGCATTCGGTGTGTTGGGTGCAGTGCCAGGAACACTGGCCTGTTTGACAGCATTGGAGGCGATTAAAGTTTTGACTGGTTTTGAAACGCCACTCTACTCCCAATTGTTAACGATGGATTTAGCACGGTTAGAGTTCGCCAAACGTCGAACCTATCGTGACCCAGAGTGCCCCGTGTGTGGAGAGTCAAAGCTGCCAAAAGCACCAAAAGCAACCATGCACTCAGCAATTAGGCATCCTGCCAACCTTGCTTATCGGTCGCGTACTCAAAGCTTGTAGTTTTCTGGCACCAATTGAGTTCGAGGTACGGTTATGTTGTTATGGTCAATTGTGATGATGGGAATGGCGATCGCCCTCTATCAACTCACTCACCGGTTCAAGGATGATGTCATGTTGGTCGCGGTGCTTTTAGGAGCTGGTTTGTGTGCAGTACTTAGTCTTCTCTTAGCTCCCTTCATTGTCCAACTGGTTCTGCTAATTACATTCCTCATCTATCTCAATCGACGCTTACAGCCTTCCGCACCGTAAACCTCACATAACCCTCAACAGTGCGATCGCTCAGATCTTCAGTTTGTCTATCCCCGGAATTCTTTTGGAGGAAATATGACCGTTACGCTTACAGAAAAAGCTGAATTTCGCCTACGGGCCTTCCTACAGGGCGCGGCTGACAAAAACCCAAATCGTGGCATTCGAGTGGGGGTCACTGACGGCGGCTGTAGTGGCTATCAATATACCCTCGACATTGCTAATGGCCCCGAAGCAGGCGATTTGGTAGAAGAACAGGGCAAAGTTAAAGTCTACATCAAGCCTGAGTTTGCGCCTTTATTGAATGGCGTTGTCATTGACTTTGTAGACGGCCTGATGGAAAGCGGCTTTAAGTTCAGCAATCCGAATGCTACCGAGACCTGTGGGTGTGGCACTTCCTTCAAAGCGGGAGACTGCACTCCCGCAGGCGTTCCCTGTTCATAGACGCATCAAACGTCATTCAATTGACTTATCTAACGGTTCGTTCAACAGTTTGTTCCCTCAGCGGTTTACCTACCGTTTTCCCGTTACTGGAGACCACCATGACGACCTATAACGTTCGTTTGATCAGCAAAAAGTACAACATTGACATCACGTTGCCCGTCAGTGAAGACACTACCATTCTCGATGCAGCAGAAGAATCTGGGCTGGATCTTCCCTTCTCCTGCCGTTCAGGGGCCTGCTCTAGTTGCGTTGGCAAAATCGTTGAAGGGGAAGTAGACCAGTCTGATGGCTCCTACCTGGACGATGAGCAAATTGGCAAAGGATTTGTGTCCCTCTGCGTAGCCTATCCCCGCTCTGATTGTACGATTCGTACCCACCAGGAGGCTTACCTGATCTAGCACAGGTGCAATCATCCAACTATCTTTATACTCGGAGACACTATGTTTACAGAAGGGTTTAGTGTTTCAGGGACGTCGCTAGGGTTAATGCGTCCTGGTGAACGGGGCGTGGTCAGCCGCTTTAAGGCGGTCGATGCAGCGATCGCTCAGCAACTCACAGAGATGGGACTAGCGCCAGGAATGCCCATCACCGTGAAGCAACGCTTCCCAGAATGCATCGTAGAAACGGGAATGAATCACTTTACTCTCTCCGAACCCATGATTCGTTCAATCTACGTGCGTCTTGCTCGCCATTGATGTCAATTCGTAGGATGCGTTAGGTGCTGCCATAACGCATCCCCCCCACCCATGATGCGTAGATTTGTAGGATGCGTTAGCAACAGCATTGCCCAGCGTTCCTAGCCATCCCCAGTCCCAATTGTTAAGACACACAATCAGTTAGGACACACTGCCAATCCATTGAGAGCACACCCAATTTACCCAGGAGGACACGCTAATGGCAACGCTTACAGGCTTGACCTCAGGAGGCAAGACCTGGACTCCCCAATTCGTACAGGAAATTGATCACGATCGCTGTATTGGTTGTGGTCGTTGTTTCAAGGTCTGCGGTCGTAATGTGCTGCAACTGAAAGCAATGAACGAAGAAGGTGAGTTCGTTGAGGACGAAGAAGAGGACGAAATTGAGAAGAAAGTGATGACTATTCTGAATGCAGATCTATGCATCGGATGTCAAGCCTGTGCTCGCATCTGTCCTAAGAATTGCTATACCCACGCGCCTCAAGATTTGAATTAATCGTGTATTTGGGTTATTGTATGACTCTGCGATACACGAAATCGAGAGAGGAAAGATTTGAAGACACATAGATACCTGGTGTTCTAGTCAAAATACTTGAGTGAAGACTCAGTGTAGTGCGTGCGATCGCTCCACAACTAGGTATCAGTCTCAACAAGTTTGGTGCAACGACATCCATTCCCCCATAGCTGGAATGCAGGTTAGGAGGTTTCTCAAAGTATCAAATTCGAGGAACACTGTTATGGTGAAAGTCAAAGATATCATGACGGAAGATGTTACGGTTGTTAAAGGATCGGCAACCGTCGCAGAAGCAGTTCGATTGATGCAACTCAAAGGACTCCACTCATTGATCGTAGATCGTCGCAGTGACGATGATGCCTATGGCATTGTGACCGATACTGATGTTGCAGCAAAGGTCGTCGCTTATGGCAAAGATCCCAAGCAAGTGAAGGTTTTTGAAATCATGACGAAGCCTTGCATCGTTGTGAATCCTGACCTTGCGGTTGAATATGCAGCCCGCTTGTTTGCCCAGGCAAAGATCGATCGCGCCCCGGTTATTCAGGGCGAATTGTTGGGGATTGTTTCCTTCACAGACATTTTGCAAAAGGGTGACTTTGTGGAAAATCCCAGAGTTGCAATTTTGGAACGCGCCCTGCAAGCTGCAATTTCTGATGCACGGGCGATCGCTGCGGCTGAGGGAGACTCCGATGCCGCTAAAGCAGCCTGGGAAAATGTTGCTGAACTAGAAGCAGAACTTGCCTTCTGCAAGGGTGAAGCACCTGCGCAGTCAGCATTTGAGCAGTATGGAACAACGCCTGCTGCGGTGCCAGCACTGGCCTAGAGGTGCGATTGCCTGCTGAAAGTGTAGCCTGTGAAAGTACAACAACCAGGAAACGTACCCTACACCGATCTTGGGCTGTTGATGCGTTCACATCCTACGACAACTGCTCCGGGGGTCATGTCGAGGGAGCCGGAAGGGGGCTTGGCTCCTGGAGTAGGTTGTCAAAAATGCACGAGTCTAAACAGTCATAGTCAGCCTCAGATGAGTAGCACGCTGATCCCTAAAACCATCAAGGACAACAGTTGTCATGAAGCTCACATGGTTTCCCGTGGCGGAAGAAGTCAAATATTTGCTGCATCTGGCAACTGAGCAATGGGAAAATCCTGGCCAGTCTGAGGCATATATCCAACAGGCGATCGCCCTCTCTGCCAACGATTTCAACGTCCTGGTTTCGGCGTATCGTTATTTTTTCTACCGCAATAACCCCCGTATGGCTCTGCGAGTCGCTGAGATTTTGATGGAGCAAGTCAAAGCACAGGAAGCACTACCGGAAGACTGGGAGGATCTAAAAGTCATTTTGCGCGATCGCAAAGAAGACGAAACGATTCGTCTTTATCTCAACGCCTATGCTGCAGCCGGATTGCTCTACGCCAAGCTGGGCGATGTCGAAATGGGAAAAGCAATCACCGCCCGAATCTGTGATATTGATGACCAACGAGAATTTGGTGCAAAAACAGTGTTTGAAGTATTAACCCATCCCCCTGAAGACGACGAATAAATTCAAATGGGGTGATACGACACGACAGCAGCACCCCATTCTCAATCTAAAATTGGAGGTGACACAACTATGCTGGGGATTAAAGGTCGAGATTGGCTCGTGACCGACGATGGGCAGTGCCAGCCTCGCCCTTCCACACGCGACTGGGACTTAATTCGAGACAAATATTACCTGCATCAATTCCTGACTGAAATTCTAGAATTACTCAGCGAAGTTTCCGACGAAACAGAAGAATGGGATCGCCTCCCTCAAATTCGTCGCAAAGTGCGGCAACTCGTTACCAACTCCTACTGGGTGCAAACGCAATATCTAGAACCCTCACCCCAGACTGGAACCGCCCTACTCACGCTCTACGATGAGATCGGCTATCCCCTCACCGTCCAAAATGTTAGCTTTGCCCCTGGTGTTGTCTCGACCATCCACAATCACGGCACTTGGGGCGTGGTAGCAATGCTGAAGGGGCAAGAAAAGCACACCTTCTGGCGACGAGTTGAAGACCCCGAATACCCCGATCGCATCGAAAAAGTGGGTGAGCGCGTCCTCGCTGCCGGCGAAATCATTAGCTTCACCCCCAACGCTATCCACCAGATTGAGGCGATCGGGGACGAACCTGCCGTCACCTTCCATATCTACGGAGACACCCAACCCTCATCCCGCTTCAAATTTGATCCAGCCACCCACACAGCCCGAAAATTCTGATTCATACGGAATCCGCCTATAAAGTAGCA
>FQKF010003474.1_pt1 | contig 12125 bp, 10 predicted proteins | sample 1504521 | NCBI WGS metagenome assembly FQKF01 (sample SAMEA4475357, study PRJEB15587) | soil metagenome | biome: Soil; feature: Field | place: India | collected 2015-03-11 | depth 0 m
CCTTTGCACATTCGTGCAAAGGTCTCAGAATAGTTTGGAGAAAACTTACCAGCGCACCCATATTCCCCCGTAGCCGTAGATACCTAACGGTGAGAGATTGGTTTTTCGGCTGGAGTAATCGTCGGTGTAGCTGTAGTACACCTCTCGGTAATTGTAGATGTTCATGATTTGAATATACAGTCCCCACGGGAGTCCCCACCAACTTGGTGTCCATTCGATTTTGAGGTTCAACTGATGCCTGTCGGGAAGTTTTTCTGAAAGAAAAGAGCCATACTTGGGTATATAGAGGGTATTGGTACCAATAGTGACAGCCTCTCCCCCTTCGATGGGCGTGATATATCCTCTCGATTCGTACTGAAACTCGGCGGTGAGACTCCAGTGTCTTGCAAAGTCCCATATCGCGGTGAGGTTTGCCTTGTAAGCAGGAATGGAAAACCAGGTGTGGAGGGGCGCCCGGGCGTACTGCCAGGCGGAGGCGACGCTACTCTGGATGTTGCCATTCTCATCGGCGCTGATAGAAACGCCAGCAAAACTGTTGGGGTCAGTGCCCTCTTCAAGGTAGTACCACTCGTTTCGGAAGCTTCCACTTATCCAGCCATAGAGAGGGAATCCTCCTTTCAGTTTCCGTACAAAGAGTTCTATACCGGCAATCTCTCTTTTCATACCACCACTCTGGAATTCCATCTGGATATTGGATACCCGACTGACAGGGTTTTCGTAGTGTTTCACATACGCTTCTGTATTGATTTCCCATACCTCTGAAAGGAGCCATTGGCCTCCAAGGGTGGCATGCCATACACCGGGGATGTTTCGTTTTTCCTCATTGGTGGTGTAGAAAGCAAAGATGAAGGGCTCTGTTGGCCACTGGGAGAGATGGCCAATACCTACAAAGAGCTTACTCTCTTTGGAAAAACGCCATTCGGCATTGAAACGGGGATCCAGAGAAAAACGATTGGCCACAGGGAAAGAGTTGATTCGTATCCCGGGAAGAAGCACGAGTTTTTTCTCAAAAAGCGCCCACTCTATGCCGCCAAATCCGGCAAAAAAGGCGGTGTTTGTAGAAGCCACGGTTTCGGCAAAGTTTGTGTACTCAACCTGCAGGGTGATGATGTTGGTGTAGAGTCCTCTCACCACGTTGGAATAGGAAATGACCGGGTAGAACATAACCTCTCCCCCTCCAAAAAGAGAGAGGTTTTCCGAAAGAAAGAATCGGGGCATGAGGCGATAACGGAGAAAAAGCCACCGGTCCTCCAAGCGTGTGGTCACATTCGTCTGGAATTCAAGTCCTCCGGTATTCCCATTCTGGAGAAGATTCAATGACTGCTCTATCACAAGGTTTGAACTTGCTGAATGTGTCCACTCAAGATTACATCCGAGATAGCTGTACAAAAACCCTCCTTTGATCTCGTTTCCTGGTTCAAGATTGGTAAAATACCCCGGTTCAAGGGAAAGAAGGTAGCTGAAAAGGACTTTGTCAGCGTTGTGTTTATACTGGATTTTGCCGTGGATATCGAGGTAGTAGGGGATCTGGATGTTGCGGGTGTCTGTAGTTTCCTGGAAAAAGAGGGGGAGGACAAGATCATAGTAGGTCCTTCGTATGCCATTTGCCCATTGCCATGTGTCGTCTTCAGTTTTGCCGTAAAGGGTGAGGTAGGTGGAGAGAAGGCCTGTATGGAGTTTTCCATGGAAACCGACAGGTGGGTTTATCTGTCTCACTGAGAGAAAACCAGAGAGAATTTGACCATATTCCACCGGGGCCACGCCTTTGTAGAGGACCATTTCTTCGAGCATATCATCAATGAAAAGCGAATCCGGAATAATTCCCCGATGAAAAAAACTTCTCAAAAAGAGTCCATCAAGATCGGCAGCGGTTTCAAAACCTTCTCCCCCTCGAACACTGAGTTTTGAGCCTGTTCCCATATCGCTGGAGGAGATGGACTCTACGCCGGGCATTTGTTTGAGGGTATCCACAGGATCGGAGGTGAGGGAGGATGTGGCTTTCTGGATATCGGTACGATGTACCGTCGTTTTTGCCGTAGCCCGTTGTCTTTCAGCAGTGACCTCAATCTCTCCACCTGAGGCGGTGGGGAGTGGAGTGAGGTAAAGAGGGAGAAATACCTTCTCTTTGGGGAAGAGAGTAGCCTTTTCGCTGTAAAATCCTGTGACCTTGGTTTCTATCAAGATTTTTTCCTGGGGGATATCTTCAAAAACAAAGTATCCCCTTTCGTCACTATAGGCGATAAGAGGGATCTGGTTGGAAGCCTTGAGGACAATAGTGCCATGTTTAATAGGTTCAAGGGTAAACCTGTGGAGAAGCCTTCCTTCAATGGTGATACCTCTCACAAGAAGAGGGACAAAAATAAACCAAAGAGAAAACAGGTGTTTCATGGGTTTCTCCTTTTCTGTGGCCTCTGGTATAGTATAATGAGAGAGTGTGTGAGATGCCACTTACTTTAGTCGGAAACGCAGGGTAAACTCCAGCACAACAGGCATAGGTTTTCCTCCGGCTCGTGCAGGAGAGAAACGGGCTTTGGAGAGGCTTTTGAGAGCGGCCTCGGAGAGGAGTTTATCGGGGCTTTTGACCACCTCGATATCCTCGACCTCGCCTCGTTCGTTGATGTAGAGTTTCACCACCACAGCTCCTTCAATACCAAGGCGTCGTGCTTCTTCGGGATAGTCGGGGGAAATTCGAGAGAGAGGCACAGGAAGATCATCCACTAAATAAAAGGGCAAAAAATCTTTTTGAGGCGGGGGTGGTGTTTCTATGGTATTTGTTTCTTTTTCCTCCACAGGGGGTTTTTCTGAGGGAGTGATATCACCTTCCTTTTTGGGAGTGATAGGAGTAGGCTGTTGGAGTTGAGGCTTGTATTCCTGAAAATCTGTCACGGTGAGATACGAGAGATCAACATAATGTTTCTTTCGCCAGGTAATGCGCATGGAAAATCCCACCGCTACCACAAGATGGATGAGAAGAGAGAGAAGAATCCAGTATCGCATTCTCATAACTCCTCCCGACAGACAAACGAAAGGCGGATAGGACGATTTTTTCGTAGTGTCTGTACCACCTCGTCTATCTTTTCAAAGGCAAGGTTTTTGTCCGCGATGATCTGTACAATGGGTTTTCGGAAAAGCGCGGCGTGTCTTTCGTGAAGAAAGGCAAGTTCAGCGAGACTTTTTTCATCTCCTTTGTAGTAGAGTTTTCCCTCTTTGTCTATAAAAACCGTAAAGATTTCCTCCTGAGGAATCTGGGCTACTTTTTTTGCCGCCGGGATTTCTATCTCCAGTTTTCGGCTCTGGTCAAGGGCTGTGGTCACGAGAAAGAACACCAGAAGGAGAAAGGCAATATCTCCCATGGCTACCACAGGGAGAGAAGGAGGGAGAGTAATAGGAGGTCTTTTCATGGGACTACCCTCAGGGAAATTTCTTTGCCACTGTCCTGCAAAAGGGAAAGTACACTCACCACCTCCCCGTAGGCAAGTCCTTTCTCGACTTCTACGACGAGGTATCGCTGTGGAAGCAGAGCTAAAGCATCCGCAAGAGAGGTTTTTTCCACCACTTTGCCGGCTAAAAAGAGGCCATTTTTCCCTATGTGGAGGGTGGTAATCTCCTGTTTGTACACCTCTTTGGGGAGGGATTCTTTCTTTGGATAAGCAAGAGGAATACCCGTTTTCACCGCAAAGGAGGCCGTGATAAGGAAGAAAATAATCAAGAGAAAAGCTATATCGGATTGGCTGGCGGTAGGGATTTCCACTACGGCTCGTTTACCTTTCACTTTCATGTTCTACTATCCTCTCAATGAGATTTTCTCCTGCCTCCATGGTTACCTGCGTGAAGCGCTCTAACTTTTGTGTGAAGAGGCTATAGAAGAAATTGATGGTAATGGCGATGACAAGACCTACTTCCGTGGTGATGAGGGCCTCATAGATTCCCTTGGCGACAAGGGTGATGGATACCTGGTCGGCAAGGGCAATAGAACGGAAGGCTCCAATCATTCCTGAAACGGTTCCCAAAAATCCTACCAGTGGGGCAAGATTAATGATGGCCGACATCATGGTAAATCCGCGCTGAAGTTCCCCTATATGGGCGTTGAGTTCCATCTCCAGAACCTTATCGAGATCTTCAAGACGTTTTCGTTTTGAAGAGAGCCGTAGAATCTCTTTCAATACGGAGGCGGTGCGGGATTTTCCATTTTGTATCTTTTTCTCGATATCAGAGAGGGGAGCATTTGATTTGCAGAGGGGAAGTAATTCCTCCTCACAGAGTTTTTGTCTGAAGGTGTAGAAGACAAACCGTTCTAACACATAGGCAAGCCCCAGAACTGAAAGGATATAGAGAGGGTACATGAATACCCCTCCCATTCGATGAAACTCAAGAAGTGTGTCCATGAAGCTCACTTTCGCCACGGTTTTTGCGGGAGCTTCCTGAGCGATAGTAGAAAGATTGGTTTCCTGAGCAAAGCCTGTGCTCACCACAGCCAAGAGTGTCCAGAGCCATTGTTTCATAATCATCCTCCTAAAATTCTATTCGCATACCACCAAGGATCATAAAGGAGAAATCCTTGATGGGGATTTTTTTGAGTTCATTGTTTACCACAGCATACTGATAATCAACGATATTTTCGTGGTTGTAAATATTGAGGAAGGCAATATAGGATGAGGATTCAAACTTGAGTCCAAAGACCTTGAGAAAATCAAAAGGACTGGAAGGGAAGGTGATCTTGAGGTCGAGACGATGATAGAGGGGTGTCCATTCGCTGTTATACTTTCCGGGGAAGAGATAGTATTGGGTACCTACCCCGGGTATATCCTGGACGATAAAATTGGTCACAGGGGTATAGGGGTGCCCACTCATCAACTGGAATTCCAGTCCGACTTTCCAGTTGTAGAGCCAGTCTATCCATTTGCTACCCGACTTGTAGCGGTTGATGAGTTCAAGTGTGAGGGAGAGGGTATGTTCTCTGAGGAAAGAGGGGGTATACCATTCATCAATTGGCACAGGAGAGGGATCATAAGGGTTTACGGGCCCCATATTGGTGACTTTTTCATCAGCGTGGACATAGGTGTAGGTAATCCAGCCGCTCCACCAGTCGTTTTTCTCTTTTTTCTTCTGGAGGAAGAAAGCTCCTCCGTAGGCGACACGTTCTTTGTCGTTGTTGAAATTCTTCTCTGTATCTTCTGCGATGAGGTCTTCGTACCACTTGCCGAAGCCTTCGACACGGAATACCCATCGAGAAGAGGTGTACTCAGTTCCTCCTATGAGATGGCGTGCCTTTTGCGAGATGAGATCAGGATTTCCATATTCTTCGTTGAGGTAGGTGCCAAACCATGGGAACATGCCATAATATCCCCCACGGACGTAAAAAGAGAGGTTTTCTGTGGCTTCCCATTTGAGTCCTCCAGCAGGGGTGAAAAGAGATTCCTGGGTTTGATCGAAGTACTCCCCACGCCCTCCAACTTCCAGGATCCAGGAGGAAAGAAATTCCCAGTTGTCCTGAAGGTAGGCCTGAACATAGGGGTAGCGACTATTGCTTATGTTTATATCGTAGGAGGCATAGTTGGTCCAGTTGCCCAAGGCATCCACTCTATAGAAATAGGCCTTGTAGAGGGTCTCAGGCATCCATGAGTAGAGGCTCATTCCGCCTAACTGGATCTTGTGTCTTTTGATAGAATTGATATAGAGATTTCCTGCTCCCTGAAGATAGACTACCTTTTGAGTCCATGTTTGTTCCGAGACAGGGGCCGCATAGAGTCTTCCATTATTCTGGAGGTAAACGGTACCAAAGAGAAGATCAAACGCATCTTTTTCGTTGAAGCTATGGTCGTATTTCACGAGGCCAATGGCCTGGAAAATACCATAGGTAAAATCTCCCGCCATGGGTTCTCCGTTCTGGGGATCACCGGTGAGTTTCCATTTCATACCCTCGTCTCCGGCGTAGAGAAGAAGGCTCAATTTGTCAGAGGAAGTGGGACGCCATACCCATTTGAGGATACCGTCGGTGGTATAGGGAAATTGTTGCCCAGCTCTGTCTGGCATAAAAAGGGGAGCCGTGAGGTCATAAAAGGTTCGCCTGATATTGAAGTAGAAGGTCTGATTGCTGGTGAGAGGACCATCCAGTCCTACTTCCATGGTGGCACTGGACATATCCCAGAAGCCGTGGAGTTTTTCTTTGTTGCCTTCTTTCACTTTTACCACCACCTGGCCGGAAAGTCCCTGGGCATAGGAGGCAGGGTAACCTGCGGTGTACAGATCAATGGTTTCTATCCAGTTTGGATTGAACATGCTGATGCGGCCGTTCCAGCGCTGTGATTGGAGGATGAAAAGCCCATCAAGGTAGTTCATCTGTTCGAATTGGTCTCCTCCCTGGATGTACATAGCGGCGTCGAACATAGAGCCACTACTTCCTACCCCGGGCATGGTCTGGAGAACTTTCGTGGCGTCGTTATAGAAGCTCTGCGAAACGCTTTTCACTTCTTCCTGAGAAATAACCTTGGCGGTGGGGACTTTCCCCTGTTCTCGTTTCCCCTCAACCGTGATTTCTCCCCCTGAGAGATGAATGCGGGAGAGAGAGACAGTTCGTGTCATCCCACTTGCAGGAAGAATGAGCTGGCTGGTGTGTTTTTCGTAGCCTGGTTTGGCTATGATGAGGGTATAAGCCCCCTCTTCAAGAGAAAAAGTGACCCGACCGGATTCATCAGTGGTTTCCTGAAGACCTTTTTCTTTGATCAGTACCATCGCGTCGGCGACAGGTTTGCCCTTGTCGGTGATCACAATGGTGAGGGTTGCCCCCTGAAAGGTACTGGCCAATAACCAGAAAATGATGAGGTATTTTTTCATAGTGCCCTCCGTACTCTCTTTCATCTGAAAATACTATACTCTCGGTATAGTGTTTTTTCAAGTGAGAAGACAGGAAGAACGAGGGGAAGTGTAAAAATTTGACTTTCCCCCCTGTTTGTGTCATAATCATTTGCCTTGAAAAGGGATGGGGTATGAGAGAAACAGAAAGTAAAAGGGATTTTCTTGTGATTGGGCTTGGACGATTTGGGACCCATTTGGCGGAGAACCTCATTGCACAGGGGGTTCCTGTAGTTCTCTTAGACAAAGAGGAAAAGAATCTCCGGGCTTTTCGAGAGAAACCGAATTGTTCTCTCAAGATCTGTGATGCCACCAAGGAAGAGGAATTGGCCAATGTGATAGAGGATAGCCAGATTCAATCGGCGGTTGTCTGTATTGGAGAGGATATTACTGCCAGTGTCCTTATAGCCCTGATTCTCAAAAATCATAATGTGCTTAATATCTATGCCAGGGCCAATACCCGTGAACATGCAGAGATTCTCAGGCTTTTGGGGGTGACCGAGATTATAGAGCCCGAAAAAGAGACCGCTCAAAAATGGGCACGCACCCTGGTCAATCAGGGGGAACTTATTGTTTCTTATCAGGAACTGAGCAATGAGTATGTGGTTGTTGAAGTAGCGGCCACCACTCCTATTATGTATATGACTATTGAGGAACTGGATCTTCGGCAGAAATTTCACCTCAATATTGTGGGGATACGCCATCGGTATGGAGAACTTGATGAACATTTTTCTCCCCGGTTTTCTGAGGTGTTGTCTGTTCCTCCTGATCCAAAGTATGCGATTCAGGAGGGGGATCGCCTGATTGTGGCCGGGAAGGATGAACACATTCAGCGTTTCAAGGACTTCTTGTTGGGGAAGTCTTCATGATGGTGGACAAGAGGAAAAAACCTTTGTCGCTTTCGGGTGAGTTTCGCTGGATCGATCGTATTCGAAACACCATCGGAGGAACACCTGAAGGGGGTATAGGAATAGGGGATGATGCCGCCGTCATACCGGAAGGTCTTCTCTGGACCACAGATGCGATGGTGGAGGGGGTGCATTTTCTTTCCTCGTGGCCTATGGATGGGGTGGGATACAAGAGTCTTGCCAGTAGTGCCAGTGATATTGTGGCTATGGGAGGAAAACCCCTTTATGCTCTTCTCACCGTTGGGCTACCTCTTTCCTTTAGCGATGTGATGTACGAGGCTTTTCTTGCTGGCTTTGAGAAGGCGATGGGAGATTTTGGGATTGTTCTCCTGGGAGGGGATACGGTGAGGTCGGGGACACTTTTTTTTTCTCTTACTGTCCTTGGCAGACCCTTTGAGAAGCCGGTCCTCCGTTCTGGGGCTCAGGTAGGAGATAGTATTTATGTCACTGGGACTTTGGGGGAAAGTGCTTTAGGACTTGAGGTATTGTTGGGGAAAGAGATCCATGGCGAGAAAAAAGAGGAATGGGCACGCAGGCATCTCTATCCCCCATGTCGGGTATCCCTTATGCAGGTGCTGGTTTCTTCCTACCATCTAACGGCAGCGATTGATTGTAGCGATGGTTTTGTGGCTGATCTTGACCATATTGCCGACGAAAGTGGGGTAGGATATGAGGTGCATATAGAAAGAATGCCTGTACCGGAAAGAGAAAGGGGGAATTCTCCTTTTGAACTTCCCTGGTCGTATGCTTTAGGAGGGGGGGAGGATTACGAGATTATTTTTACCTCACCGGAAAAGATTCCCCCGGTAGTAGCCGGGGTTTCCGTGACGTGTGTGGGGAAAATTGTAGAGAGGGAGAGGCAACTTTTCTGGTATGGAGAGAGGGTGGAGAGAGAAAATATTCGTAGAGGATATACACATTTTTGAGGAGAAAGGGATGAAACGAATTGTCTGGTTGTTTTTTCTTTTCGCAGGCATGATGTATGCCGATCATCAGATTCTGAGTGATGGGAAGATCAAGGCAGGGCTTTATGATGATACCTCTTTTGGGCTTTCGTTTTCTCTTGATGGGGTGGGTGTGTTTCTTAAACCAAATCGTCCGCCAACATCTCTTCTTATGATGTCTATTGATGGAAAAATAATTCCTGTGGGTTCGGCGGTGGGATTTTTTCATCAGAGACCGGTTTTGACCAATGGGGGGATTTTTGTCTCCTGGGAGGCAAGGGGACTGAAGTGGGATATTTTTCTTTCCCCTTTGAAAAAAGAAGATCTTGGTGATGGGGTTATGGTAACCCTTTCCATCACAAATGTGGAAAAAAGGGCAGCTTCTTTTGGTGTACAGCTTCTTTTTGATGTGGTAGCTCCTTTTGCCTCTCCTCTTGTAGTAGGCAATGGGAGTGTGAAAATCACTCAGGAAACCCTTCTTCAGGGTAGGACGCTGATCACTCAGTGGGCGGTGTATAGTCAGGAAACCAATCTCCCCGGTATCACCATAGTGGCTCAGAATCCTCTTTGGCAGAGGGTGGCCTTTGCGGAATGGAAGCAGTTTTATGACTATCCAGGGGAAACCCCTGTGCGGAGAGTGCCTCTCTTTGGGGTTTTACCAGCCACAGGAGTGGCTGTATTCTATCCCTCACAAAAACTTGAGGCAGGGGCTTCTCGTGTGATCACCTACTGGATGGGGGTATCGTTTCCTCCAGAAGGGGTGGTGAAAACGAGGGAAGTACCAAAGCCTTCTTTGCCGGAGGAGAAGCCTGTTCTCTCAAATGTTGTGGCTGAACATCTCCCAACGAACGGGATGGTGACGAATGTGCCCCCTCTAAAGGCAGTGGTACAGGAAACTCCAAAAGAAGAACCGAAAAAAGAAGAAATCACAGAGTGGCGTGTGATGATAGATGAGTTTGCTTTTGCTTCAGCCGTACTTACGGAGGCTCATCAACAAAAGCTTGAGGAGTGGTTTACCTCCCTGGAGAATCCTTCCACTCTTGTATTTGAGGTAATTGGCCATGCGGATGAGATTGGTTCTTTTGCCGTAAATCAGAAAATGGGCAAAAAACGGGCGGAGACGGTGGTCAAATGGTTGAAAGCTCGTGGAATCCCCGGGCAAAACATTGTCGTCATCTCCAAGGGTGAAACCGAACCTATAAGCGAAGAGATGGCAAAGAACCGTCGGGTGGAAATTATAGCTAAAACAAGAAAAAAATAGGAAAAAAGAAATTTTGCTTGAAATTTTTTGAAAACCCTGTATAATGTAAAGAAGAAAGTTCCAAGGAGGGCGTCATGCTTGGCCACAAAAAAGATGAACTGGAGAGGCTCAGGGCAGAAAACGAGGCATTGAAGAAAAAAGTTGAAGAGTACCAAAAGATTATTGAGATGTATGAGAAGGTTTCTTCTCTCACCCGTCAGGAACTTATAGAGAGGGATCAGCTTCTTGAGGCCCATGAGATTGTAGAAAACCTTTCTCGCAAGGAACAGCTTGAACAAAACAAAGTGGTCAGGGCCATGGAATCCACGGTTGAGTTGGCCAACCAGGAAAAGAAGGAGAGGGACGCCATTATTGATGCCTATCAGAAGGCGGTAGATCTTTCCACAAGAGAACTCATTGAGGCCAGGATGGAAATTCGTGTCCATGAGATAGTGGAAGAGCTTGCCAGACAGGAACTCATTCAGCAGGAACAGATCAACAAGGCCCATGAGATTGTAGAAGGAATGGCTCGACAGGAAATAGCCTCTCTCAAAACCCAGGTGAAGGATCAGGTGGGGCTTTCAGATTATCTCAAACTCCTCGATGCCTATGAAAAGATAGAGGAACTCTATCGCAAAGAGAAGGTAGAGGATGACAGGATTCTTCGGGCGTATGAGATTATTGATGAACTGAAAAGGCGCCAGATGGTGGACTTGTTCAAGATTATCAAAGCCTATGAGATGGTGGAGGAACTTGCCCGTCGCGAGAGGCTTGATGCGGACAAAACGATCACGGCCTATGAGAATCTTGAAAACCTCATCCAGCAGGAACTCAAGGATAGGGACAAGATCAACGAGGCCCACGAGGCGGTTGAAGAACTTTTCCGCAAGCAGCTGATTGATGAAGACCAGATGAACAAGGCCCATGAGATTGTTGAGGAGTTGGCCCGCAAAGAACTTGCTGAAAGGGACAAGATTATTAATGCTTTTGAGATTGTGAACGAACTGAGTCGCAAGGCTCTGATTGAAGAAGAGAAGATCATTCAGGCATATGATGTGGTCAATGAACTCATGCAAAGTGAAATGAAAGAAAAGGACATGATTAACAAAGCCCATGAGATTGTGGAAGAGCTGATGCGTCGCGAGATCATTGAACGGGACAAGATCAATATGGCCCATGAGGCGGTTGAGGCTATGGCTCGTGAGGAACTTCTTAAGGCCCAGGCGGAGAAGAAGTGTTAGGAGGACTAAGCCAAGCCGCGTCCTACCTGGCCGACGGCTTTGGCCAAGGTTTCATCGGCTGTCTGGATGCTTTTCTGGTTCGCTTCATAGAGGCGGTTGATTTCAATCATGCGTACCATTTCGACAACAGGATCTACGTTGGATTTTTCAAGTGCCCCTTGAATCACCTTGGGGCGTTTGTTCTCAGGGACGATGGTCGCTGGTCCTGAAAAGTCGGTCTCCCTGTACCAGGTATACCCCTCTTTGGCAAGGTATCGTCTCTCAGGGAAGTCCACAATTTTGAGCCTGTCAATAAGCGTCATGTTTTTCCATTCGTTGCCTGCTTTGTCCACAAAATCCTCAGGGGAATAATCAAGGTTGACATAGACATTGCCTTCCTGGTCAATCTTGAAGTTGTTTCTGGCAATACGGATGAAACCTTTTTCTCCCATGACACGATTGCCATGCTTATCCACAAGGTAACCATCGACGGAGATGTTGAAGTTTCCGTTTCTGGTGTAGCGTTCTCCCTGTTCTGTCATGACGGTAAAAAAGCCGTCTCCTTCGAGGGCAAGATCAAAGTCATTTTCGGTTTCGAGGAGGCTTCCCTGTTCAAAACGGATATAACTTTCGTTGAATTCAACCCCTGTGCCTAATTTGCCTACCACTGGGGCAAGGTCATAGCTTCCCAAGGGGAATTTGACCACCCCATCGTCATTGATGCGGCGAATGAGCATTTCGGGAAAGGCTTTGGTGACACTGGTTTCTCTCTTGTAGCCATCGGTGTTGACATTGGCGAGATTATTTGCCACGGTGTTCATTTCTTCCATCGTGACCATCATCCCGGATGCGCCGGTGAAAATTGACCTGACCATAGGTTCCTCCTTTTTCCCCTTTTGTGTATCGGCCAAAAAACGGTTTGCTTGAGAATAAAAAGAAGAAGACCCTTGCAGGTTTTTTT
>FQKF010164889.1_pt1 | contig 12110 bp, 17 predicted proteins | sample 1504521 | NCBI WGS metagenome assembly FQKF01 (sample SAMEA4475357, study PRJEB15587) | soil metagenome | biome: Soil; feature: Field | place: India | collected 2015-03-11 | depth 0 m
GTTCAGGTTGGGCAGTTCATTAAGAATTTTATTGACAAAGAACGATTTGAAAGGGAGAAAGCTGAAGAAATCTCTGAATACAAAGCTGTTGAAAAATCTGTTGCCTTTTTTTCTGTTGCCTTTGATGAGGAAGGTTATCTGAAAGACATAAATGATTGGAATGAAAAAGTTGCTCAGGCAATTGCCCTCAAAGAAGGTTTAGGAATACTCTCAAAAGATCAACTTGAGATAGCAAAATTCATAAATGAATACTATAAAAAATATAGCTATTTCCCAGTATTAAACTTTGTATGTAAAAATATAAACCAGCCAAAGGAATGTGTGGCTGAAAAATTAATAGACCCTCTTGTTGCATGGAAAATTGCTGGACTTCCAAAACCTGATGACACCTTAATCAATATCGTAAAATATGGTGTTACTCCTACATAATGGATTATTCAATAAAAATAGGGGGTGAAGCTGGGCAGGGTATCCAGACAGTCGGAGATATCCTGTCCCGAATCTTTGCTAAGGCAGGATATTATGTTTTCACTCATCAGGACTACGAATCTCGAATAAGAGGAGGACATAATTTTTATCAGGTCAGAATTTCTGATAAACCTATCACAGCCTCCCGCAGCATAATTGACATAATCGTTGCTCTTGATAAGGAAAGTATTATTCAGCACGAAAATGAACTAAGTACCCAGGGGCATGTTCTATATGACTCTTCATTGCTTAGACAGAAATTTGAAAATCAAAAATTCCTTGATGTTCCTCTTTTTGAAATTGCAGTTTCTTATGGTGGAAATAAGTTAACAGCAAACACCGTTGCTGTAGGAGCTGTTATTGGAATGCTCGGAATGAATCCTGAAGTTATGTATGAAACTATTAAGAAAACTTTTAAGAAAAAAGGAGAAGAGACAGTAAAGTCAAATTTACGATCCGCTGAAGGTGGATACACATATGCTAAGGAAAAATGCCTTACGTGCTCTTTCATGGTTTCAGGATTTAATTCCCCCAAAATGTTAATCACAGGAAATGAAGCAATAGGTTTTGGAGCAATTGCCTCGGGACTTAAATTTTACTCTGCCTATCCAATGACCCCCTCTACTGGCATATTGAACTTTGTTGCTGAGAAGTCCCAGGAGTTTGAAATAGTTGTTGAACAGGCTGAAGACGAAATAGCAGCTATAAACATGGCATTGGGTGCATCCTTTGCTGGTGTTAGAGCAATGACTGGAACTTCAGGTGGAGGCTTTGCTCTCATGGTAGAAGGATTATCTCTTGCTGCCATGACTGAGACGCCTCTTGTAATTGCTCTTGCTCAAAGACCCGGACCTGCAACAGGGCTGCCCACGAGAACTGAACAAGCAGATTTACTTTTTGCCCTCTATGCAGGACATGGAGAGTTTCCAAAAGTACTATTCGCACCAGGTACGCCTGAACAGGCATTGTATCTTACAAACAAAGCCTTTGATCTTGCTGAAAAATATCAGATTACTTCTATAATCCTTACAGACCAGTATCTTGCTGATTCCCAGTGGAGTTATGAGAGGTTTGACCTTACAAACCTCAAATATAAAGACTATAGACTAAGAAAAGATAATTTTCAAAATCTCAATGAATACAAAAGACATGCTTTTACAGAAACAGGAGTTTCTCCCTTAGGGATTCCTGGAGATTCAACCCATCTTGTTGTCACAGACAGTGATGAACATGATGAAGAAGGACACATTACTGAGGATAGTGATACAAGAATTAAGATGGTTGAGAAAAGACTTTTTAGAAAAATGACACTTATTAAGAGAGAAATTGAACCACCTAAAGTTTATGGAGAGCAATCTCCAGATATTGTGCTTCTTTGCTGGGGATCTATGTATGGAATTGTAAAAGAAGTGGTTGATGAGCTTTCTAATAATTTTAAGATTGCCATGCTTCATTTCAGCGAGCTATATCCATTCTCTGATCAACAGAACTGGATAAAAGTCTTAAACAATGCTGAGTTATCCATAAATATAGAGCAAAATGCTACAAGTCAGTTTTCAAGGCTACTTAAAATGGAAACAGGAATATATCTTAAGAATCATATAAATCGTTTTGATGGAAGACCCTTTACAGCAGATGAATTAAAGGAGAAAGTGTATGCCTACCTTAGAAAACTATAAAGGAAGACAGCCAGCTTGGTGTCCAGGATGTGGAAATTTCTCCATACTGAAAGCGTTTAATGAAGCAATGGTTGAGATTGGATTAAGTCCTCATGAATTCCTCATTGTATCAGGTATAGGTCAGGCTGGAAAGTTTCCTCACTATACAAGATGCAACACCTTCAATGGACTTCATGGTAGAACACTCCCTGTTGCAACAGGAATAAAACTTGCCAACCATGGGCTGAAAGTTTTTGCAATAGCTGGTGACGGAGACTGCTATGGTGAAGGGGGAAATCATCTTATTCATGCCATAAGACGCAATATAGATATAAAACTGTTTGTTCATGACAATCAAATTTATGGACTCACAAAGGGACAAGCATCACCAACTACAATGAGGGGAGTAATAACAAAGACTCAGCCCTTTGGAGTATTCTCTGAGCAGTTCAATCCTCTTGCTATGGCAATAGCTCTTAACTGTAGCTTTGTTGCAAGAGCCTTTGCTGGAGACATAGAGCATCTGAAAGATATTATAAAAGAATCAATAAATTACAGAGGTTTTGCTCTTGTTGATATACTTCAACCCTGTGTAAGCTTTAACAAAGTTAATACTTTTGAATGGTATCACCAGAGAGTATACCGCCTTTCCCCAGATTATAACCCAACTGACAGAACTAAAGCCTTTGAGAAATCTCTTGAATGGGGCGACCGTATCCCTACAGGAGTTATTTATAAAGCAGAAAGGCCAACCTTTGAAGAACAAATTCCTGTAATTAAGTATAAACCCCTTGTCCAGCAAAACCCTCAGCTTGACAGGATTGAAGAACTACTAATGAAATTTTATTAGAAATTATCGGACTTTTCAAATAATATATCACATTTCCTTAAATACCTTATATATAGCAGAAAAATCTTGCTCAGAAAGATTTTTTCCCATACTCAATGCAAAGAGTTCTTTAACAATGCTTCCAGTAAAAAGTGGCCTTTTCATGGAATAAACAAGATCCTGTAGATATTGTAAATCCTTGTAAATAAGAGAGGTGGAAAAATGAGGCGTAAAATCCTCATCAAGAAGTTTTTGTTTTTTCACATTGAGAATCATTGAATTTCCCGCACCTGAGAGAAATATATCTAATACATGAGCTTTACTTATACCGCATTTCTCACCTAAAGAGATGGCTTCAGCTAAAGTAGCCATAAAAGACCCAAGGACAAGGTTGTTTATTAATTTCATCTTTGTTGCCAGCCCCTCTTTTTCAAGATAAAAAATGTTTTTACCTATTTTTTCAAGTAATGGGCTAATTTTCTCAAAAATTTCTCTTTTAGTGCTGACTAAAACTGTAAGAAGTCCCTGTGACGCGGGAATAACACTTCCAAGAACAGGTGCTTCAACATAATAGGCCCCTTTTTCTCTTAGAAGACTGTGAAAATCTATAACTTTTTCAAAATTATTTGTCGTTGTATCAATGATAAATTTACCAGAGCAATTTCCTTTTAAAATTCCCTCTCCCTTTGTGAGCACATTCATCACAGCCTCACTGTCAGTAAGATTAATAAAAAGCAAGTTAACCTCAGATATAAGCTCAGCAGGGTTTTTGGCTATTTTAACTCCCAGATCCTTTGCCTTTTCAATGGTTCTATTCCATACTGTTAGATCAATGCCTTCAGAAATCAACCTTTTTGCTATTGCTTTTCCAAGATTTCCAAGACCTATAAAGCCTACCTTCATATCACATGCCTCCTTATTTAGCTTTTGTATAAAAGTAATTTAAAACATTTATGCAATTCTATACAAAGCTTATAAGTCTTTTTAATTTAGAATTTGACTATTTAAGCCTTTTTTTGATAATCTAAAAAAACTTATGGAGAAGACTATGAAAAATAAAGAAAGAAAAAGAAGAATAGAAGAGATAAAAAAAAGACTCATAAAACAAAAAGAACAAATACTCATAGATGCAGGAATAATGTTATCAAATCTTCCAGCAGAAAGCAACCTATCTGAAATTGGTGACTTAGCTTCACAGGAAATTGACAGAAGTTTTTTACTTCGATTAAGAGACAGAGATAGAAAACTTCTTAAAAAAATTGAGAAAACTCTTGAAAAAATTGAAAATGGTACATATGGTATATGTGAATCCTGTGGTGTTGAAATCCCCATCGAAAGACTTGAAGCAAGGCCAGTGACAGACCTATGTATCGAGTGTAAAACTGAACAGGAAGAAGCTGAAAAATTAAAGGAAAGTTAAATTTTTAATAACCTTTTTGGATTGTCATAAGTTGCCATGCTAATTTTAGTATAATCAATATCCAGTTTTGAGAGTCTCTCTTTAATCTCTTTCAAGCTCATAGACCCACCCTTAATAAAACTCTCTTTTCCTAAATCCTTTACCATATCTGATACAAGAATAATTCTTTCTGGATTTTTAACTTTAAATAACCACTTTAAAATCTCATCATTTATGTGTCTTCCATCAGCGATAATTTCAATATAAATTTCTTCATTAATAATTCCAAACCCAGCAAGACCTGGTTCTCTATGATGAATTCCTCTCATTGCATTAAATATATGGGTTATAAGTTTCGCACCTGCTTTAAACCCCTCTTGAGCTTCTATAAAAGTAGCTTCAGAATGACCCATGCTAACAATTACACCTAAAATACTACATACCTCAATCAATTCATGAGATGAAGGTAATTCTGGAGCTATAGTGATGACCTTTATTATTTCCTCAAATCCTTCAAAAAGCCTTTTAAGTTGATCCTTATCAGGCTTTAAAAATTTAATACTATCAAGTGCTCCTGCACGAGAGGGATTAATAAAAGGTCCTTCAAGATAAGCACCATAGATTTTTGCTCCCTCACTTTGTTCATGAATGGCTTTATCAATGATTGCAAGCTTTTGTCTCATTTTATGTAGATCATCGGGATATAGAGTAAATAAAAAACCCTCTATACCCTTATCTCCATATTCTCTTGCAATTAATAGAAGTTGTTCCGAACTCTCTGCCTCTCTTATATCTAACCTATTTATCCCATGAAAGTGGATATCAATAATAGACATGTTTTATCATACCATATGATATTTAAAGAGGGGAAAATTAAAATTAGTGAGTTATTTGAAGAAATTTCAAACTTAAGAGGCGAAGATAAACTTATTAGAATTTCAGAATTTTTTATGGATATCCCCTATAGCAAGGGTTCTATTTCAGAAGTTGCTGAAAAAGAGCAAAAATTAACAATTGACTTCGAAGGAGTCGATTGCATGACCTTTCTTGAATATCTGGAAGCATTGAGGCTTTCTTATGATTACGAGTCCTTTGTAAATAATCTGAAATGGATAAGATATGTCAACGGTATTGTTAACTTTCAAAACCGTAGGCATTTCTTCTCTGATTGGGATACTATCTCTACTTTAGAAAATGTTACAACAGAAATTGGTGAACACTTCCATAAAACAACATTAAAAGAATTAAATAAAATTAGTGAGAGAAAAAAATTAATAAAGGGATTACCAATTAAAATAAAAAGAATTAACTACATACCAACTAATGATATTAATAAAATATTAGATAAATTTACCTCTGTTTACTATTGTGGTTTCTTTACTTCAAAAAAAGGTCTTGATGTTATACACGTAGGTTTGCTTATGAGAGATAATCAAAATTTTACTCTTAGGCATGCTTCAAGTATAAAAGGGAAAGTGGTAGACGAATCTTTTATTAACTATGCCTTAAATAAAGAAGGAATAATACTTTTTAAACCCCTTTTTTCGAAATGAAAAGAGCAAAAGAAATAAGAAAAGTTTTATTAATAACTTTTTGCCTAAATTTGCTGGTATCCTCCGCAAAAATAATTTATGGGTTGCAAGTTAATTCTCTCGCAATATATTCAGATGGATTTCACTCACTCTTCGATGCAGTTAGCAATATAGGTGGATTCATTGGTATATATCTTGCCAGTCGTCCTCCAGATAGAGAACATCCCTATGGACATAGAAAATATGAAACTATTTTTGCCGTATTCATAGGAATTCTAATGGGGCTAACCTCTCTTGAAATTTTAAAGGGAGCCTATGAATCTCTGCTAAACACTAAAAGACCTCAATTAGACGAGAGAGCTTTCTTAATTCTTCTTTTTACCATAGGAATAAATATATTTGTTTTTCTCTATGAAAGAAAAAAGGGAAGACAACTGAAAAGTGAGTTTTTAATTGCTGATTCTTCCCATACAAAAACTGACATATTCATAACTTCAGGAATAATTTTAGCTATAATCTTTATTAAATCAGGCTTTTATATACTCGACTCTCTCGCTGGACTGTGTATAGGAGTATTGGTAGCAAGAGAAGCTTTTAAAATACTTAAAGAATCCACAGATTTGCTTATTGATAAGGCTTTAATTGATAGTTCAGAAATTGAAAAATTAGTAAATTCTTGCATTGATGTAGAAGCCTGCAAGGATATAAGAACAAGAGGAACAACAAGTCAAATATTTGTAGATTTAAAAATTCTTGTTAATGCTTCAATGTCTGTAAAGGATGGACACGAGATAGCTGAAAAAGTTGAAGAATTAATTAAAAAAGAATTTCCCGATGTGGTTGATGTAGTTGTGCATGTTGAGCCTGACAAAAAAAATTAAAGGATCTTTTCAGGGTCTAATAAGTCAAACCCCTTTAGATAGGCTTCCCATTCGATTGGCAATAGATACTTTTTCTTATTATTACATTCTTTACAACAAGGTACAATATTACTCTTTGTTGACTTGCCACCTCTAATTAGGGGTACTAAATGGTCCATTGTCAATTGGTTAGGTAAAGTGGTTCTACCGCAGTAATAACACTTTCCCTTTGAAATTTTATTACGCCACCAGGCTGATTTTCTAAGGACTCTTGCCTTTTGCTTCTCTATCTTAATGTCATTTTGTGAAACATGGGGGATAAAATTTTTCATTAACGACCAAATCTCTTCTTTTCTTCTTCTTCAAAAAATTTTTTATAAAGTATACTCCATTCAGGACTACCTTCAACAATTTTCTTTGAAAATGATTGGAGTTTTCTTTTTACAATCTCATCAATTGCCTCTCCCATCTTCAAAGCCTGTATAAAACTTCTCTTGATTTCTCTTCTTACTTCCTGTTCATCTGATTTTAATGTTATTAATCCTTTATTTATTAGACCATTATAAAGTATATGGGAGGTGTGAGAAATTTTTTCATCGGATAACATCATAATACCAAATTCCTCTGCTTTACAAGTTTTTGTTTTGTCATTTCGAAAAGTTTTCTATAGTCCACCTTACTCTTCTCAATCTCTGTTTCATATTTTTTTAGAAGTTCTCTGACCTCTTCGTTAAGCCTATCTTCAACCATTAGTTCATCAAGTATCAATTTTTCTGCTTCTTCAAGAAGTTGTTCTTTAGTTACATTAGGTTCAATAAGTCCCTTTTTGATTAGATTTTCAATTATATTGTTAGCAATGTAAGGTATCCAGTTTTTAGGAATCCTCATTTTTATTAAAGCTCAATATATGGTAATAATGCTATTGATCTTGCTCTTTTTATTGCTTTTGTTAACTGCCTCTGATGTCTTGAGCAGGTGCCAGTCATTTTTCTGGACAGTATCTTGCCTCTTTCAGTCATGAAACTTCTTAGTAATTTAGAGTTTTTGTAATCAATAAATTCTACCTTATCAGCACAAAAGCGGCAATATTTTTTTCTAAAAAATCTTCTTTGTGATTGCTGTTGCATCTATTTCCTCCTTTAAAATGGTTCTAAATCTGTGTATTCTTCTGGTGGAATTTGGTCATTTTCCTGACTTTCTGCATATTCTTTTTTCGATAAAAATCTTATATTATTTGCTATAACCTCAAATTTGCTCTTCTTTTGTCCTTCATACTCCCATCTTCTCTCTCTAAGTCTTCCCTCTACTAAAACCATTCTTCCTTTGTTTAGGTATTGAGTGCAGGATTCGGCTTGCTTACCAAAGACGACAGCGTCAATAAATAATGTTTCTTCTCTCATTTCATTACCCTGTCTGTATCTTGAATTGACAGCAATTGGAACAGTGGCAACTGCCACACCTGAGGGTGTATACCTAATTTCGGGGTCTCTTGTCAAATTTCCAATTAAAATAATCCTGTTAAACATTTTATCCTTTTGCAGAGATTTCTTTTGGCTCTATAGGAATACCCTTTATTTCTGCAGGAAGTGCAGCAATTTGTTCTTTGCTCATTTTAATAACCATATATTTAAATACTGGATCATAAACTTTATAAAAATCCTCAATTAACTTGATTGTCTTCGAAGGTGCTTTAAAGATAAATAAAACATAATATCCCATAGTTTGTTTATTAAGCTTATAGGATAATTTTTTCTTGCCCCAATTTTCGATTTTTAAAACTTCTCCACCGTTGTCTGTAATGATTGAAGAAATTTTGTTAATAGCTTCTTTTACCTCTTCTTCAGAAAGTGTTGGCAAAAGTAATAACATTTTCTCATAGAAGTTATCTACCATAAAATTACCTCCACATGGATTTTAAGCCCTCCTCCTCAAGGTGAGAGCATGGAGTTATAAAGTCACAATTTTTTTTATAACATATTTAAACTTTTTAAATCAAATTATAATTTTTAAGTTTTTTACTAAGTGTATTTCTATTAATACCCAAAATTTTTGCTGCCTTTAGCTGATTATTCCCAGTTTCACTTAATACTAAACTAAAAAGAGCCTTCTCTACTTCTTGAATAATGGTATCATAAAGATTAGAATTTTCTATTCTGCAAAAATCAGCCAAAAAATTACCTATTTTGGAATCAAGAAAATTTTTAATAGAAAATTTATCATTGAACTCTCCAAATAAATCCTTCTTACTTAATTTTTTGTGTTTTGAAGCAAGACAAGATTTGGTTAAACAGTGTTTTAATTGATAAAAATTTTCAGGCCACGAATATTCCATTATGGCCTCTTTAGCATCTTTTGATAACTCTTTCAATGGAATGTTTAGAAATGCTGATATTTCCTGTAATAACATATTTGCAAGGGGAACAATATCTTGTTTTCTCGCACTTAAAGGAGGAATATAAATTTTATGTGCTTTTTTTAAAAAGTTATATTTATCAAAATCAATTTTCCCCTGAGTGAAAAGAATGTCATAATCTAAATTCTCTAAAAAAATTATGCAATTAATTGTCTGCTCATTACTTTGCAAAATTGAAATATCTAACTTTTCAATATCATCTATTAAACAAACTGCGTTTTCCTTTTTAGAAAATTTTCTATTCAAATCATCTGGAATTCTTATTAAATTATAATTTGACATTCTTGATAAAATAATTTTCAAAATATAATTTTTCTCTGTACCCTTTTCACCATAAATATAAAAGATAGAATTTTCCAATGGAGCATTTCTTATTTTTTCCAGAACCTCTTTCATTGGTTGACTTTTACAAACATTTAGTAGGAAGAAAGGTGATATATGAAAGTCTAATATATTGCTAATCATGTCTAAATACTCCTGTATAAATTATTCTTTTCAATATAGTCTATGACTTGTTTTGGTAGTAAATAACGAATGCTTTCATTCTTTTTTATTTTTTCTCTTAACATGGTTGAAGAAATACATAAAGGTGTAATTCTTATATAATAAATTTTCTTTTCAGAATTTTTTATACTAAAAATATTCTCTGATTGCCTATTTTCTATAAATTCACAATTTTCTAACTTGTAGTCAACTTTATCATTCTCAGGCCTTGACATAACTATAAAGTCAATCATCCTTAAAAGTTCCTGGGGCTTATGCCATCTCGGTAATTCTAAAAAAGAATCCACACCAATTATAAACCAAAGAGCATGTTCTTCGTAAAGCTTTTTGAAATAATTTATTGTATTTACTGTGTAAGAAGGCTCTTGAAGTTTTATCTCATAATCAGAAACTTCAAAATTGGGATTATCCTGTATAGCTAATGCAGTCATTTTCAATCTATGATATCCTTCAATTACATGAGAATCTTTAAGGGGCGGAATTCCAGCGGGAATAAATATAATCTTATCAAAAGAAAAATACTCTCTTACCTCTTCCGCGCCCCTTAAATGTCCATAGTGAATCGGATTAAAAGTGCCACCAAAAAGTCCTATTTTCATGATAAAATTATTGCCTTAATTGCCCGTTTCCAAATACTATGAATTTTGTGCATGTTAGTTCTTCCAACCCCATAGGACCGCGAGCATGAATTTTATCTGTAGATATCCCGATTTCTGCTCCTAATCCAAACTGATAACCGTCATTAAGCCTTGTTGAAGCATTAACAAATACTGCTGAAGAGTCAACTTCTTTTAGAAATCTCATCGCCTTATCGTAATTCTTAGTTACAATTGCATCCGAATGGGCAGAACCATATTTTGCTATATGCTGCATTGCTTCATCTATATCCTTGACAACTTTAACATTTAAAACTAAATCAAGATATTCTTTATAAAAATCTTCTTCTGCCACATCCTTAACTTTTGGATAGATTAATTTTGTCTTTTCACATGCTCTAATTTCAACTCCTGCTTCTTCAAATCTTTTGAGCATCTTTGGTAAAAACTTCTTAGCAATCCCCTCATCAACAAGCATAGTTTCCATTGCATTACATGTAGCCGGTCTCTGTAACTTAGCATTGAAACATATCTCCTCTGCCATCTTTAGGTCAGCTTCTCGGTCTACAAAAACATGACAAACGCCTTTGTAGTGTTTTAACACAGGAATTCTGGAGTTTTCCGTTACCGTTCTTATTAAGCCTTCTCCTCCTCGAGGTATAATCAGGTCAATTATTCCCTCAAGCTTTATCATCTCAAGAACAGCCTCTCTATGAGGTATATCTATATAAGTTACCACCCCTTCATGCATCCCTCCATCTTTAAGGGCTTCCTTTAAAATTTTAACAAGAGACACATTGGAATTTATCGCTTCTGATCCACCTCTAAGAACTACCGCATTACCTGCCTTAAGACATAATCCTGTTACGTCAACAGTAACATTTGGTCTTGCTTCATATATAACTCCTATAACTCCAATAGGAACTCTCATTCTACCTACTTGCATTCCATTCGGTCTTAACCACATCTTCGTTATTTCTCCCACAGGATCAGGGAGAGCCACAACCTCCTCAAGGCCTTTTACCATCTCTGAAATTCTCTTTTCATTGAGAGTAAGCCTATCAATAAGAGCCTTTGATAGTCCCTTTTTTTCAGCATTGGAAATATCCACTTTGTTTGCCTCAATAAGTTCATCCTTTTTTCTTTTAATATAATCTGCCATTCGTATAATTATTTTGTTTTTTGAGTCAGTAGAAGCTTTAGCAATAAAGCGAGATGCCTCCTCAGCTTCTTTTGCCTTCGCCAAAATCTTTTCTTTCATAAAGATTTACCTCCTCCAATAAAATTTTAATTGCATATTTTAACTTTTTTTGTTATATTTTATAAAAATAAAAAATAAAAAAAGGAGGTATTTATTATGGCAACACCTGTAGTTGATTATGATCTCTGCGTTGGCTGCGGAAGCTGTGCAGAAGTATGTCCTGAAGTTTTTGAAATGAGAGATGACAAAGCATGGGTAATCGGCGCTGATAAGTGCAATACCTGTGACTGCCAGCAAGCAGCAGACCTCTGCCCATCTCAGGCAATCAGGTTTGAGTAAGATTTAAGAGGGTGGAGTTTTTGCTCTACCCTCTTTTTTAAATATACTTTCTTGCAAGCTCAATAAAACCATATATTTTCAGATCAATAAAATCTCCCCTTTGTCTCTGCTCTTCCAAAAAATCAAAGGCTTTTTCATGGGGAATTTTTAAAACTTCTATATTTTCCGTGTCATCAGGGGGATGCTTACTCTTTATTTCATCTGAAGCTTCTTTTATATTTTTTGCTATATAAACTGTTATAACCTCTGTAGAGAGTCCTGATGATACAGGACCTTCCGCGAGGAAAATTATTTCATCTGAAAAATATCCT
>FQKF010020972.1_pt1 | contig 12104 bp, 8 predicted proteins | sample 1504521 | NCBI WGS metagenome assembly FQKF01 (sample SAMEA4475357, study PRJEB15587) | soil metagenome | biome: Soil; feature: Field | place: India | collected 2015-03-11 | depth 0 m
CACAACCTTGCCAAGGTTGGGGTCGCGGGTCCGAGTCCCGTTTCCCGCTCAAGATATTCCCGCAGTAGCGGGATTTTTTTTAGAATTTGATTTAATTTTATATTAAAGTTCTTTGACGATATAAATATGGAGCCCGAATGGTGGAATAGGTAGACACGTGGGACTTAAAATCCCATGGGCAGAAATGTCCGTGCCGGTTCGATTCCGGCTTCGGGTACTTTTCCATATTATTCAATTTATTTCAAAAATTTCACCAACGTAGCATATACTTCACTTGCAGCTACTGGTTTTATCAAGTAGCCATTAAATCCTTCATTTATAAGTAATCGTATCTCATCTGATAAAGCATAGGCTGTTAACGCAACTACCGGAACTTGTATACCTCTGTTTCTTAATTCTTTTAATGCCATTATTCCGTCCATTTCAGGCATTCGTATGTCCATTAAAATCAATTTTATTTCTGGATGATCAAACATTATATGAAGAACCTGTTTCCCGTTAATGGCATGAAATATTTTTGCATTTGTAGCTTGAAGAACTCGACTGATATATTCGAAATTAGCATAATCGTCTTCGGCTACCAGTATTGAGAAATTGAATAAATCAGGTATCAAATTTTTTATTTCTGCCTGTTGTGGTTCTGGTTTAGTAGATCCGTTTTTATATGGTATAGTAAAACTAAAAATTGAGCCCTCGTTATATTTTGATTCAACCCAAATTTCTCCTCCTAAAAGGGTGACCAGCTTTTTTGTAATGGCTAATCCCAAACCTGTTCCTCTATATAAATAACCATCTTCTTGTTCTTCTATTTTTCTAAATCGGTCAAATATAACTTCTATATGTTCTGGCTTGATCCCAATTCCTGTATCTTTTACGTAAAATTTAATTATTTCTTTTTCTTCATTGAGTTCACAACCAATCTCAATATGACCCTGATGGGTAAATTTAATAGCGTTACTTATCAAGTTATTAAGTATTTGCATCAAACGAATTTCGTCGGTATAAATAACTTTTTCTTTTAACTGTTCGGGTAAATTAAGGTGTAGTTCAATATTTTTATGCGACACCAATTGCTCTTTTTTAAGTTCATTTATATAAGTATCTTTTAAATGATCAAACAAGCTGCTGAGTTTTATTTCTTTAATAATAACATCAATGTGTCCGGCTTCAATCTTTGAAAAGTCAATGATATCGTTTATAATATTTAAAAGGGTATTGCTACTGCTATCAACAATGGTTTTGAATTTTCTTTTTTCTTCATCCGAAATAGAGGGTTCAAAAATCATGTGTGTAAAGCCTATAATCGAATTTAATGGTGTGCGAATTTCGTGCGATAGATTGGCTAAAAACGATGATTTAAGTCGGTCCGATTCTTCGGCTTTTTCTTTTGCAATTAGCAACTCACGTGTACGCTCTTCTACAAGTTCTTCCAGCTTATTTCTGTATTTCGATAGTTCATTAAGCGCATTTTCAAGTTGTACTTTCTGCTCTTCGAGCATATTTTTCTGAGCATTAATTTCTTCGTTTTTGTTCAATATTTCCTGATTTTGTGCCAATATTTCCTGGTTTTGCTCTGAAATGTAGTTGTTAAGTTCTTTTAATTCCTCATTGGCACTGATTAATTGGGTAGTTCGTTCGGCAACCTTTTCTTCCAGCAGCTGGTTTTGTTTTCTTAGTAACCTTAGTCGGTACAAATCAAACAGAAGGAAAGCAAAAATGATTAAAAGTATTACAATTGCACGAAACCACCAGGTTTCCCAAAAAGGTGGTAATATGATTATTTCGACCGATGCACCTTTTTCATTCCAGTAACCATCATTATTGCATGCTTTAACCCGAAAAACATATTTGCCTGATTTAACTTTTGTATAAGTGGCTTCTAATTTATTTCCGACATAGTTCCAATTTTTATCATACCCTTCAAGTTTGTATGCATAATTGTTTTTGGTATTGGCTATATAGTTTAAAGCCACATAGTTAATGCTAAAATAGTTCTGATGATATGGCAGAATAATTTGTCGGGTTTTAGATATACTTCCTTTAAAATATTCATTATTCTCAATGTCTATAATCGATTTGCCAAATATTTTAAAGTCGGTTAAAAATACTTTTGGAGGGATTTTATTTTCAGTTATTCTATTGGGGTCGAAAAGTACTATTCCTTTTTCTCCACCAAAAACTAGTCGACCATCATTCAATTTACATGCCGACCTTGTCCAATAAATATTATCCTGAAGATTATCGTGTATATTGTAATTTCTGAAATTACAAGCAATTGCACCTTTTTTTATTGAATAATTTACTTTTGAAATACCATTTGAGGTTGAAATCCATAATTCACCAGCACGATGTTCCAGAATACTCCGAATATCATTCGATGGTAAACCATTGTGTTGATAAAACCTATAAAAATTACCAGTATATTTATTAAATGCAGTCAAACCAAAGTTGGTACCAATCCACAGTATTCCATGTGAGTCTTCGAATAGAACCTGTATCATATTGCTGCTCAGGCTATTAGTATCGTTAGGTTGGTAGTAATAATTAGTAAATTTCTCGGTCGTTGGATCAAACTTTGAAAGCCCCGAAGGTGTTGCAATCCAGAATATTTGATCTTTGTCTTTTATAATTTGAAAAGCCCAATCATCGGCTAATGAATTGTAAGTATTGTATTTATTAAATTTGAACGATTTGGTTTGGTTATTTTCGGGGTTATATTTCCATAAACCGTTTCCATGGGCAATAAACCATATGTTCCCATTTTTGTCCTCGGTAATGGAGCGGACATCTGAACAATATGGTTTTTCAGGGTTGCCAGTAGGTATTTTATGTCTGATAAAGCTGTTGGTTTTATAATCAAATTGTAAAAGTGGCTCCAGATAATTACCAATCCAGATACGTTTTTTGCTATCTTCATAAATGGTAAAAATGGTTCCATAAGGAATGCTAAAAGGGTTATTTTTATCAGGCATATATAATTTTCTATTACCAGAAATTAGATCAATTACATTCATTCCAACATCGAATGAGCCTAACCACAGTTGGTTGTTATGATCCTGAAGTATTGCATTAATATTATCAATATCCAGTGCAGGCGCTGTAAAGCGATTAAGGTTATAAAATTCTTTACCAGTAAATGCCACGTTTATACCACCTTGAAAAACACCTAACCACAGATTCCCCTGTATGTCCTCAAAAACATAGTTTACTCCAAAATTATTAAGTCCTTGAGGGTTGTAAATTTCGTGTTGAAGTATTTCTAGTTGAAACTTAGGTTTGTGATAAACAATTAATCCATTGCTGGTTGAAATTATTATGTGGTCTTTATGCCATTTGGTGATATGATTGATGATATACACATTCTCAAATGGAATATTAAACTTAACTAATTGATCATGTTTTATGCTATACAAAAATACATTTCCGTTTTCGGTACCAATCCATAATGTATCGTTGTATATAAACAAGGCTTTAACATTTTGAATTGGTAAATTACCGAATTTGTCGAACTTTCTGACATTATTAGTTTGTGGATTATATATGCTAAACCCATCATGATGGGCAAGCCAGAAATTGTTCTGTGAGTCGATTATAAAATTGCGGATTCGATAAAAATTAGGGCCAAAAGGGATAAATTTTTTTAGTTTTCGATCAAATTTAAATAACAAACCTCCTTCTACTGAAGTGATTAAATTTTTTTGTTTATCGAGATGAATAGCGGTAATAATATTTGCAACATTAATCTGAGAAAGAGCAGGTTGCAAAATATATTGTTCTATTTTTTCAGTAGTAGGGTTGTATCGGGATATGCCAAAGTGTGTTCCTATCCATAAACTACTATCGGTATCGAGGCATAGCGATGTAATGTAATTATCAGAAAGGGAAGTACTATCGTTTATTTTTTTGAAAAATTTTTTAAAGTTATGACCATCAAATCTATTAAGACCTTCGCTGGTACCAACCCAGATAAAGTTATCGTAATCTTGAATTATGGTATTTACAATGTTATTCGATAATCCATTTTCAACAGTTAAATATTTGAATGAATAGTTTTTAATAGAATGTTCCTGCCCTATTAGTGCAGTTTGTAAATGTATAGAAACACCAATAGAGAAAAAAATCAACAAAAATTTTTTGATAGCTTGTTTTAAAAGCATAAAGTATTTTAATATTACAATACTTAAAATTAAACAAAATTTAAAACTTTTGGTAAGAAATTCATTGTTTTTACAATTTATTCTGGATAAAATTATTTGAATTTATTAGTTGTTGTTTTTTATCAGTCATGTTATGAGCTTAGAATATTTATATCGTTTATCTTTGTTCAAAATATAAAAAGCTTTATGGTTAGAAAAATCATTAGTTATAATGTAAATGGGTTGCGAGCTGCTATTACAAAAGGTTTTGTGGAATGGTTAAAAAATGCCAACCCCGATATTATTTGTTTGCAGGAAATTAAAATTCAATCGGGTCAGGTTGACACTAAACCTTTTGAACAAATGGGATATTTTCAGTACTGGCATTATGCCCAAAAAAAAGGATATTCGGGTGTTGCTTTGTTTACAAAGGAAAAACCACTTGAAGTGACTGCTGGTATAGGAATTGAACAATACGATAACGAAGGTCGAACACTTACTGCTTATTATTCGAACTTTGCTTTAATTGCTGCCTATTTTCCTTCTGGAACCATGGGGGATTTTCGTCAAGAAGTGAAAATGTCGTTTCTATATGATTTTCTTGAATATGTTAACCGTGTAAAAGTTAAGCAGCCCAATTTGATTATCTCCGGTGATTTTAATATCTGTCATAAACCTATTGATATTAACCATCCCGAGAAACATACCAAAGTGTCGGGATTTTTGCCCGAGGAGCGAGAATGGATGGATAAATTGGTTGAATCAGGTTTTATTGATTCATTCCGTGTTTTTAATCAGCAACCCAATCAGTACTCGTGGTGGAGCTATCGGGCGGGCGCAAGAGATAAAAATCTGGGCTGGCGTATCGATTATCATTTTGTTTCTGAACCATTAAAAACTAATTTAGTTAATGCTTCCATTTTAAATAATATCAATCATTCCGATCATTGTCCTGTAATGTTGGAAATAGATATTTAATATTTACTATATGATTAAAAAAATAAAACAAATTTTAGTTTTGCTACTTGTTGGGGTAGCTGTTGTATTTGCTTTACAAAATACAACCACTGTACCTTTAAAACTATTTACCTGGCAAATTGAAGGTTCGCTCTCGCTTTTATTATTCATTAGTTTTTTAATAGGTATTGCTGTGGGCTATTTTACTTTCTCTATGAAAAATACATGGAAAAAAAATGATACAAAAGAAAATTCTTAGCCAGGTAATTATTATTCTATTATTAGAGCTTTTGATTTTTAATACTCTTTTAGCGGAAACGTTGGTCGATACCATTTACGATAATTCTATTCGAACCATCAGGTTATATAAAGAAGGATGGGAATTATCGGTGCCAATCATTGAGCTTAATTCAAATGATAAATTGGTGATAGAGTTCGATGATCTTTCTGCACAGAAAAAAGATCTTTGGTATACCATTGTTCATTGTAACAGAAATTGGGAACCCGATAATTTACCAAATTACGAATTTTTTGATGGTTTTGAAAACAACCCTATTCGTGATTTTGCTTTTTCAACTACTACTGTTGTAAATTATATCCATTATCGATTTACCATTCCTGATGCCGATTGTAAAATAAAAGTATCAGGTAATTATTTACTGAAGGTATTTTCCGATAATAATCCAGATAATGTTTTGTTTACTCGTAAATTTTATGTTGTTGAAAATCGGAGCAATATTCAATTTCAAATTATTCGGCCAGAAATTCCAAAATACATGATGCGTTATCATCAATTTAAAGCTTCTGTTACACCAATGGTAAATGATTATCACGATTTACGTACGGAAATTAACACATTGATTATGCAAAATTTTAACCCTTTAACTCTTAAAAAATGCTACTTGACTGAGCTTCGACAAAATAGCACTTTAATTTATGACGATCCGGATTCAAATATATTTTTAGGTGGTAATGAGTTTCGCAATGTTGATTTAAAAAGTATACGGTATCAAAGTCCACGTATTCAATCCATTACGTATTTGAATAATTTTTACGAAGTTGTTTTACATCCTGATGAATGGCGACAAAAAAAGCCATACTTTTTCGATAAAGATTTAAATGGAAAATTTGTTGTAGCTAATAGCCGTGGCACTGATAATTCGCGTGATGCCGATTATGTGATGGTTTATTTTACCTTACCAACTATTGAACCCATAATTGGAGGTAATTTATATTTAATTGGTGCATTTAATAACTGGCAATGCAATGAACACTCGAAACTAAAATATAATTCATCAAAATTTGCATACGAAACCAATCTTTTGCTTAAGCAGGGTTATTACAATTATCAAATTATTTTAAAATCTGATGAAGGCAATGTGGATTTATCTTATGTTGAAGGCTCTCATTATGAAACTGAAAACGACTATTACTTGCTGGTGTATTATCAATCGACAAGCCTAAGATACGAAAGATTAATTGGTTATGCCATTGCAAATTCGCTTTATAAAAAATAGTTAATTTTTTGATTAGAGTTGCAATAAATTTTTTATATTAAAATAATTACCTTAGCGTTTTAATAAAATAATGGATGAAACAAACATGTTTTCGAATAAAGATAAATGTTAATAAAAACAGTAAACATGTAATTTCAAGCCGTTTAAAACTAAAAACTATTTTCATATGAATATATTGCTTATAGGTTCGGGAGGTCGAGAATGTGCGCTGGCATGGAAAATTGATCAAAGTCCGTTACTCAGTCAGTTGTTTGTTACTCCTGGTAATGCAGGTACAGGTAATATAGCTTTAAACATTGAGCTTACGCCATATTCGTTCGACTCTATAGCCAAATTTGTTTTGGCCAACAGAATTGACATGGTTGTTATAGGCCCGGAAGAGCCACTAGTAAATGGATTGGTTGATTTTTTTGCCAGTCATGAGCGTTTACGTAATATACCTGTCATAGGACCTTCCAGGACAGGTGCCATGCTCGAAGGAAGTAAGGCCTTTGCCAAGCAGTTTATGTTAAAATACGGTATCCCTACGGCTAAATATTTGAGTATTTCAGAGGGGGAAGAACAAAAAGCCAATGAATTTTTGAAAACCCTTTCACCTCCATACGTAATTAAGGCCGATGGATTAGCTGCCGGAAAAGGAGTGTTAATAATTGATAGTTATGAAGAAGCAAAAAAAGAAATTAGTGCTATTTTAAAAGGGAAATTTGGCAACGCCGGCAAAAAGGTTGTTATTGAAGAATATTTGAAAGGGATTGAATTGTCAGCATTTATTGCTACTGACGGTCAAAATTATATTTTACTTCCTGAGGCAAAAGATTATAAAAGGGTGGGCGAAGGTGATACTGGTCCTAATACAGGAGGAATGGGTGCAGTTTCACCAGTACCTTTTGCTACAAAGGAATTCATGAAAAAAGTTGAGGAACGTATAATTAAGCCTACCATACATGGTTTGATAAAAGAGAGTATTGATTACAAAGGATTTATCTTTTTTGGTTTAATGAATGTCAATGGTGATCCTTATGTGATAGAGTACAATGCTCGTTTAGGTGATCCAGAAACTGAAGTTATTATTCCACGAATAAAAAGTGATATTGTTGAAATGTTTCTGGCAATATGGAATAAAAATCTTAACTCGTATTCATTAGAAATTGATGAACGTACGGCTGCTACTGTTATGCTGGTATCAGAAGGGTATCCCGGTAATTATGCAAAGGGTTTTGAAATTCATAATCTTGGAAATGTTAAAGATAGTATCTTATTTCATGCTGGAACTACTTTTAAGAATGGTAATACGGTAACTTCCGGTGGAAGAGTAATAGCTATTACATCATTTGGTAAAAACAAAGATGAAGCTCTAGCTTTATCCTATAAAAATGCTGAAATTATTGATTTTCAAGGAAAATATTATCGGAAAGATATTGGTTTCGATTTATGAATTAAATAAATTATCATGTTACTGGGTATTTCCCGTTCAAAACAGCCTTATATACTCTTTATTATTGCTTTATTAACTGTTTTCTTCTGGTTTCTGCCTGAAGGCAACAGATCTAATGATTGTTCATTGCCTTTTATGCCTTTGACCTATGTTTTTGTATCCTTTATAACCAAATATTCATGGGTATCAAAAATAATGGGTTTGACATTTGTTCTGATATTGCTATTATTGATAACCCATTTAAATACCAGATTCTTAATCATATCGCAGCGTTCCTATTTGCCAGCTATTTTTTTTGTTACTTTAGTTTTAGCAAACTTTAGTTTTTTTGATTTTCATCCTGTATTTGTTGCAGCTATTTTTCTAATTTTAATTATTGAAAAACTAATAGACGTATACAAATCCGATAAAACTTCATTCCAGATATTCGACGCAGCTATTTATTTGTCATTGGCTACTTTATTTTATTTCCCGGTAATTTTTCTAGTCCCATTTCTTTTTATTGCTCTTGCTATTATGAAACCTTTCAACTGGCGCGAATGGTTTTTCATTGTATTAGGCTTTTTACTACCTATTTATATTTATTATGCATTACTATATCTTACTGATTTTAGAGTTTATAATGTTTTTCCCGAATTAATGTTATTTTTAACAAAAACCTGTAATTATACTTTCGTATTAAGTGAAAAAATTAAACTCTATTATTTAATTATTCTTATTCTTTTTGCTAGCTTTTATGTAATACAACATATTGGGTCTTACAAAATAGTTATTCGAAAAACATATTACTTACTATTTGTTCTTTTTGTTAATTTATTGATAATATATTCAATTATTCCCTCGGTATTGAGCGAATTATTTGTTTTAATGGCAATTCCTGTTGCATATTTGTTAGGTAATTATTTTATTGAAACCAGAAAAAATCGATTAAAAGAATTTCTCTTCGACATGTGGTTTATAATAGTTATTGTTTTATTCTTCTGGCATTTTTAAAATTTTTCTTTTTAAGTATGAAGAAACCAGTTCTTAAATATTTATTTATTATTGTTTTTACTTCAATTTATTTCGCATATGCTAACGCTGAAGTAATTTTAGAAGGCACACAGCCTACATACTCCGGAAAAGAAATTGCATTTTATACTTTTACCGATCCTTTTACTACTACTGATAGTTTAATTGGTTCATGCAGGGTAGATTCAAATGGGTATTTTAATTTAACATTATCTGTTTCAGATACTATGCTTCTTTTTTCCTATTTAGGAATTTATAAGGGTTATATTTATGTTGTGCCTAATAGCCACTATGTTATTAATTTTCCTGATTGGCAAGAAAAATCGACAGCCGATAAACTAAATCCTTTTTTTGAACCTGTAGAATTTTATTTTAATGTTGAAAACGATGACGGTAAACAATTCAATAAATTATTTCAGCGATTTGATTCGGTATATTTTGAGCTTGTAAAAAAATATTTAAATCCTTTAAAGCCGCTTAAAAAGTCAATTATCGATTCGGTTCAATGGGCACTTCAACAATATATTCCGTCAGAATCGCCAAATTTTTTTAAAAATTATGCATGGTATAAATTTGGTTTCTTTCAATATTTAACCTGGCATAAAAGGGCAAAAAGTCTTTCCAGAACATTTTTTGAAAGCAAGCCCATACTGTATAATAATGTTGCTTATTTCGATTTGTTTAATGCCGTGTATGATAAATATTTTTATTTCTATGGTCAAACTTCCGAAGGAAAGATTATTTTTGATATTATTAACAATAGTAAAAGCTATTATCAATTAAATCAATTATTTAATAAAGATATTGTTCTTCAAAATGAATCATTTCGAGAGTTAGTTATTCTTAAGAATATTTACTCTGAATTTTATTCTTCCAATTTTTCACGTTCAGGGCTTCTGAATATACTTGATAGTCTAATTGTTTCTACAAATAATGAACGTCATAAATCTTTTGGAAAGCTAATCCGTCATAAAATAACTCGTTTGATGCCAGATAATTATCCTCCTGATTTTGAGTTATATGATAAAGATAATCGGCTGGTTAAACTAAGCGATTTTAAGGGTATGTATGTATATTTAAATTTTTGTTCATGTATTAGTTATGCTTGTATGAAAGAATTTGATTTACTTGGTCGAGTAGCCGAAAAATTTGCAAAAAAATTAATAATTTTAACCATCTCGACCGATGAAAATAAAAGTGATATGATGCGATATGCAAATAATGGACATATCAACTGGATATTTTTACATTACGGTAATCAACCCGATGTAATTAAAAATTATGATGTTCGCGCGTATCCGGTATATTTTTTAATAGGTCCCGATGGTAAGCTTATATTCTCACCGGCCAGATCGCCTGCCGAATATTTTGAGCTTGATTTATTTAAAGTAATGAAAGCCCGAGGCGATTTATAATGTTATGTCTCAAATAATAAGTTTACAATATCATATCATGAAAAATACAATTAATTGGGCTATATTAGGTACTGGAAGAATTGCCGAAAAGTTTGCAATAGGCCTTAAAGTGGTTTCAAATGCAAATCTCTATGCTGTTGGATCACGCTCAATTGATTCGGCCAGAGACTTTGCACAAAAATTTGAAATTCCTAAATTTTATGGAAGTTATATTGATTTAGTTAACGACCCTCATGTGGATGTGGTATACATTGCAAGTCCCCATGTCTTTCACTACGAACATACTCTTCTATGTTTGAATGCAGGGAAAGCCGTTCTTTGCGAAAAACCATTTGCTATGAATGCCCAACAAGTGGAAGAGATGATAGCATTAGCAAGGGCAAAAAATTTGTTTTTAATGGAAGCGCTCTGGACTCGATTTCTTCCAACTATTGAAAAAATTGAATCATTAATAGTCGACGATAAAATAGGAGATATAATTTTTCTTCAATCAGACTTTGGCTTTAAGGCTGACTATGACCCAACATGGCGACTTTTTAACAAAAAGCTTGGGGGCGGAAGCTTGCTCGATATTGGTATTTATCCAGTTTTTATTAGTTTGCTTCTTTTAGGTATGCCATCCGAAATTATTTCAACTGCACAAATTGGCCCAACAGGAGTCGACGAGTCAATGTCGGTAATATTTAAATACCCAAAAGGTGCCATTGCTGCATTGTCTTCTACATTTATGGCTCATACACCTACTGAAACCAATATTTGTGGGACTAAAGGCCGAATTCGTATACATCGAATGTGGCACACTCCCACTTATTTAACTTATACTTCTAACAATGGTGAAACTCAGGAGTTTCATTTTCAATACCAGGCCAACGGTTACGAGTATGAGGCTCAAGAAGTAACTAACTGTTTGCTGAATCAAATTACTGAAAGTTCAAAATGGTCATTATCACACAGCCAGAAGCTTATTTCTCTATTAGATACCATTCGTAAGCAATGGGGTTTAGAATATGATTAATATTGTATGATTTATGAAAATGAAAAAATTTATTCACCACACCATCTTTAAAAATTATGTTATACTTAGTTTGGTGTTTGTTTTATTTTCGTGTAATAAAGATGACGAAAAAACCGAACCTGTTAATGTTGCTATTTATAATACCATGAAAGAATGGTATTTGTGGTATAGCCATATGCCCGAGGTTGACCCAATGCAATATAAATCACCAGCAGAATTACTTGAAGCGATTAAGTATAAGCAAATTGACCGTTGGAGCTTTATTACAACTACCGACGAGTATCAAAAATATTTTGTAGAAGGAAAATATTATGGACATGGATTTGGTTATGGTTTAACAAGCAATGACACAGTAAGAGTTTCATTTATTTTCAAAAATTCTGCTCTTTATCAAGCAGGTGTTCGACGTGGATGGATTATTCGAAAAATTAACGGCACGGTGGTAACCGCTCAAAATATTTCAAGCTTATTGGGCGAAAATAAAGCAGGAATAATCAATACATTTGTGTTTGGACGTCCTGACGCAGCGGACACTACCATTATCGATACCAAAACTGAAGTTAAAATGGAAATGGTATTGACCGATACTATTTATCAAATAGGCACAAAAAAGGTGGC
>FQKF010070505.1_pt1 | contig 12089 bp, 12 predicted proteins | sample 1504521 | NCBI WGS metagenome assembly FQKF01 (sample SAMEA4475357, study PRJEB15587) | soil metagenome | biome: Soil; feature: Field | place: India | collected 2015-03-11 | depth 0 m
CCACTCAACCCCCTTAACCAGCGGGATCTTGTTCTAACGTGAATTTGGGATAAGAGGAGCATAATAAGTTTTGGCACAATTGTGCAACGAGGTGAGCCAGCGTGTTTGCTGGGGACCGGTCATGAGTGAGATAAACCCGCCACAAGCGATCGCTGGGTCAGCCAAGGTAGTTTCAATCAGGGAAACCAGATCATCGGGTACTAGGGTGTCTGCGTGGAGAAAGCAGAGGTAGTCACCAGTCGCGACCTTGGCCCCAGTGTTCATCTGGCGCGATCGCCCTGGTTGGTCAGCTTCTATCAGCCTGACATCAAACTGTTCTGCCACCGCCAGTGTTTGATCAGTGCTGCCCCCATCGACAACAATCACCTCCCTAGCCGCCGGACTGAGGATGCTGAGGCAACGCAGAGTGCGACCGAGCGATCGCTCCTCGTTCAAAGCTGGAATGATAATAGAGACAGAACCCACAGTGTTTGACCTCAGATTGCCTGCTGAGCGTCAGCACGAGGCATTTGGGATCTAGATTTATACCGACTCCGCTGGTTATTGGGGCTATTTGTTGTAACGTCAGTTCGGGTTAAGCAGCTTTTGGGACACCGCGCGATGTCCCAAGACTCTTGATGCTTCATGCACGCCGTGCACAGAACACCAAGGGTTTCAGCTTGTCCCGAATTCACGTTAAAGTACAGTCTGGCACCAGGAGACTTGGGTGAAACCCAAATCCCTGGGGTGCGTTAGGACTACTGCCTCACACATCCTAGGGCAGATCCATGATTGAATCGCGAATCCCTAAGCTCCGTCTGTGCGTTCAAGGGAAGAAGGGGCACTAAACCGTAGTAATATCGGTTTCTTTTTCTTTCAAAAGAGCATCAATCTTGCTCACATACTTATCAGTAAGCTTTTGGATGCTATCCTGCAAATCCTTCGCTTCATCTTCGGAGATTTCTCCACCCTTTTCCTGCTTTCGCACTGATTCCACTGCATCGCGGCGGATGTTACGGATAGCGACTTTGCCCTCTTCAGCATATTTGGCGGCGACTTTGACCAGTTCCTTACGGCGATCGCTCGTCAGTGGAGGAATGTTAAGTCGAATCACTGCACCGTCGTTGTTGGGAGTCAGTCCCACATCTGACGTGAGAATAGCCTTTTCGATGATGTTGAGTGTGTTGCGGTCGTAAGGCTGGATGAGGATGGTGCTAGAGTCGGGAGTGCTGATGCCCGCCAGAGACTTCAACGGCGTCGGAGAGCCGTAGTAATCGACCATCACCCGGTCTAGTAATGAGGCATTGGCTCGCCCTGTGCGAATCGTATTAAAAGACCGTTGCGTCGATTCAATGGTCTTTTGCATATTGGCTTCAACGTCAGCTAATTTCACAAGAGCCTCCCACGATTGTTCCGATCGGTTCACCCATAAGGGCGCGGCGAATGTTCCCCTGCACTGAGAGGTCAAACACCATGATGGGTATATTGTTATCTTTACACAGTGCGATCGCGGTTCCATCCATCACCCGCAGGTCTTTTTCAAGGACATGACCATAGGTGAGGGTTTGATAGCGTTTTGCCTGGGGATTCTTCTTTGGATCAGAGTCGTAAATCCCATCGACCTTGGTTGCCTTAAAGACAACTTCTGCATTAATCTCAGCCGCTCTCAGAGCAGCCGTCGTATCCGTCGTGAAGAAGGGATTGCCTGAACCAGCCCCAAAGATGACGACCCGTCCTTTTTCGAGATGACGAATGGCACGGCGGCGGATGTAAGGTTCTGCCACTTCTTGCATTTCGATCGCAGTTTGGACTCGTGTTTGAATTCCCTTGCGCTCCAAGGCATCTTGCAAGGTCATGGCGTTCATGACCGTAGCAATCATCCCAATATAGTCGGCAGTTGCTCGGTCCATGCCCGCAGCCGCGCCCTTAATTCCCCGGAAGATGTTGCCACCTCCCACCACAATGGCAGTTTGCACCCCCATACGGACAATATCTGCGACCTCATCGGCGATGTAGTCAACAATGGCTGGGTCAATTCCGTAAGGCAGGTCGCCCATCAATGCCTCACCGCTTAACTTCAGCAAGACCCGCTTATATGTAGTCCCCATGGGTGGATGATCTGAACTCTAAGTTTTCCAACCTACCATAGCAGTAGTGATGGGCCACTTGCATCTTGCCTAGGACAGTGGTGCGGCTGTTTTTGCAAAAATTGACTCTGAACACAAAAAATAGCGACCTGCAACACTCCCCACTGATTGCGATTGTCTGTCACTATGACTGGCGCCATTTGACCGAACAGCCGATTGAGTGGGTGCTCGCGGCTTCAATGGGTTGGTCGTTCAGAATTTTGGCGATCGCCTCTCGTAGATAGTGCTCGGTCACAGCGTCGGGATTCTGCGCGTTATTGTCGATCGCTCCGGTATAGCGAATAATTCCCTTCTGGTCGAGCAGATAAACTTCCGGGGTGCGCTCAGCGCCAAAGCTCTGGGCCACTTCCTGGGTAACATCGCGCAGGTAGGGGAAGTTGAGACCGTGATCGGCAGCAAAGGTCTTCATCTTCTCGAAGCTATCTTCGGGATAGCGAGTGTCGTCGTTGGGGTTAATCCCGATCAGCGTAAAGCCCTGACCTGAAAAGTCGGCCTGGATCTGCTTCAGGCGCTCTAGATAAAGCTTCACGTAGGGGCAGTGGTTACACATGAAGACCACCCCCACAGCTTTGTGGGTGTCGAGGTAGCGAGCCAGATGATGGACTGAGCCGTCGATGCCCGGAAGCTCAAAATCGGGCGCGTAGGTTCCAATGGGGGTGCTGGTTTCCATTACCATCCTTTTGCCAGAGCTTGGTATCCAATCAATTTATAAACCAATTTTGCGGCGGTGAACTCTGAAACCACCGACCCCTCAATCGGGGCCAGTTCCATCACATCGCCTCCGATGACTTCGTGCTGCTCGAAAATACGACGCAGGAAGGTGGTGAGGGAGTACCAGTTGAGTCCGCCCGGTTCGGGCGTGCCAACTCCTGGGATGAGCGTGGGGTCAATGCCGTCTAGGTCAATCGTGAAGAAGACTTTACGGGTGGGAATGGCAGCGATCGCCCGGTCCATCCAGGTGGGGTCTTGGGCAATCTCCCGTGCCCGAAACACCTTGAGTTGTCGCTCTTTGATCAACTCCGCTTCTTCCCGGCACATACTGCGGATGCCCACCTGCACCGTGGGCAGGCCCATGTCCACAATCCGCTTCATCACACAGGCATGATTGTAGAGTGAACCTTCATACTCATGCCGCAGATCTCCGTGGGCATCCACCTGAACAACGGTAAACGGCTCGTGGGGATACGCTTGCCGATACGCCTCAACGACACCAGCAGTAATGCTATGCTCTCCCCCCAAACTAATCACAAACTTGCCGTCTGCGATCATGGGAGCCAACGCTGCCTGGGTTTCTTGCAGCATTTGCTCAGCAGACACCTTGCCCTGACGGGTATCGGCCACAGGTCTGTGTGTCCAGATGCCCACCTGCCAAATCTCCCGATCGAATTCCTCGTCGTAGTCTTCGACTTCCTGGGATGCCTCTAGAATGGCAGCGGGGCCATTTTCACATCCTTTTCGGTAGGTCGTCGTTGCCTCGTAGGGGATCGGTAGGATCGCAACTCGCGCGGAGGCATAGTCCGTCGCGTAGTCTTCACCCAAGTAGGGCAGTGCTGCCGCCATTGGCTCAGTCACAACTGTCATGATGTTCCCCTTATCAATGCCAGATTTGATCCTGACACATTCCACGCAAAATGATGCAAGTTTGACAAGCAATGCTCATGTGCCTTGCTGATGAAAGCCAATTCAGCCCTTCACCCCACTGCCAATTTCGGAGGGCACGATATACCGTTGCATGACAGCAAAGAAGAGAAGGATGGGCGCGATCGAGATCACAGAGCCAGCGGCAATCAAGCGCCAGTCAAGGGAGAAGGAGCCAGCTAGCTTCGCAACACCCAAAGGCAGTGTGTAGTAGTCAGAGTCATCCAAGATAATCAGAGGCCAGAGGAAGTCGCTCCAGGCTCCAATGAAGACAAAAATTGCCAGGGTCACAAGGGCTGGACGAATGGCTGGAATCATGATGTGCCACCAGATCTCTAGTTCTGAGCAACCATCCATGCGGGCGGCCTCTTCAAGTTCCTTAGGAACTCCCTGGAAGGCCTGCCGCAGCAGGAAGATGCCAAAGGCAGAGGCGATCGCCGGAAAGATTAACCCCAGGTAGGTGTTCCGCAGGCCCAACTGCACCGTCAGGATATACAGCGGAATCATCACAATCTGGAAGGGAATCAAAATCGTTGCAACTACGAGGGCGAACAGCGCATCCCGTCCCTTAAAGCTCAGCCTGGCCAGGGGATAGGCCGCCAAAGAGCAAAACAGAAGATTCAGTGCCACCGTCAGGACTGCAACTAAGGTGCTGTTGAAGAGGTAGCGACCAAATGGATTGCTATTCCAAACTTCGACAAAGTTTCGCAGCGTTGGGCTAGCGGGGATGAATTGGGGGGGAAACTGAAAAATATTTTCCGTCGGAGATTTGAAGGCAGTACTGACTAGCCAGATCAGCGGCAGCAGCATGACGATCGCAATTCCACAGAGCACGCTGTAAATAGCGATTGTCTGCCAGGGCAATCGACGTACCCACTGGACAAGGGGCGATCGCGGCTGGCTGACGGAATTCTGGAGTTCGCCGCTCTGCACTAGAAACCTCCGCTCAGAACCAAGAATGACACGAGAAGGAACTACAACGGCACAAAGAACACAAAGTAAAGGCTCGGTATGCTGTGCCCTTTGGGGCAGACGATGCCAATGGACCTCTGTGGTGCTGTGCCTGCATCCGGGATTGTTTGCGAACCACCTGCACTGGTAAACAACAGCGGCGCAAACAATCCCTTCAGGATAGGAGCGATCGCCCCCAAGCCGTTAACGGACAACCGCCTCCGTATCATGCTGAGGATGCAGCGACTTGCCAACCTGAAGCACCGCATACAAGCGGTTGAGCGCGTTCATATAGGCATGGGCCGATGCAACAACAATATCCGTGTTAGCAGCGTGACCAGAGAAGATGCGACCTTCATGCTGCAAACGAATCGTCACTTCTCCGATCGCATCGATTCCGGCAGTCACCGATTGAACAGAAAACTCGATCAACTGATTCGGGATATTCACCACCCGGTTAATGGCCTTGTAGACGGCATCCACTGGGCCAGTTCCGATCGCCGCATCCATCAATTCCTGCCCATCAGGTGTGCGAACAATGACAGTAGCGGTGGGGCGAGCGTGATCTCCGCAGGAAACCTGGACGTGTTCCAGGTGAAAGAGTTCAGGCGTCTGCTGGATCTCATCGTTGACGATCGCCTCCAGATCCCAATCGGTGATCTCCTTCTTCTTATCCCCCAGTTCCTTGAAGCGCAGGAATGCTTTGTTCAACTCCTGCTCGGTCAACTCGAAGCCCAGTTCTCGCAGGCGACTGCGGAAGGCATTGCGCCCGGAGTGCTTGCCAAGCACAATCTGGTTATCAGTCAGCCCAATGGACTGGGCATCCATGATTTCATAGGTCAGCTTGTGCTTCAGCACGCCGTCTTGGTGGATTCCCGACTCGTGGGCAAAGGCATTGGCCCCAACGATCGCCTTATTAGGCTGCACCAGCATCCCGGTCAGGTTTGAAACCATGCGAGACGTTTTATAGATCTGGCGGGTGTCAATGTTGGTGAGGGGGTCTTCAGAGTCAGCCGGTCTGCCCAAGAAAGGATTGAAGTAGCTACGACGGACGTGCAGCGCCATCACAAGTTCTTCCAGGGCCGCATTGCCTGCTCGTTCGCCAATGCCGTTGATGGTGCATTCGAGTTGCCGTGCCCCATTCTTCACCGCCTCCAGGAAATTGGCCACTGCCATGCCCAAGTCGTTGTGACCGTGGACGGAGATAATTGCCTTGTCGATGTTGGGGACATTTTCTTTGATGCCCTTAATCAAGGCACCAAATTCACTAGGAGTGAGATAGCCCACCGTATCAGGGATGTTGACGGTGGTGGCACCAGCCTCGATTGCCACCGTCAGCAATTCGTAGAGAAATTCGGGGTCAGAGCGTCCGGCGTCTTCAGGCGAAAACTCGACATCCTCAACGAAGGATTTCGCGTAGGCCACCATTTCAGGGGCGATCGCCAACACCTCTTGGCGAGTCTTCTTCAGCTTGTATTGCAGGTGAATATCCGAGGAAGCAATGAAAGTATGGATCCGGGGCTTAGCGGCTGCCCTCAGCGCATCGGCTGCCGCCTTAATGTCTTGCAGAGTAGCACGCGCCAGACCGCAAATAATTGGGCCGTCGGGTGTACCCACTTGCTCGGCAATGCGACTGACGGCCTCAAAATCACCGGGGCTAGCGTAGGGAAACCCGGCTTCAATCACGTCTACGCCTAGTCGTGCCAGTTGCCGTGCAATCGTCAGCTTCTCGTCAACGTTCAGAGTTGCACCAGGAGATTGCTCTCCATCGCGGAGGGTTGTATCGAAGATAATGATACGTTCAGGCTTGGGTGTTGATTGCGTATTCATAGCTAAAGATTGACGATTGAACAAAGTATCACAGCAGCACATCAAGCCAGCCACTCCAGGTCAGCCTGGAGTCCTGCAACCAGATGTTCAACAAAAAACTAGGCGTAACCATATTCTAGTCGGAGTCATCGCTCTGCTTAAACATCTGCGAGAGCAATTGTCTGGGGATCGTCACCAAGGTCTGCTGACCAGTCAGTTGACTGCCTAGCCGCTCCTCAGTTGTCCACTTTCTCGATAAAGCTCCGGATGTCATTCAAGTCAATGTAGCGATCGGTCGCATTCCGCAGTTCACGGGCAATCATGCCCTCTGTCGAAACGACCGTGATGTGAGTATTCTTAGCTCGCAGCAGTTCGATTGCCCGTTCAAAATCACCGTCTCCACTAAACAAAACAACCCGGTCGTACTGGTCCACCGTACTAAACATATCCACCACGATCTCAATGTCCAGGTTTGCCTTCTGAGAATAGCGACCCGACGAATCGTCGTAGTATTCCTTCAAGATTTTCGTCCTCACGGTGTAGCCCAAACTGATTAGCGCATCTCGAAACCCGCGCTGATCCTGAGGATCTTTCAGGCCGGTATACCAAAAGGCGTTGATCAGGCTGACTTCAGGGTCATTCGTAAAATACTCCAGGACGCGGCGCGGATCGAAAAACCAACCATTCTTTTGTTGAGCGTAGAACATATTGTTCCCGTCAACAAAAATGGATAGACGGCTTGTATTAGACATAGAAATTAGACCTAAGATCTTAAATCGTGAACCAAATAGAGAACGATAGGAAGTTCTGATAAGACAGTTTCAAGCTAAAACCGCTGAACCAGTGGGCTGACCCACTATCCAGATTAACCGCACCCAATAAAACGCTTGCGCTTGATAAGCTGGCGGAGCTTACCCATACCCCCTAGGGACAAACCGAAGGGCAATTCAACGGCCTGCAGCAGAAAAGAGCAAATTGCTCCTGCTGCGAGTAGTCACTTTTTTGTTTAGCTTACTCATGATTCGATAGATAGACACATCTTCATTGATTTAACCGATAGACACCCCGTCATCTTGACGTGTCTATCCTAAAAAAGAAAATTGTAGCGTTTCTCAGTCATTTGAGTCGGGACTCAAGCTCGCAAAAGCCCTGGAATGCCTTCAAGGCAAGCGTTTCAGAGCTTTTCGCGTACCACTTTCAGCCTGCCCACCCTGCGGGAAACAAGCCACCTGATTTTCTGTGCACGTCGCGCCCGGAAAATCAAGGGTTGCAGCGTATCCCAAATTCACGTTAGGACAAACCAACAGAACAGACAGAATGACCTCACATGTTTTAAGGGAGTGACAGAAAAGCTACAGATAAGAGCACCAATCACTCCAACTGCCGGGGTAGAGTTTTGCCCCTGTTCGCCCCGCTAGTTCCAGAGAGAGCAAATTCACACAAGCGGTTACACCAGAGCCACAATAGACAATGATTTCACTCGTTGGGGCGATCGCCTCCCAGCGTTGCTGCTGCTGCGGCACAGGCAATGTCTTCCCCTGAGCATCCGTGACCTCTTGCCAAGGATAATTCACGGCTCCTGGAATATGGCCAGCGATTGGGTCGATCGGTTCTCGCTCTCCCCGATAGCGTTCTGGTTCACGCGCATCCACCAGGACGACCTGGGGGTTGTCCCGACAAGCGATCACATCTTCCCGATCAACCACTTGCCCCGGCTGCACCTGGGGCGTAAAGTGCCCCGACCTCGGTTTGGGGATTGCAGGCGTAGTAGGATATCCTGCGGCCAGCCAGCCCGAAAAACCACCATCTAGGACAACAACGCGATTATGTCCCAGGTAGCGCAGTAGCCACCAGAAGCGGGAGGCAAAAGCCAATCTGGAGTCGTCGTAGGCAACGACCCAAGTCTCGCCAAAATGAACCCCAGCCGCCGCTAGTTTGGCCGCCAACTGGTCTGGATCGGGCAGGGGGTGCCGTCCGCCATGCCGCTGCACAGGGCTAGAGAGATCCTGATTCAGATCAAAGTAGAAGGCACCGGGAATGTGTCCGGCTTGGTACCGCTGGCGACCCGCACTGGGGTCAGCCAAGGAAAACCGACAATCGGCGATCGCCACATTGGGGTGATCGAGGACCTGAATCAACCAGTTTGCCGAAATCAGTGGATAGGCTGGTGCAAAATCTGGCATCATTGCCAATGACAACATAAACATTTACTGTTGTTACTTTACCAACAGAGTGGTTGTCAAAGCGGTGTGAGGCCGCGTCGAAGAGGCGCAGTTGGGCGGCTGCGCATCGTTTCGGCGAGGTTGGGGCTCAGACCAGCACTGATCATCTCAGTACACTCTTGTGCCCAAGGATACACCAGCAAGCGAATCAACGCTGAAAAGATGCCAGCTCAAGCCCTTAGAAGACATTAAGATTGAGTTTGTCTCGCCTTTACCAGAGAAATCTCCGTGAAAAACCTGATCTCTCCCCTTGTGAGATTGAACATACTGGTAAAAATAGAGGAAAAGATGCCCCAACCTCACTCGCAGGGTGGTAGGGGTGCATCGTTCCCTTCGGGTGGCCACTACAGACGTTAATGTGAGAACTGTTTCTGTGAACTGCCTCGATTCTGAAAAACCGAAAATCCTGGTTGTCGATGATCATCCATCTAGCCGGATGACGGCTGTCGCACTGCTTTCGGTTGAAGGCTACGACGTTTTAGAGGCAGAAAATGGTCCCGCAGCCCTGGAGTGTGTGGTCGGACATAATCCTGACCTCATCTTGCTCGATGTTATGATGCCAGGGATGGACGGCTACGAAGTGTGTCGGCGGCTGAAGCAGGATGAGCAGACTCGGCTGATTCCGGTTGTCTTTGTGACTGCCCTAAACGATCGGCGTGCTCGCCTGTTGGGGATCGAGGCCGGGGGGGATGACTTTCTCTCAAAGCCCTTCGACCAGCTTGAGTTGTCGGCACGGGTGCGATCGCTGATTCGGCAGAAGCGCCTCAATGAAGATTTGGATCACGCAGGCCAGGTTTTATTCTCGATCGCTCGTACCATCGAGAGTCGTGATCCCAACACGGGCGACCACTGCGAGCGACTGGTCATTCTCGGAAAAGCCTTTGGCGAGTTTTTGGGACTTTCCCGCACCGAAGTCCGCGATCTGATGTGGGGAGGATACCTCCACGATATTGGAAAGGTTGGCATTCCCGATAGTGTCCTGCTAAAGACGGGGCGGTTAACACCAAAAGAATGGGCAATTATGCGACAGCATGTGCTGATTGGTGAGCGTATTTGCCAGCCGCTGCGGACGATGCGGGGCGTGGTGCCCATCATCCGCCATCACCACGAGCGCTGGGATGGCTCCGGCTACCCGGATGGCCTCGTCAAAGACCAAATTCCTTTTCTGGCGCAGGTGTTTCAAATCATTGATATTTATGACGCCTTGACCCACGAGCGCCCCTATAAACCGGCTTTTTCCGTCCAGGAGTCGCTAGCGATTATGGAGCAGGAAACAGCACAGGGATGGCGCAACCCAGAACTAGTGCGGTTGTTCGCTGAGTTTATCAGCACTTATCAGTCCTCCGAACAGGTGTCACTTTCCCTCGGTATGCAGCTCTCTGTGTGAAGCAGGTTTCCTAAGGCTGACCAACACCACCGGATTGAGCGGCGAGAATCGTGTCAGTGCAGCGACGGTTGTAGAGCGCGACAGGTTGGCTTGCAAGAGGTTAGCTTGCCAGCGGTTGTGCTTGGCCCAGGCGATCGCTTCTGCTTGATGTTCCAGCGTTGCCAAGGCCAGCAGAACCAATCCTTGGGGGGCTAGGCAAGCCGCAACTCTGTCCAGAATGGCAATGAGGTTGCCGCCGCTGCCCCCAATAAAGACACGATGCGGGAGGGGCAGGTCTGCCAATACAGCCGGGGCATCCCCTGCGATTGGGATGACATTAGCCACATGAAAGCGATCGCGGTTCTGCCTGATCAGTTCAATCCCTGCTGCGGTCTTCTCAACCGCGTAAACCACTGAGGAGGGACAGAGGCGGGCAATCTCCACGGCAACGGATCCCGTCCCCGCACCGATGTCCCAAACTACTTGGTTAGGTTGCAGCGCCAACTCACCTAGCACTAGCAGCCGAATTTCTCGCTTGGTGATGAGGCCGGGGCGATCGCGGAAGCTGGCAAAACAAGCGTCTGGGATCCCCATCAGCGGCAAGTCAGCCAATAATTCAGTCGATGGGGTGTCCTGCCGGAGCAGAACGACGACATTGAGCGGATCAAAGGTGAGGGACTCCAACTCAGATAAGTCCAAACATCGAACCCGCTCCGATTCTCCCCCCAGATTTTCACAGACCCAGGCTTGGTAACGCACAGGCGGGGCCAAGTCGAGCAGCAACCGGGCAATGACTCCTGGCGTGTTGACATGATCAGTCAGCAGTGCAATTTTCTCGGCCCCTTGTTGGAGGGCCGTGACTAACTCGTCGAGCGATCGCCCGTGGACACTGACGAGGCGAGCATCCTGCCAGGGAACTTTGACCCGACTGAAGGCCAGTTGCACCGAACTGAGGTGGGGGTGAAAAGTCAACTGCTCCGGTGGCAAGTGTTCCAGCAGCAAGCGCCCAAAGCCAAAGAAGAGCGGATCGCCGGAGGTGAGGACGGCGATGAGCGGCGGTGGGGTGCTGGGCGCTGGCGGTTGAGAGGAGAGAGCAGCGAGGGTCTGGAGGGTGGCGTGGAGGTCGGTGAGCGGAAGTTGGGCCGCCGAGTGCTGGGGCAGATAGGCCAAGTGGCGATCGCTCCCCACGATGAGCGTCGCCCGTTGAAGGATGGCCTGCACCTGGGGCGAAAGGCCAGCCAAGCCATCCAGCCCGATACCAATCACATGAATGGGAGTCATGGTGTCGTGTCCTGACAGGAGGCCTCCCAAGCCAGTACTAGCAGGGCATTGAGGATAGCCGCAGCAGCGGGAGACCCCCCTTTGCGACCTTCAATGCGGATCTGGGGGACGGCAGTCTGGGCTAGCAATTGTTTAGATTCAAGCACGGAGATGAAGCCCACAGGGGCGCCAATCACCAAGGCGGGGGGCTGAGCGGCTTGTGCTGAAGGGCGATCGCGCCATGCATGACACAGCGCCATCAACGCGGTTGGGGCGTTCCCGACGACGAAAATTGCAGTCGGGTAGGTCGCCAAACAATGCAGCATCCCAGTCTCAGTGCGGGTTTTGCCAGGCAGAGCAGGGGTGCCAAACTCCACCGCAGTCAGGATGGGGTTTTGAAATGTTTGACCCACCAGGGTATGAATGCCCTGCCGTACCATGCTGACATCAACAACGATAGGGACTCGCTGCTGGAGTGCGGCGATCGACCCTGCAATGGCTCCCTGGCTAAAGCGCACCAGGTGTTTGAACTCGAAATCAGCGGTGCTGTGGATCACCCGCCGCACGATGGCATACTCTGCCGGTGAGAAGGAGTGGTCGCCAAACTCCTGGTCAATCACCGCAAAGCTCTGATCAAGAATAGGGTGGTTGAGGGAAGCCATGGAACAGTGACCCATGAGAAGTCCAAGGTTAGAAGTCCAAGGTTAGAAGGCCAAC
>FQKF010011175.1_pt1 | contig 12088 bp, 8 predicted proteins | sample 1504521 | NCBI WGS metagenome assembly FQKF01 (sample SAMEA4475357, study PRJEB15587) | soil metagenome | biome: Soil; feature: Field | place: India | collected 2015-03-11 | depth 0 m
CGCCAGTGGGAGAGGGGCTGGGGGTGAGGGAGAGCCAGCGCATTGCAAAGCCTTCAACCATATCTGCGCTCATGTATTCTGTCTGACCTTGAACCTATCGTATAGAGAGGAACGAGCTGGCTCGACCTTCGGGGGATTCGGTTACGTCTTGGGGTATGCAATAGAATAGAGAGAGCTACCAAAGCAGTTGAGGAACGAACTATGCAACTACCAGCTCCGTTACAGCGCGCACTTGAGCGCGTGATCGCCACCCAGCCAGCGGCGGCGCTTGAGCAGACCGCAGCCGCGTTATCGAATCGCTACCGGGAAGCAAGTGCCGGCAACGCGCCGGTCATCACGTCGCCGCTGGAAGCGGTGGCCTATGCGGCATGGCGCATGCCGGCCACCTACGCCGCGCTACGAGCGGTGTTTAAGCGGTTGGCAGAGGCGCAACCTGATTTTGCCCCGATTCGTATGCTCGATGTGGGCGCGGGCAGCGGCGCCGCGATCTGGGCCGCCGCCGAACAGTGGCCGTCGCTACGACGGATCGTCGCGATCGAACGGCAACCGGCGATGGCGCGCCTCGGCGAGCAATTGGCCGCCAGCGCCGATCTGCCGCCCATCATGTGGCAACACGGTGATATTCTTGCCCTCGACCGGCTGACAGACAGCGATCTGGTGGTCGCTGGGTATGTCTACGGCGAGATCGAGCCGGCAGTGCGGGTACTGTTGCTCAGCCGGCTCTGGAAAGCCACACACGGCGCATTGGTGCTGGTTGAACCGGGCACGCCGGCAGGCCATGCCACCATGTTGAGCATCCGCAGCGAATTGATCAAGCGTGATGCCAGCATCCTCGCGCCGTGCCCGCACACCGGCGAGTGCCCGCTCGCCGCCCGCAATGACTGGTGCCATTTTGGGCAACGGATTGCGCGGCCTGCCTTCCAACGCCGTCTCAAAGGCGCAGGCGCGCCGTTTGAAGACGAAAAGTTCGCGTACCTCATCGCTGCCCGCCACGGCGCGCCGCCGGCCAGCGGACGGATCGTGCGCCACCCCATCACCCATAGCAAGCGGATCGAACTACAGGTTTGCACGGCGCAGGGCCTGCAACACATCACCGTCACCCGCAGCCAAGGCGAGGCATGGCGGCGCGCGCGCGATAGCGCATGGGGTGATGGGTGGAAGAGCGAACATCCGCCTCAGAATATAGGCAATAGCGAAGCGGAGTGATATAATGATATATACCCGGTGCGATTTGTCGCCTCGGTGTACACATAGGATACCACCATGGCCGGCACTCGCACCCACCTCCTTCTTTTCGCCATTGACGATCTGCGGGAGTCGATCATTCAAACGCTGGTGCCCTTTCCCCAGATCAGCTATTCCTTCGCTCCTACGCTGAGCGACCTGATCACACACCTCGAAACCCAACCGCCGGCCTTGATTGTCTGCCGGCCAGCCGCGCGCTACAGCCTGCCGGTGGGTATCGCACTCGTGCTCATCTGCACCTTGGCAGAATATGATGTCAGGCATTTTGCCAATGAGCAGGCCATTATCGATCTCTTGATCGAGAGCGATCTGGCTCGCTTGCCATTGATCGCGCAGCGCGAGGAGCGGATGCAGCGCTGGGCCGACCGCGAAATGCGCCGGTTGCGCACCGTCGTCGAACATACGCCGCACGGCGTGATCGAAGCCGAACTGGCCAGCCGGCGGGTGCGGTGGGCCAACCGGGCAATGCACGTACTCTTCGGGTATTCGGCAGCGGAAATGACCAACCTGCTGATCGAAGATTTGCACCCAAGCGAATCTCGCCCAGCGATCATTGACGCCTTTCAGCGTATGAGCGCTGGCGATGACACACCACTGCTCAATATCATTTGCCGCCGGCGCGATGGCTCAATCTTCTACTGCAATATCGCGCCGGGAGGCACGTATGGCAACGGCCAGACCTTTATTTTTGTTTTTTTCACCGATGTCACCACCGAATACGAAAGTTTACAAACACTTCAGATCAATGCGCGCCGGCTTGAATTAGCGTTGCGCGCCGCTAATCAAGGGTTGTACGATCTCGATCTGCGCAACGGGCAGGTCGTGGTCAACGATGAATACGCAACCATGTTGGGGTACGATCCAGTTACGTTTACTGAAACCAACCAGCAATGGCGCGACCGGCTGCACCCCAACGATGCGACCGCAGTCTATCAGACCTACCTCAACTACCTCAGCGGTCACATTCCCGAATATCGGGTCGAATTTCGCTCGCGGATGCGGCAGGGCGGATGGAAATGGATCCTATCGGTGGGGGCGATTGTCGAGCGCGATGCGGATGGCAAGCCAGTGCGCATGCTCGGCACCCATACCGACATCAGCGCCTTGAAACGGCTCGAATTGCACGAACGGATCCGGGTCCAACTCTTCACCAGCCTGTTAGGAGGTGAACGTTTGCAAACCCTAATGAATACCTTAATCAAAGCCTTTGAAGAAGAGCAACCCGATACACGCTGCGCCATTGCGCTTTTCGACCCCGCCACCCGCTGGCCACACCACGTCATTGCCCCCAACCTGCCGTCTACGTTCAGCCAGATGCTAGAACAGAGCCTTCAGCCGGGGCAGGAAGCCATCTGGCATCCGCTGCTCACGCAGCAGCGCGTGATCGTGCCGGACTTACACGCTGATCCCAACTGGGCTCGTTTTGCGTCCGCCGCACAAGAGAGCGGCTTGTCTACGCTGTGGGCGGAACCGATCCTCGGCGCTGGCAACGCGGCGATTGGTGCGTTTACCGTTTGGTCAGCGCGGGCTATGCCACCGCTCAGCGATGATCTCACGCTTCTCCAATTTATCAGCCATCTCGCCGGGCCGGTGATCGAGCAACATGTGATCGCGGAACGGCTCCGGTTAAGCGAAGAACGGTACGCGCTGGCCGAACGCGCAGTGAAAGATGGGGTCTGGGATTGGGATATTCTCAATGGCGTGACCTATCTCTCGCCACAGTGGAAGGCGCTGTTTGGGTTTGGCGAGGATGAGCTGCCCAATGCCATCACCACCTTCTTCGAGCGCATCCATCCTGACGACTGGCCAGCAGTGACAAAGGCGCTCGATCGCCACTTTGCCGGCAGTGAACCATTCAACATGGAATTTCGTATGCGCTACCGCGATGGCAACTATCGGTGGATCTTGGCGCGGGGTGAAGCGTTGCGCGACGCTGACGGCAAAGTGATGCGCATGGTTGGCGCCTTGAGCGACATTACCGAGCGCAAGCAGCTCGATGAGCGCATCCGCGAAACGCAGAAGCTTGAAGCACTGGGCTTACTCACCAGCGGGTTGGCCCACGATTTCAACAACCTACTCGGCATCATTATCGGCAATCTTGATCTCTCGCTCAGTGATTGGCAAGGCGATGAAACGACGCGGCAGATGATCGAGGCCTCGTTGCATGCGGCGCTTCGTGGCGCCGAACTGACCAAGAGTCTCTTGGCGGTGGCCCGCCGGCAACCATTGGCGCCGACCACCATTGATGTCAGTCAAGTGTTGCGTGAATTTTTGCCGCTCATCCAAGTGACCGTCGGTTCGGCGATTAAGCTTGAGTTAATCGAGCAAACCACCCTGCCGGCCCGCGCCGACCGGGCAGGGCTTGAAGCTGCGATCCTTAATTTGGTTATTAACAGCCGCGATGCGATGCCAAACGGCGGCAACTTAATGATCAAAATCAGAGAGCAGCGCGTTACCAGCGAAGACACGATGTTGCTGGCCATTCTGGCACCCGGCTGCTACATCGTGATCGACGTGATCGACACCGGCACCGGGATGCCGCCAGAGGTAGCCGCGCGCGCGTTTGAACCCTTCTTCACCACCAAAGAGCGCGGGCGCGGCACCGGTTTAGGGTTGGCGATGGTCTACGGCTTTGCCCGCCAATCGGGTGGAACGGCGCAAATCTATTCCACGTTAGGCCGCGGCACGACGGTGCGGCTGTATCTGCCGTGCGCCGGCCAGCCGGTAGTCAAAGAGACGGTTGTGATTGAGCCAGCATCGCGCCGCGAGGCGCGAATACTGGTGGTGGATGATGATCCAGATCTGCTGCGCATGATCGTCACCACGCTGCGCAATCTTGGCTACACCGCTTTTGCCGCCCAAGATAGCAAGACGGCCATCACAATCCTGCACGACGAGCCGATCGATCTCCTCCTTACCGATGTGGTGATGCCAGAGATAGACGGGCGAACCTTGGCTATGCAAGCGCAGCAGGTATCGCCGGCGCTCAAGGTGCTCTATATGAGCGGGTTTGCCGCCTTGCAGGGCATTGAGCTTACCGATGCGCCGCTGATTGAGAAGCCTTTTCGGGCTAGTTCGCTAGAGGTGGCGGTGCAACGAGCATTGGAGGGGTGATGTCGCTGACCGCGCTTCGCCTGCCATGACCGGGCTGGATGTCATTGCGAGAGGCCCCGTCCCCGCTGGAGGAGGGGAGTTTTTTACCGCAGAGGACGCAGAGGATGATCACCATCCCCAAAACCCTTTGCGGCCTCTGCGTTCTTTGCGCTTGCTTCCTCTGCGCCCTTTGTAATGGCCCCACTCCCGGCCCCTCCCTCGCTGGGGGAGGGTAAGAGCTGCGTCAGGACAGCAAAAGAGAGTCTGCGCCGCATCGCACGCAACGGCAGGAGCACACACCCCTCAGCGCGCCGCGCAGGTTTGCAAGACGGCCAGTGCCGCTGCGGCCAGTTGCCGGCGATCAAATTCCTGTTCGGCCAATGCCCGCGCCTTGCAACCAGCTTGGCGGGTGAAGTCAGGATGCTCGCGCAAATAGATGATCTGCGCGGCCAGATCGGCAGGATCGCCGGCGCGGGCATAGCGACCGCACTGATGCTTTTCGACTAATTGCTGCAACCAACCCGGTGTGTTGACAATGGCTGGCTTTCCGGCAGCCAACGTGTCAAATAGCTTGTTGGGCGAACAGGTCGCCAGCACCGGCACCGCCTTGAAGATGGTCAGGCAGACATCGGCGGCGGCGACCAGATCGGCGACGCCGGCTTTCGGCAACGGATCAAGAAACCGCACATTGCGCAGGCCGTACTCTTGTACTAATGCCTCAAGTTGCGGACGCTGGCGACCTTGCCCGACTAATGCGATCAGCACATCGTCATACCCCCACTCCTGCACCACCCGCGCCGCCTCGATCACTTGCCGCAGATCGTTGGCGTCTCCCATGGTGCCAAAGTAGAGAGCGAGAAACGATGGATTGCCCAGCCGCGCGCGCCACCCGCCGCCATCGCGCTGCGGATGGAAGAGGTCGAGATCGGCAGCGTTGGGAATGACGCTGATCCTTTCCGGTGCAACGCCAGCATCGATGATCCCCTGTCGCATGCCGGGCGAGAGCGCGATAATGTGGCATGACCGGCGGTAGATGGCGCGTTCGAGCCAGCGCGCAGCGAGAATCAGCAGGGGATGGCGCAGCGCTCCCATCTGGATCGGCGCTTCCGGCCACAGATCACGCACCTCGAAGACCAGCGGTGCGCGATGCCAGCGGCTAGCCACCATACCGGGAATGCCAATCGTCAGCGGCGTGCTGGTGGCAAACACCACATCGGGCCGTGCGACCCGCAACACGGCCAGCAAGCTGGCCAGTGCAAAGAGCACGAAGGCGATGATCCGCTGCCCATAGCCAAGCGCCGTGCCGCGGCTATAGTCGGCATAACCGGCTCGCACCTCAACGACATGAATGCCGTCAACCTCGCGCTGGCGCCACCATCCGCCGGGCCACGGCGTCTGGCGATCGGCGGCGGTTACAATCGTCACCCGATGGCCCTGCTGGATAAAGAAGCGGGCGAACTCATACGAACGGGTGCCGCCGACGCCGGCGCGGGTCGTGAAGTATTGGTGCAAGTAGAGAATGTGCATTATGCCAATGCCTCGAAGCCAACCGTTTGCACGCCCACGGCGGCCAACCGATCAACCAAGCCCGGATCGCGCAGCAGCGCATACTCACGCGCCTGCACGTCTGCCAACGCGCCAGAACGTGCGGAGGTCATTTGCAGGGCCGGATGCACGACCAGTTCCACCGGCGCCACGGGCACGCGCGGCATTTGCGTCACCATCTGAGCCAGCGTTATCAGACCCGCTTCAGACTCCGGCAGACCGATCAAACCCGCCGGCATCCGCATGCCTTGACGCGCCGCCGCTGCCGTCCATCCTGCGATCACCTGCTCTTTAAGCCACACAAACGGCTGAATCAGTCGTTTTCTCAGTGACGCACCTTTTAGCGGCAACCGCAAACGCTGATGCGAACGCATCGCCGGAATGCCGAGTTGGCGGGCGAGCGCGACCATTAATGAAAAGAGCCGCGGCAACAGATGAATATTCTGATGCGTATTCCAGAAATCAGGCTGACCGGCCACCAGCGCCAACCGGTCATGCTGCGCGCGCAGCTCACGCAGCACATGTTCCGGCGCGATTCGGCCCAGCACCCAGCGCTGGCGAAAAGTGGCAGCCGGCCAAAAACGCCCCTGCCCATCAAGCAGACTCGCCACCTGATCGGGCGACGCAACCGGCCTGCCAGCGGTCAGATTCCAATGCAGCCCGATCGAGGCATGGGGAAACTGTTGCCGCAGACGGCTCGCCTCGCTATAGCCCGGCATATTCGCCATCACGCACGTTGCCCGCAGCGCGCCAGCGGCCAGACACGCTTCGATCGCGGCATTGATCCGTGGTGAAGCGCCGTAATCATCAGCCGTGATGATGAGGCGCAGGGGATAACGGTGATGGCTCATACTAATTCGTGGTACAACGCAAAGAGATACTGCGATTCCCGTTGCCAGTTGTACTCATTGATCACGCGCCGGCGGCCCTCAGCACCCATTGCCCGGCGCAAAGCCGGGTCATCGAGCAGGCGGATGATTGCCTCAGCATACGCATCGTAATCGTGCGGCGGCACCATGATTGCGCAGCGGCCATCACCGGCAAACGGACGGCTCGGCGGCAAATCACTGAGCACGACCGGCATGCCCAACGCCATAAATTCAAACAGTTTGGTTGGGATATTGTGCTGAAACTTGGGCAGATCAGGTAGCGGAATAAAGCCGATTTTCGCTTGGCGCACCTGCGCTGCCACTTGATCGTGCGGCACCATCTGGGCATCGATCACGATATCGTCGTGCAACCCGCGCCGGGCAATTTCGGCCTGCGCCCACTCGGTCTCAAAACATTTCCCGAAGAAGTGCCACCGCGCCCGTCGTCCGCGCCGGCGCAACGCCTCAGCGACCGCAAAGGTCACTTCGAGGTTATAGCGCGGAAAGGTGCCGTGGAAGACCAGATCGAACGGGGCATCATCGGCAGGCGGCGGTTGTTGCAAAAAGAGATCAAGATGCGGAAAGTTGTGAATGGTGATCACCCGGCGAGCGTGAAACCGGCGCAGATAGAGATCGGCCACCCCGCGATCAGCCGTGATGATGGCATCAAAAGCGCGCGCCGCCAGCCGCTCCAGCGCCTCCATGCCGGCCAACAACGGGCCACGCACAAGCAGGGGCAGATAATATTTCTGGCGCAGGTACGCCGTATTATTTTCATGGCTATCAAACACGACCTTCGCCCGCGTCGTCGCCTTCAACCAGAGACCCAACGGGATCAGTTCAGGATCGTGGAGATGATACAGATCGGCCTGCAATTGGCGCGCCAACCGCGCCGCCTGCCACACCCGCCGCCAACGCCGTTTGAGGCCCAACGCCAACTGCTGCGCAGCCGGCGCGCCCACGCTATGCAACTGCACCCCTTGCCGCTCAAGCTCCGTCACCGGCAACGGCACGAGCAAATGGGTTTCATAGCCCGCTGCGGCCAAACTAGCGCACTCGCGGTAAAAAATGCGCTGATCAAACGGCTGGTGAACGGTCGAAATATGCACGACCCGGCGCGCAGCCATCAGAGGCCGCTCAGCCGGGCGCGGAGCCGTTCGGGCAGCAGCGGGATCATCGGGTAGATAAGCGTGCGGTTGAGCCATCGCATTCCCCTGAAGATCGTCTCATACGCTTTGCGTTCCCACGGGGCATAGACCGTCGCCAACGCGCGCGCCCGTTCAGCATCACGCAGCGGTGAGCGTTGGCTGCTGATCCCGTCGCCAGCAAAATGCGCAATCTCTTTCGGCAGATGGCCGTAGCTCACCCGCCGGCGCAAGATCATGTCGAGCAGATAGGCGTAATCGGCGAGGATGCGGTAATCGGTAGCGAACGGTTGAGCAGCATAGATCTCGCGGCGCACAAACCAGCTCTGGTGGCAGATCATTTTGCGATAGAGCCAAAACCGGTTGAGCCGATCAGGGTAGACGATCAAACGGCCTTCACCGGCGCGCCCGCGCCCAAGGTAGGGATGGTGGCCAAACGAGCGAACATCACCGTACAGAAAATCGGGTTCGCCATAGCGGGCCAGCGCCGCAGCGACCGCGCTCAGCGCATCAGGCCCGGCAAACCGATCACCGGCATTCATAAAACAGATGTAGCGCCCGCGGGCATGGGCAATGCCCTGATTCATCGCCTCGTAAATCCCGCTATCAGGCGTCACGATCACCCGCACACCGAGCGCCCGCAATCGTTCGGGAGTGCCGTCGGGTGAACAGCCATCCTTCACGAAATACTCAACATCGCTCCAATCTTGCTCCAACACGCTGCGCGCCGTCCGTTCGGCATCGTCTGCGCAGTTGAGGGTAATCGTAATAATGCTGAAGAGCGGTTGGCTCATGCCGTATCTCCTGAACGCAGAGAACGCTGATAGCGGGCAAGCTGCTCTTGATAGCGCCGGCGATGTTCAGGAATGAATTTGCGTTGCACAGCGGGCGGCAATCGTTTCACCACTGCGGGCGGGGTTTGCTCGCGCACCCATTGCACCACCTGCGCACGCGGGCGCCACCACAACAGATAGACCAGATGATCCCGCCACGTTCGCAGCCATTCCCGCCGGGCCGCTGATTGCACCATCTGCGCGTACTGCGGATCAGCAAGCAGACGTTCGATATCATCGGTACGGCGCAGCTCGGTAGACACCTTGCCGGCGGCGAGATCGGCGCGCAGATCAAGGATTGGTTGCGGATGCTGGCCAGTAAAGCGGGTCAGCCAATTCTGCGTGCCATACTGATCCATAATCCGCAATCCATTCAATAGATTGACTTCTTGCAGCAAATTCAAATTCTTGCGCAGCCGGTCTCGTTCTCGTGGCCAAGGTTGGTTCTGATAGTAGGCGCCTTTGCGCGTGAATTGATGCGGAAAGACCATATAGTAATGGTACATCCACACCCCAATGGCATCGGCATGGCGAATGCGCCGGCGCGTGATGTTCCGGCCCCGTTCATCGGCGATGGTCGGCGGACGATGGCTATCATAGACATACCCCGGACGCCAGCGGAACACCCGCCGGTACCGGCCCCACGGCTCGCCTTGATATTGGCGATGCCAAAAGAGACCGCCATCGGCGACATAATCGAACCCGCCCCAGAAGTTATAGGCGCGAAAGCAGAGACAGGTCGTATCGGGATAGTGGTGGAGAAAGGCTATGACCCGCTCGATATCTGCCGGATGGTAAAACTCATCGACATCGATCTGCCACAGCCAATCACCGGTCGCCCGTTCGGCATAGGCCCGGCTCTGCTCATCCTTTTCGCCCGGCCAAAAGCCGTTGGGATGGCCGCACATCTCGGCAGTCACAATGATCAGTTTATCGTCGGGGTCTTCTTCGGCCTTAAAGCGGTACAACGCCTGCAAGGTGCCATCGATCGAATGGCCGTCGGGCGTAGCGACATGCGTCGCGCGCGGGCTAGCGCCCTCGGCCACAATAATCTGGTGCGCGAACGGATAGATGGCACGCAGGTTGTAGCGCAGAAACGGCTCGCCATTGAGCACGATCATGCCAAAGGTTATCCGCGTTTCATGACTCACGGCTGCACTCCTGCCTGTAGCTCACGCTGGCGCGCATACGGCGGCGCTGGTTGCGGTTGCTCAGCCGGCACGCCCAGCATACCGGCGCTCAAGGCCCACACCACCCACATCGGCCAGTGCAGATGGGCGGTGGTCATGGTGTTGCCTGACGCTTGCCCATGCACGAGGGCAAAGATCATAACGGCAAAGAAGGTGGCCCGCCAGATTCCGCGATCATCGGCGGCAGTTTGGGACCAGATCGACGGCAATCGTCGCCCGGCCCAGATCAAATAGCCTACAAAAAAGGTCATCCCCACTAGCCCCTGATCGGCCAGCGTCCCGATAAACAGATTGTGCGACCAGAGTTTCTGCTCAAACCCCCATCCCCATACTGGCGAAGCGAGAAAGTAACTCCAGCCGATCTGCCACAACCAACCCCGATCGGCGAAGACATTGAACGAATCGCCCAACCCGCTCTCGCCCTCCCGCACAATCAGATGCGGCGCCACTTGATAGATCCAGATGACCGCAATCAGCGTCGTTGCCAGCGCCACCGGCACCCGGCGCAGCCACCCGCCCCGGCGCACTACTACCCAAGCAAAGATAAACAACGATGCAATCCCAATGCCGCTGAGCGATTGGCGCGCCCCGGTGAGAAAAATGCCGTAGCCACAGACGATAGCTAACCCCAACAACACAACCATAGCCCACCACCGGCGCGCTTGCAAGAACAGACCGACACCGCACAGAAAGGCAATGCCGAGATGGTGCGAAAAGTGATGGTAATTCCGAATGCCAAGGTTACGGTACGGCAGTGACGACAGGCCGGGATCGGTCAGCAGATGGTCGAGCGGCACATCGATATACCGCAACGCCGCGTACAACCCGTATGCGCTAGTCAACAGATAGGTCAGCGCAAACCGGCGAGCGGCAGCCGCATCACGCACCGCCAAGAGCGCAACCAGCGAACCAAGGATGATGTAGAGGATGAGCGAGCGGGCGACTTGCATCTTATCGCTCAACCCAAACTGAAAGAGCACACAGAGCGCCCACCCCCACCACAAGCCCATCCACGGTACAATCCACCGATCGCTTTCCGGCAAGATGCGATTGATCGTGCGATCGAACTGGCGGGGCAGCAACGACCATGATTGCGTGGTGTGCATATACCGGATCAGCGCCAGCACGATCGTCGCCAGCAATGGCCAGACGGCGGCGCTCGGCCCGACAAACACAGTGCGCGCCCATAGCGAGACCGATAGGTAGAGCGCCAGCGGAATCTCTGGCCGCCCCCGCCAGATCGCGTAGCCGCAGATGAGGCCGAGCACCGCGAGTTCAATTGGATTTAAGACAATCGATCCGTCAACAACCATAGTGGCGCCACGCTAGTACTCAAGCCCATAACTCAGGTAGAGACGCCTGCGCAACCCCGCATGCTTTTGCCACAGCCACCAGAGCACACGCAACCCGGCGTATTGTTGCGCGCTTAACGGTCGCCCATACCGGCGCAGCAAGAGCGCATGCTCGCGCTGCCAGACGGCCAGCAGCGTCGCGGTCTTCGCATCATCGTGCAAGCGAAAATCTGCCAACGGCGGCCCCGGCAAACGCCGGCTTGGGCCAGCGGCGCTCAGGCGAATGAAGAGATCGCGATCCATGCAGAAACGCAAGCTGCGGTCAACGCCACCCACTCGTTCGTAGACGCTGCGCCGCCAGAAACAGCCCTGTTGCGGCCAGCGATGCACCCCTAACAACGCGGTTAGCATCGGGTTGGGCGACAAGGCAAAAATACGCGCGCTGACCTGACCCTGAGCGTCGATAAAATTGACATCGCCGCTCGCAAAGGCCAGCCATGGCCGATCGGCGAAGAAGCGACCGACCCGTTGCAAAGCCCCGGGCAGCAAGCGATCATCCGAATTGATCCACGCCAGAATCTCGCCGGTGGCGCGGGCGAAACCATCGGCCAGCGCCGCCGACTGGCCGCCATCGGGTTGTGATTGCCAATACGCGAGCCACGGCGCATAGCGCTGGATAATCTCAACGCTGCCGTCGCGGCTACCGCCATCCATCACGATATATTCAAGATTGGGGTAGCCCTGCAAGAGAACGGAACGGATTGCCTCTTCGAGGTAGTGTGCTTGCTGGTACGACGGGGTGACAACCGTGATCCGCGGCCATGGCCGGCCATCCGGCAGCAACGGCGGCGCCGGCGGCGTCGCCACCGTCCACGG
>FQKF010173104.1_pt1 | contig 12072 bp, 7 predicted proteins | sample 1504521 | NCBI WGS metagenome assembly FQKF01 (sample SAMEA4475357, study PRJEB15587) | soil metagenome | biome: Soil; feature: Field | place: India | collected 2015-03-11 | depth 0 m
CGACCCTATAAGCAACGGATTCCGTATGACGTAACGTTACAGACAAATTGAGGGGCGCTGTGTGCACCCCCCAATCTATAGAACTGTGCAACTCAGCAACATTCTATTGCGTTTGTTCAGGCATCATGCACTTGTCGCTGTCGCAACCAGCAGGGCCTGCTTCAATCAGTTCGCCAGAGTCATAGCGTGCAAGAGCGGCATAAAAGTCACTGGTCTTTTGGCGTTCGCGCACACCGCGTTGCAGTTCCACAAAGGTCTCCCGGTTGATTTTCTCAAAGGGGAGTCGGGGGAAGGGAGCATTGAACCGAGCCAACAAGGCGGCGCTCATATAGCCTTCGTCGTGGGCGATCGCCTCATAAATTGCCCTCGCCAACGGTTCAATTTCATCTTCATTGAGTTCGATAGTTGCACTGGTGTTATGGGCGGTATAGTACTTCTGCACCTGCATATAGAAGTCGAACTGGGCCAGGGCTGAGAACTTCTCAATCTCGATCTCATCGGCTCCCGGCAGGTTAGCCCAGGGCACTTCTACAGGAATTTCCACTAGCCATTCCGTACAGCGAGGATCAAAGGGGTCATTCAACAGGTGACCGTTCTCATCTTTATCAGACTGAGACGGCACAATGTTGTAACCGTAGTCCATACACGCCAGTGCCACTGCATCATTTTTGCGGAAGGTGATGCGACGGATAAAACGTTGTGCCTTCGGTGGATGCCACCCAGGGGATGCATTAGTCAACAGCGATTTGGTGCCTGCAGGTTGCACAGTGGTGCAGCGGTTGGGACGCTTGAGACCGTGGCGATCGCAATAGTCCCACACCACACGATGAACCACCTCTTTCCAAAAAGTCAGATACTGTCGCTCCTTCTCCCTAAACTCCAAACCTTTCATCGTGTTGGGCCGACCTTCCGCCCACCAGCGCAACCATTCCACCCCAAAGGCATTGACGAAGAAGTCAAACAACCCAGTGAAGGAAACCCCCACAATCGGATCAAGCTCGCGGGAGTAGCGGTAGCGCGGTTCCACAAAGCGATGGTTGAGCAAGGCTGCCACAGAAAGCGCACCAGCCGTGAAGGCCTCCTCCTGTTCGCGGAAATTGTGGGGGTCAAGCTGGTTGAGATGAATTTCTGCCAAGTTGCAGTGAAAATCGGCTCCAATGATCTCGCCGCAGGGGTTGAGGCCGTAACGCCCCAAACGGTGATGCAGTTCCTGCTCATCCATCTCAGGCTGGAGCGATCGCAAGAAAGCCTCTCCTTCTCCGTTCTGATAGGCAGCAAGGAACGCTGTCTTGAGTTCGGGGGTGCTCAGCAAATCGCAATTGGCCCGGGCGATCGCCTCTCCTGCCCACTGAATCGCCCCTTCGCCTGAATAGAACTGCTTGCGAACGGCCTCAGTCGTTTCTGCCAGCGTTGGCTTGCGGTGAAAGACGCGCGTGTGGTTAGCCATCCGCAGAGCGTCCCGCTGGGGATCAATGCGCCAGTTGCCATTCTCATCTTGCTGCCAGAGGTTGTCTTTAGCAGCAGCAAAGGCAGCGTCTTCGCTCGCCCCCTGACGCATCCCTGCGCTACGACGGATGTTTCCGGCCACAACACAGGCGGCGGCTTCGTCGATCAGCAAACACGCTTCAACGGAGGTGAGTTGTCGTCCCAAAGCTTGGTTCAGCAGGTTGGCGCAGCGCTCGTAGAGTCCAGGCAGCTTGATGGGATTGGCAACACCCCCAAAGCCCTTCAGTCGCTCGCCCGCAGGCCGCACATTGCTGAGATCCACAATAACGGTGACATCCCCCGTGAAGCGGGGCGCGGTGGAGAGTTCGAGCAAGGTCTGGTAGGAACTCACCCATCCTTGACGGCTATCACCCACTGTTATCCGAACAGTATTGCCGTCTACCTGCACATCCGTTGTTTCGCTGCGTTGGGCAATAGGAGCTGCACCAATCTCGCCTTCCAGTGTCACGTTGAGGCGGTTGCGAATAGCCGGGAGTTGGTTGATGTAGCGGGGTTCGAGGACTGCACCAGTGCCACAGCCCATCATGGCAAGATCCATCATCAGGCCAAAGGCTCGCCAGTCAATCACGTTGGTGCTGGTGCAGTTATAGGCGCCAGAAAAGTTTTCCTGACGGGCGGCCCACTCGGTTCCACCCACCCAGAGCCAGCGGCCTGAAGGCAGGGATTTCATCTCGTGCTGCATCCGACTCAACAATTCAGCTTCAGCAGGGCTAAGGTTTCCCAACTTTGTGATGCCTCGGATGGTGCGATCGCACACTTCCTGCCAAGTCTCGCGCCGTCCTTCGGCCTTTTCTCCACGACGGCTATAGGTGCGATAGAAAACGGGATTGGCAGTAGGAGCAGATTCGGGAAACGGGCTAGTCTGACTCAGACGCTCAATGTTTTGAACCATAGGAAATCTGGTGGGTTATGGGACAGTCGGGCTTGTGGCTGGCACCCTCAGATGTAGCGCTTAACCTCTAGACATCACACTATATACGCGCCGTCTGGAAAGATCAAGGTGGCAGTATGCCAGATATAGAGGCGATCGCCAAGTAGTGACTCTGAATATAGTGATAACGTCAGTACCCCAAAATGCCAGTGCCTCAGAATTGGGAGCGCGATCGCGCTCCCAATCCCAGATCTTTAGACGGCTAGGCGTTGAGCCACAGTTGCACTAGACCCACGACAACAGCAGGCACTTCCAGGTGGGGGAGTACGCCTGCATCGGGAATGGAGATCAACGCCTGGACGGCGGTTGGATTGAGACTGGCCAATCGCTTCCCAGTTTCCAGCGTTGAAAACCAGGCTTTTTCACCCCAGAGCAAAACGGTGGGAACAGTGAGTTGAGGAAAAAAGTAGGCTAGGTCGAAGCAGAGATCGCCCTTGAGGGCAGAGAGCGCGGCATATTGGGCATTCATTTGGGTGGCGGAAGCCAAGTAAGCAGCCACAATTTCGGGGGAGATGCGATCGCGCCGAGCAAACAGAAACTGCTCCAGAAAATTGCGAACAGCTAGCTCATTCGCGGCCCCCAGCGCGTAGATGAGTTGGTTCAAACCAGGAACACCAGCCAATTGGGCCGAGAGACTTTGAGCATAGTTGTTGCCAAAGTCGCCATAGCCAGAAGGGGCAACCAAAATCAATTGACGAAATAGGTCAGGCCGTTGGATGGCAAGCCGAATCACAATTCCAGCCGTCAGCGAGGCAGCGAACACGACTGTGGGGGGATGGCATACTTGTTCCAAAAATTCCGTCAGCATTTGCAGGTAGTCTTCCACCCGATAGTCGCGCACTGGATGCGCAGATTGTCCCCATCCCACCAAATCCGGCGCTATGACCGAGTATTGGTTGGCAAATGCGGCATAGACCTTGGACCACTCGTAGGCTGAGGAACCGCCTCCCAAACTGTGCAGGAAAACTAGCGTCGGGGCGTCACTTGGGGGCTGCCACGGTGGAGCGGCTGGAGTGTAGTAGGCCACCACGCCCAGGCTAGTGGCGATCGCCCGTTGTTGAAAACCAGGAGGCTGAAAGTTGAGCATAGTGGCGGTGATGTTGGCAAAACGCCTAACTTCTACTACTGACTTCTACTAAAGGTGCAACAGTTTGCGGAGTCGGGGTTCTAGGTCAGGCGTAATGGGGCGATCGCCTCTTTCCAGCTTGCCGACATAATCGGCACTCAGCCCCAGAAAACCGCCGAGTTCTTTACGATTCCAGCCAAGTTTGAGACGGCCCTCCTTCACTTGATCACCCGTCAGTTCCTCGGCCACTTTTGCCGGAGCGATCGCCCTCGACTTCTTCAGGTTTCGCATCTGCGACAACAGGCCAGGAATGGGATGGGGCGGTTTGATCGTCAATTTGGCCTGCAACAGCCGCTCAATAATCTTAATTTTGCGCCAGTCACTTGGCTTTTCGGCCTTACTGTTGGGTTGCAACCAATCGGGGTAGGTTTCTGGATCAAATTCGATCTGCCACCCCAATTTTGTCAACAGTTGCAACGCATTATTCCAGCGGTTTTTCAGGTCACGCGCTCTATGTTTGTCTAATAATGCCTTGTCAATCTCTGCCTTCGGTAGCACCTCTTCTAACAACGTCCCAACCCGATAATCATAGGGATTGTCGTTGCGTGCCCGGACGCGCGCATCCAGCGTTAGTTGAATCGCCAGTCGGAGGGCAATTTCGTGGTGATAGGGGTCAATCCGTAAAATATTACTAGCCAGATACCCAAACTGATGTAGGGCTTCCTTGGCTTTACTCCCTGCCCGATTCAAAAAATGTTTCGTCCATAGCCCTGGACTGACGGTGATATAAACTTCCTCAGGGCGTTCAATTTTTCCAGTCACCCAGTCAATTTGCCCGTGTGGATCAATTAGCACGTCCCACATTCGTCCAATTGGGGTGCTGGCATCTACCTTGCGAGGCCCACGTCCTTCTATCCACACCGATTTCACGAGTAAACAGGAAAGCGCATAGGCAGCACTAGCAACCGAATTGCGTTTTTCGGGTGTACTGATGCTGTGGTTGCGATCCCATCCTAATAACGGAATGATGTCTGTGGCTCGCAGCGTAAACGTTGTGTTCCAAGGTTCATCTTCTTCCATAGTGCGGGCTGCAAAGATCATCTGCAGTTTGACTGTATCAAACCCAAATTTATCGATGATCTGACCTGCGGCTTCCCACGGCAATAGATCAATATCGCCAGGGTTGGTGATGTAATGTTCGATGTAGTTATTTGGATTAGTGCGGCTCCGATAGCGAAAAACCGCTAATTCGTCCGAGTTGCGTTGCCACAGATCGGGTCGCAGTTGAGCGCGAATGCTACTGGCGATCGGGATGGCCGTTGGGATCACCGCCACCGTATCCAGCATAAAACTGGCCTCCGCACTTGCTGGGGGAGGCTGTTTCAATCCCAAAATCTTCTCAATGTCTTGCAGCGAGCAGGTGGGCAAGCGGAAACCATCGATGATTTTTTGGGTGATGTCTTGACAATAGATTTGGCCGTAGAAGCTAATTTTTTCCTGTAGTTTGGGAGTGGTGGCGTTTTGCAGGAGTTGTTGGACAGCCAGCGGTATGTCTTCCGTGGGTGTCGTTTTCTCAACCTGGTCGATCGCCCAGACGACCAAATTCGTGCCAATCACATTGGCAAATTCTTCCCAGAATTCTGCCTGGCTAAATAAATTAGACAGGGAGCGTTTGAGGTAAGCCCGAATTCTCTCTTCATCAAGGTTTAGTTCAAGGGTCTTGGTATGGGTCTTGCGATCGCTCACCACTTTAAAGTGGGGCAAGCGGGTGTCAATCGAGTCCACCCCCTGCCGACGAATCGCTTGTTCTAGTTTGAAGCGGTAGACCTTGAGCAGGTGACGAAATAGTTGCTCGGTAATCAGATCGGGCAGCGGGGAAAAGTCGCGCAGTGTTGCAATCAACTGCAGCCGGTAGTCGGCTGTCAGGACTTGTTTCACAAGCTGTGTCCAGGGTGGGCTGCTGTCTGCTAGGTCTAGAGTCGTGGGTTCCTCTGGGGGCGTGGGCGATCGCTGCTCTGCCGCCTCAGGTGCTGCCAGCACAATCGACCACGGCTGTTGCTCAACCTCCGTGGTGGGGTCGAAGACGTAGACCAAATCGCTAGAGCCATCAACCTGAGACATGAATGCAGGGGACGATCGTCAGAGAGTGCTAAAAAACGTCCTCCTGATCCTACTACCTCATCTCGGCATTACCGAATGCCAGTCTAATTTTTTGCAGCAATGCTCATTTTGCCCTGCCAGGGTTGTTTTATGGCGCTAGGCGCTCATGCGGTAAAACGCGGTTTGTGGGCATGTGCGGGGGTGCCCACACACTGGGCATTGCTGAATTATTTGCGTGAGGGACGTACACTGTGTACCCCTGGCTCAAACAATCATGGGTTCAATCAGCACCGCCCTTCGTGGCTTTATTCCGACAGGATTGTCCCCCCCTCAGCCGCATGGTTCAGCACTCGGTAGACTTGCACCATCTGCTGTTTCCCTTTCAGCGCCATTGGCCCCCAGGACTCTACTTCAAATAAATCCTTGACGTATTGCAGCGTGTCCTGGGCGATCAAGATGCGGCAGAGGTCTGGTTGTCGTTCCTTCACACAACTCTCTAAGCGGGCAGCCGTATTCACACTGTCGCCAATCAAACCGTACTCCATCCGGTCTTTGCCCCCCAGACTCCCGGCCACCACTGGTCCCGTAAAAATGCCAACCCGCATTTGCACAGGTGGTAGGTTGCGCTGCTGCCATGCCTGGTTGAGTTGCGCCAGTCGTTGTCCCGTTGCCAGGGCACAGGCGATCGCCCGATAGGCATCTAGGGCAATTTCCTGGCGGGTGGTGCGCGGGACTGGCACTCCAAACACCGCCAGCAGCCCATCTCCCGTGAATTTATTAATAATGCCGTGGTGGTTCTGGACTTCCTGGGTCATGGCGGCCAGATAGTCGTTTAACCACTCCAGCAGCACCTCCGGGGGATATTGCTCAGCGATGGCGCTGAACCCTCGGATATCCGTAAACATCATCGTGGCAGTTAACCGCTGACCAGGCAGCTTGCCAGATTGCAGCAGGCGATCGCGACAGTTCCACAGGGCATCGGCAATTTCGGGAGAGGTATTTTGGCCCAACAGCGTCATCACCATCTGCTGCTGACGGTGGGCTTGCTGGGCGCGGTAGGTCACGACGGTGCCGAGGGAGGCAATAGTGGCGATCGCCGGAGCCATCACCGGCACCCAGCCTCGTTGCAGGAAAAGGCCAAAGGAAACAACCGCCACCCCCATCACCAGCGCCATCCCAGTCATCCCCAAAACAACGGGACGCCGTACCAACCAGGCGATCGCCCCACCCAGCACTGACCAGGCAAACACCCACAGCCACTCCTGCTCCTCAGTCCAGAACCAGAACATGGGGCGACCATCCAGCACCGCGCTCAAGACTTGGCTCACCATGTGGGCGTGGAGTTCCACCCCCGGCATCTGGTGACGCACCTGTTCCCCAGCGCTGAAGGGGGTATAGAACAGATCCTTCAAGCTGGGAGCCGTGTAGCCCATCAGCACCACTTTATCCTTCACCCAGGCGGGATCAATCTGGTTGCTCAACACATCACTCAAGGTCACCATGCGTGCCACCTGGGCAGTCGAGCGGTAGTCCAACAAAATTTGGTAGCCCCGGTCATCACTCACCTGGTATGCACCTGAATTGGAGCGCAGCGGGACAAACTCTACAGGCCCCAGTTGCAGGTAGTCGGGATTAGCAGAGCTGGCCGATGGGGTTACACCAGCCCTGGCCAGAGATTGCAACGCAAGCTGGAGCGCAAATGAGGTATAGCCTGCTTCCTCGGTGGCCGCAAACAACAGATTGCGACGGACAATGCCATCGCTGTCCACCAGTACGTCATTGAACCCCACTCGCTCAGGTGGCACATTGGCGGGCGGGGGAATGCGGTCGATGCTGCTGCTGCCTAGGTTTGTGATCACCACAATGCGGGGCGATCGCAACTGTTGCTGCAATTCCTGTCGCCCCGGAGCCAGCGGCACATCCCGGTAAATATCTAGCCCAATCACCTGGGGTTGATGACGTTCCAGATTCTGCAACGCCTTTGCTAGGGTCTGGTCAGAGGGACGCAGTTGCCCTAGAGCACGAATATCCGACTCTGCAATGCCGACGATCAGCAGGCGGGGGTCAGTGCCTTCATCGGGCCGTAGCCGCATCATCCGGTCAAACACCTTCAGTTCCAGCGCCTGCAACCCGTCAAACTGCCGCAGAGTCAGCACCAGAGCAGTCACACTCAGACTGGCGATCGCCACTAGCAGCACCCCCACGGGAAGCCGTGAGGTGGTGCGTTGCCAGACCTGTTGAAGCCAATGCGGGTGCTTGGAAGTCAATGGATTTTGGATGTTAGATTGTGGCCACCTGACCTGTGCTTGTGCTGACGGAATCGCACCTGGGGAATTTTGAGACCTGGATAGAGTAGGGCGATCGCCCATTCCCAGGCGGTCGCCAGACTAGGTTGACACCCCTCTATATCAAGATTGGCACGTTCCTGTCAAAATACCCACTGCCAAAGCAGCAATTCTCCGAATGCCTCAAATACTCACTGCACAATAGGGAATGGGCAATTCCCCGACCTGTTCTTTTCCAAGGGTGCTATGGCTCTCTTTTGGCTCAACCGCGATCGCGATGACTTCACAACTTCTTTTTTCCGCCTGTCAATTTTCAACATTCTCTCAAACCTGATGGTGCCGCTGGCAGGTCTGCTGGATGTGGCGTTTTTAGGACATTTGGACAGCATTCACTACCTGGCAGGGGTGGCGCTTGCCAGTGTCTTGTTCAATTACATTTACTGGACATTTGGTTTTCTCCGGATGGGCACCACAGGCATGACGGCGCAGGCAGTGGGACGGGGCGATGCCCAGGGGGTGTTGCGGGTGGCCGTCCGCAATGGGGCGATCGCCCTCCTCGTGGGACTCTCGATCTTGGTGCTACAGCACCCCCTGCGCGAACTGGGATTTGCCCTCTTGAGTGCGACCGACGCCGTGAAGGACTCCGGGCGTGCCTACTACAACAGCCTAATCTGGGGTGCACCTGCGGCTCTGCTGAACTTTGTGGTGATGGGCTGGTTTTTGGGCCGGGGGCAAGGCCACAACGTGCTGATCCTGTCGGTCGTGAGCAATGGGGTAAACTCGCTGCTCAACTACTGCTTCATCCTGCAATGGGGCTGGGCAAGCGCGGGCGCAGGCGCAGCCACCGCCCTCAGTCAGTACGCCATGCTGGGTGTGGGGCTGGGGCTGGTGCGTCGAGAGATGCAGCGGTGGAACGACAAACCTCAGCGCGTTTCCTGGTCCGTCCTGACGGATCTCTGGGATGCCAGCGACCTCAAAGCAACGTTCCTCCTCAATGGCAATATCATCATCCGGACATTTGCTCTGGTCTCGGTGTTTGCCGTGTTCACGAACCTGAGTGCTGCGATGGGAACCGTGGTGCTGGCAACCAACACCCTGCTGCTGCAAGTAGTCATGCTGGCGGCTCATTTTGTCGATGGGGTGGCCTTTGCGACCGAAAGCTATGCCGGGCTGTTTCAGGGCAGGGGACAGAGCGATAAGTTACGGGCACTGGTGAAATTAGCAGCAATGGTGAGTCTGGTCATGGGTGTGGCGATCGCCCTCCTGTTTACTATCTTTCCCACCCCGCTGTTTAGCCTGCTGACCCGTCATGTCAACGTGGTAGACACTGCGAGGCAATCTGTCTGGTGGCTTGTACCAGTCCTAGCCCTTGGCTCCCAAGCGTATATGCTGGACGGCTACTTTTTGGGATTAACAGCGGGTAAGGCGTTGCAGCAGGCGGCAGTCGTCTCGGCGCTGTTGGGCTTTGCCCCGGTCGGGGCGATCGCCTGGTGGCAACAGAGTCCTCACCTGCTGTGGCTGGCCCTAACGCTGTTCATGGGAGCACGCACGCTCACCCTCGCCCTCCGGTTGGCTCCTACTTTTGTAGACACCCCCGCCCATGGGGATAAGCCAGCCAACACGGCGAGGCATTCGTCATGATGGTACGTGTCGTGCTGGCAAGATTTGGCAAATTTACCTAGAGAATCTTCTATAAAGAAGCGTAATAATTTACGCTAATGCCTATGGTTTTTCGAGATAATGCAAAAGGCATGAAAGAAACAGCGCTGCCTCACTGAAAGGGCGATCGGAATAAGCCTGTACGTAACTGGCTACTCCAGCACTGGGAATTCAGGTGCTTCCTGAAGGCGATCGCCATTTAAGCCAAGCAGCGCTAGTGGAAGGGAACTTATTTTGTTGCCATTGACTGCTACTATAACCTCGATTTTTTATAGATAAAAGTTACGTATTTTGATATTTGTGATAGATTTTTATCTATACCTTCGATTTCAGGAGAATTCCCGTTGATCCACGCGACCCTTCATCAACTCAAAGTCTTTGAAGCAACTGCCCGTCACGGCAGTTTTACCCGCGCCGCAGAGGAACTGTTTCTAACTCAGCCCACCGTTTCCATGCAGGTGAAGCAGCTCACCAAAGCCATCGGATTGCCCCTGTTTGAGCAGGTCGGGAAACGTCTTTATTTGACGGACGCAGGACGTGAATTATTCTCCACATGCCAGGAAATTTTCAACAAGCTTGACCAGCTTGAGATGACCGTTGCCGACCTGAAGGGGATGAAGCAAGGCAAACTGCGGTTGGCAGTGATCACAACAACCAAGTATTTCATGCCCCGGTTGTTAGGGCCTTTCTGTCAAAAATATCCCGGCATTGATGTATCGCTGACGGTGACCAATCACGAGCGCGTCATCGACCGGCTAGCCAACAACCAGGATGACCTCTACGTGATGAGCCAGTTGCCGGAACATCTAGACATTGTGGCCCACCCTTTTCTCGACAACCCGCTGGTGGTGGTCGCTCCGGCTACCCATCCCCTCGCTCATGAAAAGCACATTTCCCTCAAGCGCCTCGCCGAGGAAACGTTTATCATGCGAGAGCCAGGATCGGGGACTCGCCGCGCCTTCCAAAAACTGCTGGACTCGCAAGGACTATCGGTCAAGGTGCGGCTTGAACTGGGCAGCAATGAGGCAATTAAGCATGCGATCGCCGGTGGACTTGGGCTTTCGGTTCTTTCTCGCCACACACTGATCACCGACTCTAGTGAACTCACCATCCTCGACGTGGAAGGGTTTCCGATCCAACGTGAGTGGTACGTTGTGCACTTGGCGGGCAAACAACTCTCGGTCGTGGCTAATACTTTCTTCGAGTACCTCCAGTCTGCTGCTAAGGAGTTTTCGGAAACCTACGCCGTTTCTGCTTAACCCAACGCTCGCGCCATTTCACAGCCTGAGCAGGGGGGCAAAGGGCTGAGCCAGTGGCTCCCCAATAAAAATTCCTTGTCCAGGTTGCAGCACGCTTTTCCAGTATGCTTGCAGCAGCGTATCACCATTCAGGTAGTGCAGCATCAGGATGCCAGGGTGGGGAAACTTCTGGGGAAAGTTACACGGTTCTACCACAGTGCCATAACTACCAGTTGCCCCTGCTTCCAGCCAGCGGAGGCTGCTCATTTGGTGGCTGTCGGTCAGCATTCCCCCTAGGGAGGTGAGGTGGTCGGCGATCGCCCCCGGCAAAAACAGATTGCTCTCAATCTGCCTGACCTGGGCACTGCCTGTAAAGTAAAACATGACATCTAATCGATCTCTTAGGATATTGCTGTGGACTACTTTGATGGAGAAGTAAGGCGAGAGCGCCTGCTCGATATCGAGGTAGAACTGAGCGCGCACATTGCGGGCGCGATCGCTCGTACTCAGCAGGTAGGCTGTCCCAGCAGGGTGAGTGAAATCGGCAGCAATGCCTCGATCAATTAATGCCTTTGCCTGGGCAAAGTTCAACGCTGCTAGTGCCATTGTGGGGCGCACTTGAAAATCCTGATAGGGAGTCTGAGAAAACTGGTTAAAGTAGGGGTTTTCGGCTGTGGGTTGGCAGCCTTCAGCACAAAATTTTTCATCAAACCCAAATGCAAAGGCAGATGTAATCGACATACCATCCACCCGGTAGGGAGCAACCCAAGTGAGGGCATAGCCCTGGATATGCGGCGGTGTGCTGGCATCGACTTGGCGTTTAAGCCGCTCAAATTCCTGGGCAGGCATCGTCTTGCGGTTGGGGTCAAACTCGAGGCGGATGAGATTTGCTTCAGGAATAGCACGGCGCTGCTGATAGTAACGGGCGATCGTCACACTCAGGGGATCAGCCTGGTTGACAACCACCGCCAGCGCTTTGGCCTTTGCCGACGGCAGCAGCGATCGCTCAGACACATCCGCCCCACAGCTTTGCAGCCCCATGGCAGCGGCTACTCCCCCCGCAAACCCTGTTAAAATATGACGACGCTTCACAACCGCCCCAACCCAACTACGCAAGAGCACTGTACCTTTGGCCCCAATTCCCGGTGCCCAGTTCATTTCTGCCTGGTTCCCACCCCTTTCTCCGGTGACGAATGCACCTCATCCGGAACAGGGCGACACCTCAAGTCCAGCATTCCCATTTTTGGCGTTGCTGATTTAATACCGACTCCGTCGGTTATTGAGTCG
>FQKF010044433.1_pt1 | contig 11988 bp, 8 predicted proteins | sample 1504521 | NCBI WGS metagenome assembly FQKF01 (sample SAMEA4475357, study PRJEB15587) | soil metagenome | biome: Soil; feature: Field | place: India | collected 2015-03-11 | depth 0 m
GAGGCGGCGGGAATCGAACCCGCGTCCGAAGGTGCTACTTCTAAGCATCTACATGCTTATTGGAAGTTTTAGATTTCGAAACTCAGCTCGCCCTTCCACAGGCTTTCTAAGCTCCTACAACCCCTCAGGTCTCCCCAAGACATCGGGTTAATGCCTCAGGATAGCTCTGATTTATGACGCCTTGCCCAAGCCTCAGAGCAAAACTCAGGAAGACGGCTGCTTTAATTAAGCAGCGAGTGCCAATTCGTTGTTGGCAGTTGTGTTTTCCCCACCTATTTTACGTGGTGGCAGGAACCACGGCATGCAGCTTAGCCCTCACTACCTCCGTCGAGTCCTTTCGCCCCCTTGTTAAAGATCATTTGTTTTTTAGGGCACGCTCAATTTCTCTTTGAGCTTCTTTCTTTTTAATTATATCTCTTTTTTCGTATTTCTTTCTACCCCTTGCAAGACCGATTTCAACTTTTACGTAGGATCCTTTAAAATATAACTTCAAAGGTATCAGTGTGTAACCCTGCTGCTGAATTTTTCCTCTAAGTCTCTCAATTTCTTTACGATGAAGTAAAAGCTTACGGGTTCTCAATGGGTCATGATTATAAATATTTCCATGGCTGTATGGGCTTATATGACAGTTTAATAACCAAGCTTCATTGTCCTTAATTATGACGTAACTATCTTTAAGATTTGCCTTGCCTTGTCTTAGAGATTTTACCTCTGTTCCTGTAAGGACTATGCCAGCTTCTATTGTTTCATCAATGAAGTAGTCAGCATAGGCTTTTTTATTCTGGCTTACTACCTTTATGGACATTTTATTTGGCTCTGCTTACAGCAGAAATTTTGGCCTTCAGGCAACTACTCTGTCTTCTTTTAGGATGCACTTTTCAGTGACAACACCTTCGGCAGTATGAATTTCAAACTTTCCATCTTCAATCATTCCTATTGCCTTCAAGGCGTAGAGAATATCAAGAAGCGTTTTCTGAATCTTTTCTAAAGGTATATCTTTGAATTCTAATTCTAATTTCGCTTTCATAAATAAATATTATATCACAAGATTGCCCTTTTCGAGAATTTTTATCTTCTGATTTTTATTAGTGACCCCATTAACAGTTGGTTCAAAGAAGATAAAATCTTGATGAAAGGGAGTTCTTACTTTTCCACCAAAAGAGGAATTGTCACCTAATGCAATATGTATTGTGCCAAGTATTTTTTCCGATTCAAGAATGTTGTCTGGTTTGCTTGCTTTATCATTTGTACCAATTCCTAATTCAGCAATATTTCTGTTCTCTTCTCTTTCATTAAGTTTCTTTTCAAGTTCCTCTTTGTAAGTCTCTGTTCCTTCTATGGAAACAACTTTTCCCCTTTGTACAATCAAAATCAATGGGCTTTCAAGCTTTCTTGTAGGTGCCCACTCTATGACAAGTCTTCCCTCTGCTGTATTTTCTATAGGTGCAAGAAATACCTCTCCTGCAGGAAGATTTCCAAAGGAGCCTTTACGAGCCAAAATTCCTGAGTCTACATGAACTTTTCTATTTCCCTTATCAAAGGTTATATTAGTTCCATTCGGAGTTTCTATATTTATTTTTTCTACTTTACTGAGAAGTTTCTTTATTTCTTCAGATCTTTTATGAACCTCTTTCCAGTCTGCTTTCATAGCACCAAGGAGCATGGAAGGGTCAAAAAGTGGCATGCTTGCATATCTTGTGCCACAGCACTTTGTTAAAAGGTCTCTGAAATTTGTATGACTTGTAGAGAAATTAGAAAGTGCTATAACCGCATTGACAGCTTGACTTTTATGTTCTTTTATGAGTTCTTTTGCAAAATCGAGTTCCTTTTTAGAGAGAGACTTTGCCATCAATTTTGAGAATATTTCTGCTTTTTTCAATTTCTCTATTGTTTCTTCACCAAAGGCTAATTTCCATAGCCTCTCTGGAGGTTCAATTCCATGAGAGCCTAAGGAAGGATATTCAAAATATATTATTTTTTCACAAAAAGATTTGCCTATTCCCCTTAGTTTTTTAGTGATATCTTTAAGAGTTTCTCTTCTTTGTCTTTCTTCCAGGGATATTTTTTCATCTTCTTTTATAAGATCTGTAAATATGAGAACTTTCTCATGAGGTTTTATTTTTAAATTTATTTTGAATATGTTTTTAAGGGGTTCAATATTCATTCAAAAAGCTCCAACTGATTTATTTTTTTGGATTGAAATTCTATAGGATACTTGCAATTGAAACAAGCCATGCAGTAAAGGTCAGAGTTAGGAATAATTTTTTTCAAACCTTCAATACTTAAATAACCAAGGGAGTCTGCAGTTATGTATTTTCGTATCTCTTCAATTTTGTGCGTTGATGCAATCAATTCCTGCCTTGTAGGAGTATCTATACCATAAAAGCAAGGCCCGATTGTAGGTGGAGAACTAATTCTCATGTGAACTTCCTTTGCACATCCAAGTTCTCTTATCATCTTTACGATTTTTTTCGAAGTTGTGCCACGAACTATAGAATCATCAATAACTATTACTCTTTTATCTTTCAAGGCCTCTCTTACAGGATTTAGCTTTATCTTTACTCCAAAATGTCTGATACTTTGCTTTGGCTCTATAAAAGTTCTTCCCACATAGTGATTTCTTATCAATCCAAACTCAAAGGGTATGCCACTTTCCTCAGCATATCCCAAGGCTGCAGGTACGCCAGAATCTGGAACAGGAATAATAAGGTCTGCATCAACGGCGTTTTCTCTTGCTAACTGCCTCCCTAGTTCTTTTCTTACTGTATTAACACATATATGTTCAAAAATATAACTGTCAGGCCTTGCAAAATAGATAAATTCAAAAACGCAGTGAGCTGGTTTAACTGAATTAAAAATCTTAATTGAATTCAAACCTTTCTCATTGATAATTAGCATCTCTCCTGGATTTACATCTCTTATGTAGTTTGCACCAATGAGATCAAAGGCACAAGTCTCAGAAGCAACCACGTATGCATCTTGAATAATTCCGAGTGCTAAAGGTCTTATTCCGTAAGGGTCTCTTATAGCGATTAATTCATTTTCAGTCATAAGCAGCAGGGAAAATGCTCCAGATACCTGCCTTACTGCATTTGCAATTCTTTCTCTTGTCTCTCCGCTTTTTGCTCGGGCTATGAGATGGAGAATTATTTCGCTGTCTGAAGTGCTTTGAAAAATTGCACCATCTCTTTCAAGCCTATCTTTTAATGTGTCAATATCAATGAGATTACCGTTATGAGCTATTGCAATACTTCCTAAGCTATATGTTGCCATCAAAGGCTGTACATTTTCTAAGGTACTTGAACCTGTTGTTGAGTATCTGTTATGTCCAATTGCAATATGCCCGGGAAGTTTCTTTATTACCTTTTCATTAAATATTTCTGCAACAAGCCCTAAGGATTTTTCAAGATAGAGTTTTGTTCCATCTGAAGCGCATATACCAGCACCTTCTTGTCCTCTATGCTGAAGCGCATAGAGCCCAAGATAAGTTAAATTGGCAGCCTCAGGATGTCCAAATATCCCAAAGACGCCACATTCTTCATGAATATCTTGGAAATAAATGTCCTTATTCATTTTTTGGAAAGTCTTATAAATTTTAACATACAAACTCTTTAGTTTACTATAATTTTTTGATATAATTGATTAATATTAATAATGTTTAATAATTTTAACATTAAAATTGATTCCCAACAGAAAGATACTATCATTAAAATTTTTTCAAACTATCCTGGCATTTTAAGTATTGTAGAAGATCTTATAAATAAACTTGAAAAATTTCCTCATAGTCCCTTCATATCCTATGAGATAGAAACTCACTTTATTAAATATTTCAATTACTATCTTAAGCATCCGCAAGGGTTTGAAGCTACAAGCTTTTTATTTGACTATTTAATGAAATGTCTTTATAAGCGGGAAACTACAGAAAGTTGTGTAAAATCACTTCTCAGAATGACTTTGAAATTGATTGAGGATTGCAATTGTCCAGAAAATGAGAAATTTTTAAATATAGCTAAGAAGATTTTTGAATATTTATTTTCAATGGACATAGAAAACTATTTGCCAAGACTTGATAGCCTTAGAATAATTGGAAAAACTGTAATAAAAACACAACTTAAAGATGAGGAATTACTAACTGCTTTCAAAGTATTATACAAAAAATATTTAATTAGCCTTTACAAATCAATTAATTCAATTAAAAATCCCCTAAAATATCATAAAGAGATATTCCCACAAGGTTTTCCTTTTGTTGAAAACGCTTACAATTCCCTATATAAAGAGATTATGAAAAATACTAAAAATATAAGAGATAAGGATGAATTAAATGAATTAATAAAAATTCCTTCAGGAATGGAAATATTTAATATTTTTCGTGAGCTTTATAAACATTTCCTTCAATCAGGAGATGTGTGGGTTGATTTACAAAACAGAATTTATTATTTTTTCTGGATTACAGAAAATGAGGTGCTTTCAGATTTATATGATTTCTCATTGAGAGAAATAGGTAAAAATATTAAAAATTCTCTACCCCTTCTAATATCCCACTCACCAAAAAAAACCATAGATTTATTAGAGAAAGTGTTCATAAAATTAAGTATATTTTTTAAAATTCATGCAGATGCTGTTCTTTTCTGCCTTGAAGAAATTGGAGAAGCAGTTTTTAGTTTAGACAACAGGGAAATTTTCAATTTTTATATAGATTCTCTAATTTCTATTGGCTTTCATTATCCTCAGGTTAAAGAATTCTCAGAAGAGTATATTGCTGGTGACAATAGAAATCATTTAAGAAATCTGCGCTTGTGGATAAATCTAATTTCAAAAAAACCCATAATATCAAAAGACCTCATTTCTTCATTGAGCATATATCTTTTTTTTGGTGATATAAATATTAAAGATACGGATTTTTTCCAACGAGATATAACAAAGCTGCTTAATTCAGAGATAATACCTCTCTTTTATTTGGTAAAACCCATATTAAGAAAGTTGCCAGTTTATTTCAATGAGATAAACGCAGAAGGTCAATTAAGAACTGTTTCAACGGAAGTGGACGAAATCTTCAAAAGAAAAGACCCCCTAATTCACTTCATAAGAAAACAGGTTCATGTTGAAAGTAGTCCCTTGATTTTGGAATTACTTAAGGAATCGATAAAATTTTACATAAATGGCGAAATTTCAGAATTGAAAAAATATATTCCCTTTGAGATATTAGAATCTTTGCCTTATGAAAAAGAACATTTTAACGAAATGGGAATTATATTTAAAAGTCTTATAACAGATTTCGGGTCTCTTGAAGATTTACTAATGAGTCCCTTGGATTCAATAGGAGCAAAATTAAATTCCTACAATTTCTCAAGTCATTGCAAAACAAAAGCGATACTCGCAGTAAGACTCTATCAACTTCTATATAGTAAATACCATATTGATTACTGTGAGTTAGAACACTTTCTTAAAGAAACTCTATATTTAGGACTGCCCGACGGTTCATATTTGATTGATATTTTAAAAGATGCTACTCTGCATAAAAAAGTTGAAACTCTATTAGCTTATCTTGAAGAGTTGAAGGAGATAATAATTTCTCCACAAAAATATGAAGCTTTCGAAGATATAGCTCATAAAAGGCACATTGCTGCTGGAATCCCCTCTGTTTATGGGAGATACAGCGAAAGAAAGTTTAATGCCCTTTCTGTATATCTTAGGCTTGAAAGTCTACTTAACAGTCTACTCGATAAAATAGAACAGTCACTGGGGCTTGAACTAATAACAAGAGCCACTCTTTTTAGAATAGAAAAATATTTCAAACTTTTCCTCAGGATTTTAGAATTAAATGGAATTTCTTCTCAGAAATTTACAAATACTCTTGATATGCTTACTGTTGCTCTTGAAATAAGAAGATTTACCTTTTCTCAATATATGGATATTTTCAGAAATCTCTCTGAATCAGTAAGCGATATTGTAAATACCTATTGTACAGCACCCTATAAAAAATGGTTAAGAAAAGTAATCCCAATAATTTATAATCTTTCTGAAAAAACAGAAATTGAAAATTTTGAAATTATAAATGCTTCTTCAGAAAAGTTTTTAAGAGATATTGTGATGCAATATCCGGGATTGAACCAACTTGATAGGATTATTGGAAGAATAATTAAAACTGCTTATAATCAGGCTGAAAAACTTCCATATAAGGAACTTGATTTACTGATGACTTACGACCCTAAAAAAATTCTCTGTGACATTTATACACCCAAAAGAGAGATAAACGATAGAATTCATCTCGGTAACAAGGGGCATAATTTAATTAAATTAGCTACAAAAGGGATATCAGTCCCTCCTGGTTTTATAATTACCACAGAAGTTTTTCGCTGCAGAGAGGTGATAAATGATTTTGAGCCTGCCCGTGAGCATTTAGAGAGAGAATTAAAAGATGCTATAAAACGACTTGAATATTTTTCAAAAAAACAGTTTGCCGACCCATCCAATCCTTTACTGGTCTCTGTTAGAAGCGGTGGTGCTATTTCTATGCCAGGTATGATGAATTCCTTCTTAAATGTGGGTATAAATGAAGAGATTGCTGAGGGATTAAGCAATCAAACTGGCAAACCCTGGTTTGTATGGGATAGTTATAGAAGGTTTTTACAATGCTGGGGAATGTCTTTCGGTCTTGACAGAGACGAATTTGATAATTTAATGAACTTCTATAAGAAAAAATATAAGGTGGAATTTAAAATTCAATTTTCACCTTATCAGATGAAAGATGTTGCTCTTGCTTACAAGGAATTTATTCTATCAATGGGTATAAAAATAGAGGAAAATCCCTGGAATCAACTACTCATTGCCGTAAATCAGGTTTTTAACTCCTGGAATTCAATCAAAGCCAAGGCTTATAGAGAGATTCTTGGAATTTCAGAAGACTGGGGCACAGCAGTAGTTGTGCAGAAAATGGTTTTTGGCAATCTTGATATTAACTCAGGTTCTGGTGTTTTATTTACAAGAAATCCTAAGGATACCTCCGACAAGCTTGTTTTATGGGGAGATTACACTCCCGGAGCTCAAGGAGAAGATATTGTATCTGGCCTGGTTAATACTTTTCCCATATCCATAGAACAAAAAAATTATGAAGGTAGAATAAACGAGAGATCATTGGAAGAATCCTTTCCAGAAATTTATAAATCACTTCTTCAAATCGCTGAGAAACTTATATACGGAGAGAAATGGGATCATCAGGAAATAGAGTTTACCTTTGAAGGAAGAGGAAAAGGAGATTTATATATACTTCAGACAAGGGAAATGAGCTATTCCAAGGGAGAAATGGTTACAGTATTTCTGCCTTCACCTGCATTAAATGAAAATAAGTTAGGAACCGGAATAGGAGTTAGCGGAGGAGCCTTATCTGGCAAGGTAGTTTTTGATGTTAATGATATTAATCAGTTGAAATTACAGGAACCTGAAATCCCTGTTATACTTATAAGAGCAGATACTGTTCCCGATGATATTGTCCACATCGCAAAAGCAGATGGAATATTAACTGCAAGAGGGGGCTCTACTTCTCATGCTTCAATAATTGCTACAAAACTAGGAAAAACCTGTGTTGTTGGTTTTTCTAAGATGATAGTGCAACAAAACGAAAAAAAGTGTAAAATAGGAAAAAGGATATTAAAAAAAGGTGATTATATAAGTATTGATGGAAGAAGTGGATTAGTCTATTTTGGTAAGCACGAAACTCAAAAAATCTATCTTACAATGGATTATTTTTAATCTAAAAGGAGGGCTTAAATGGCTGAGGCAATTTTAGGAATTAATGGATTAGGTAGAATAGGTAAACTTACGCTTTGGCATCACATTGGAAGAAAAAATTTTTCAAAAATAATTGTCAATACAGGCAGAAAAGTGGGAAATTCCTTAAAAGATTTAGCTTTTTATATTGAACACGACTCAACCTATGGAAGACTCCACAATTATCTATATGGTTACAAATCTAAAAGGGTGATAGAAAAAATAGATGAATCAAATTCTACCTTAATCATAGATGGAATTCCTGTTAAAGTTCTCACAGAAAATAGAAATCCAAAAGATATAGGATGGGAAAAAGAAGGGGCTAAACTCGTTGTTGACACAACAGGTAAATTTCTCGATCCTACACTTCCTTCAGACTCAAAGGAAGGCTCTGCAAGAGGGCATCTTGATTCTGGTGCCTATAAAGTAATAGTAAGTGCACCTTTCAAAATAAAGGATAAAACAAAAGAAATTCCTGAAGATGCTATAACAGTAATAATGGGAATTAATGAAGAGATGTACGATAACAAAAAACATCTGATTATTTCAGGTGCGTCATGTACAACAACATGCCTTGCTCATATGATGAAACCCTTACTTGATTATTTCGGTGCAGAAAAGATTTTAAGTGTATCAATGGCAACTGTTCACGCAGTTACTGCCTCGCAACAGGTTCTTGATAGAGTGCCAAAGACAGACGCAAAAGATTTAAGAAAAATTCGTTCAGCAATGAATAATATAATCCTTACAAGCACTGGGGCAGCAAAAACTCTTGCTCTCGTATTGCCTGAAATGAAAAATATTGGCTTTATAGCTCAATCAGTAAGAGTTCCTATAGTTACAGGCTCTCTTATAATTCTTGTTGCTGCTTTCAGAGATGAAGAGGGCAATATTATTAGTGGAGATTTAATTAACAAAATTTATAAAGAAGCCTCTGAAAGGGAAACAAGAGGCTATCTTCTTTTTACTGATGATCAGAAAGTATCTACTGATATAATAGGAGCTTTCGGACCTGCTGCTATTATTGAAGGAAGTGAAACCCATACAAGAACTGCTATGATAACGCTTGATATATCAAAAATGTGTTCAATCGGATCGCCCACTGTTGATAAACTACAAATACCCGTCACTCAGGCTGTAATATATGGCTGGTATGATAACGAGCTTGGAAGTTATACAAATATGCTTGGAGATCTAACAGTTAAAGTTTCAAGGGATATTTATTAAAAATTAATAAATTGTTGATAAAAAAAATAAAAAAAAATAAAATTTAAATATGAAACAACAAAATCTGAAAAAAATTAAAATCCTAAGGCAAAACAAACATGATATTGCTATTTCAAAATATACCAAAATCATAGAGAAAGAACCTCAAAATTATCAAGCCTACAAAGAAAGAGGAAATGCCTACTATAGGAAAAAGCTCTATCACTTAGCTATAGCAGATTATACAAAGGCAATTGAGCTCAATCCTAATTTCTTTCTCGCCTATAATAACAGAGGCATTGTTTATTCTGTTCTTGGTTTATATGAACTTGCCATAGATGACTATAATAAAGCTATTGAATTGAAACCTAATAATGGCATGCCTTACAACAATAGAGGATTTACTTTTCTTTTAATGGGAAAAATTGAAGAAGCAGAAAGAGATATAAAAAGATCAGTTGAACTCAATCCTAATAATATATACGCCCTAAATAGCATGGCAGAACTGTATGCTGCTAAAGGAATGCCTGAGGAAGCCTGTCAATGGCTGTTGAAGGCTATTGAAAAAGGATATAATAATTGGAATTATCTTAAAAATTCAAAAACTTATGAACCAATAAGAAATCATCCCTGTTTTAAGGCTATCCTTGAGAGAAAAATTTAGAAAAAATGCAATATAAATTAATCATATTTACACTAATAATCTCTATCCTATTACACTTAGGCATCGTAATCTTATTTGGTAAAGTAGAAATTGATTTATCCTATTTTGATTTCATAGATGCTTACATAATAAAAAGAGATGATTCTGTCAAAAAGAAAAATACCATAAAAGAGCCTCCTCCAGAACATAATAAAAATAAAGAAGAAGAGATACAGAAAAATGAAAAAGATGAAAAAATACAAGAACATTCAGAAAAATATGCAGAAAAAAATACAGAGAAATTGAATGAAACTCCTGAAAAATTCTCAGAAAAATCTGATGAAAAAACGAATACTTTAAATTATCATGATAGATTCTCAAAATTCATCAATGAAAAAATGAAATTTGATGTATATTGGATGGGTATATATGCGGGTTCAGCATATGTTTTAGTAAAAGGAGATTCCGAAAGTATTAAGATATACTCTGAAGTCAACTCTGCTGCTTTTATATCTAATTTTTATTATGTCCATGACAAAGCTGAAAGTATAATTGAAAAAGGAAAACCAAAATATTTTCGACTTATTCAAAGTGAAGGTAAACACAGAGGAGACAAAGAAGTTAAATTCGATTATGATGCTGGAGAGATAACTTTTATTAATAATATAAAAAACAAAATCTCAGTTCATAAAGGTATTGATAAAATATTCATGGATGTTTTATCAGGTTTTTTCTATCTTAGAACCTTTCAAATAGATAAAAGTAAGTCAATCTTCGTTGATATTTTTGACAGTGATAAATTTGCAACTGTGGAAGTAAAAATTTTAAGAGAAGAAAAAATTGAAACCTCTGATGGAAAGGAAGTATCTACTCTATTAGTTAAACCAGAACTAACCACAGAAGGTTTATTTAAAAGAAAGGGTGATATTTTTATCTGGATTAGTAATGATGAAAGAAAAATTCCATTGAAAATAGAAACAAAAGTTCCCGTTGGTAAAATCACAGCAGAGTTGAAGGAATATAAAAAAGAGTAAAATGCCTCAAAATTATATTTTACTCAAAGGTGTCAGACAGCATAATTTAAAAAATTTTGACTTAACTATTCCCAGAAATAAAATTATTGTAATTACTGGACCTTCTGGTTCTGGCAAATCCTCATTGGCTATTGATACAATCTTTGCCGAAGCTCACAGAAGATTTTTACAAAGCTTACCTATAGAGTCGAGGATTATTTTCGAACAATTTCAAAAACCTGATATAGACTATATAGAGGGATTATCCCCGGCTATTTCTATAGATCAAAAGACAATATCAAAAAGTCCTCGCTCTACCGTAGGTACTATAACAGAAATTTATGATTATTTAAGGCTTCTTTATGCTAAAATTGGCAAACCTTTTTGCCCTAAATGTGGTAGAGAACTAATCACTCAAGATATAAATCAGATGACAGATACTTTATTGAAACTGCCTGTAGGTACAAAAATTCAAATTCTTTCGCCTATAGTCATAGAGAAAAAAGGTGAACATAAAGCAGAAATCGAAAAAGCAAAAGCAGAAGGATTTATAAGGGCGAGAATAGATGGAAAAATTTTAGATCTAACAAGCGAAATATTGCTTGATAAAAACAAGAGACACAATATCGAACTTGTTGTCGATAGAATAATTATAAAAGAGAAATATAAAAAACAAATCAAAAGAGCCCTTGAATTATCACTTAAATATTCAACCACTGTAATCGTTAATGTAGTGGAGAACAATAAAGACCTCATTTTTAGTTCAATGTTAGCTTGCCCCACTTGTGGAATTAGTCTACCAAACATCGAACCAAGATTATTTTCCTTTAATAGTAAATATGGTGCTTGCCCGAAATGTCGAGGTATTGGATATGAAAACATAGAAGAAGAGGAAGAAGCATCGGAAAATATAGAACTTGAATTATGCACTTTATGTAATGGTGATAGATTAAGAAAAGAAGCTTTAGCAATAAAAATCAATAATAAAAATATATCCGAGATATCAAATTTGTCATTAGATGAACTTGATTCTTTTTTAAATAATCTAAATCTTTCTTCCTATGAAAGAAAAATCTCTGATAGAATTCTAAAAGAAATATTTATTAAGCTCGGATTTCTTCAAAAAATTGGACTATCCTATCTGACACTAAATAGACCATCCTTTAGCCTCTCAGGAGGAGAAGCCCAAAGAATCAGGCTCGCAACTCAACTTGGTTCTCATTTAAGTGGCGTACTTTATGTTCTTGATGAACCAAGCATTGGACTTCATCCGAGAGACTGTTACAAAATTATCGAAAGTTTAAAAGAATTAAAAAAAATGAATAATACTTTAATTATAGTTGAACACGATGAATTTAC
>FQKF010064152.1_pt1 | contig 11982 bp, 11 predicted proteins | sample 1504521 | NCBI WGS metagenome assembly FQKF01 (sample SAMEA4475357, study PRJEB15587) | soil metagenome | biome: Soil; feature: Field | place: India | collected 2015-03-11 | depth 0 m
CTTTGCACATTCGTGCAAAGGTCTCAAAATTTGCTTTTTTCCCGGCTGAAGATTATAATAAAATCCAAAAAAATACCTCAGGTATGGATATGGGAAGGTGCGTGTTATGGCAACAAAATTTCGAGTGACGGTGATAAAAGACCGTTGTAAAGGGTGCAATCTCTGTATTGATGAGTGTCCTGTCAAAATTCTTGTCCAGGGAAGTGAACTCAACAGTCGTGGGCTTTTGGCTATTGAGGTGAAGGATTCTTCACTCTGTACAGGGTGTCGTCGGTGTGCTACAGTATGTCCGGATGTGGCTATCCGTATTGAGATGGAGGTGTAGGATGACAAAGCTTCTTATGAAGGGCAATGAAGCCATGGCTGAAGGGGCTATCAGAGCAGGATGTCGATACTATTTCGGGTATCCCATAACCCCCCAGAATGAGGTGCCGGCATATTTTGCTAAGCGAATGCCGGAGGTTGGTGGAGTGTTTGTACAGGCGGAAAGTGAGACGGCTTCGATCAATATGGTGTATGGGGCCGCGGCTGCGGGGGCACGTGTGATGACCACCACCTCTTCTCCCGGCTATAGTCTCATGCAGGAGGGTGTTTCGTATTTAGCCGGAGCAAGGCTTCCCTGTGTGCTTGCCAATGTTCAGAGAGGAGGTCCTGGTCTTGGGAATATTGCGGCCTCTCAGGCTGATTATTTTCAGGCAACAAAGGGGGGAGGACATGGGGATTACCATGTTTTTGTTTTGGCGCCGGCTTCAGCTCAGGAGATGATGGATCTCACCATGCTTGCTTTTGAGTTTTCTGATCGTTATAGGGTTCCGGCACTTATCTTGGCAGATGGGATTGTAGGACAGATGGTAGAGCCGGTAGAGGTGAGGGATTTTGTGACACCGCAGGTGGAGAAACCCTGGGCCCTGACGGGTGCCGCAGGAAGAGAGCCCAATGTGGTACGTTCTCTCTGGTTGGATGATGAGGGAGTGCCAAGAAATAACGACCTGCTTCAGGCTACCTATGATGCCATTCGTCTGCAGGAGGTCCGCTACGAGGAATTCTTGACGGCGGATGCAGACTATCTCATTGTCGCCTATGGAAGTACTGGTCGTATGGCCAAGGGGGCGGTTCGTATGGCCCGTCAACAGGGACTTCGGGTGGGACTTATCCGACCGATTACACTTTGGCCATTTCCCTATCGGATACTTCAGACGCTTTCGGCACAGGTCAAGGGGGTTTTTGTCTGTGAAATGAGTGCTGGACAGATGGTAGAGGATGTGGCACTGGCGGTAGGAGACACCGTTCCTATTTATTTTCGTGGTGAATTAGGTGGTAGAATGTTTACTGACGCCAAGATTTATGAGGGGGTAGTATCAATGATCAGGGGAGGACTTCAACCATGGCAACCAAAGTAATCTTTGATAAACCAAAAAGCATGAAAGATGTACCCATGCATTATTGTCCTGGATGTGGGCATGGGGTAATTCATCGTGTGATCTGTGAGGCTATTGATGAGCTTGGACTTCGGGACAAGGCTATAGGAGTGGCTCCCGTTGGGTGTGCGGTACTTGCGTACGATTACTGGGATTTTGATGTGAGTGAAGCGGCTCATGGGCGAGCAGCGGCGGTCGCCACAGGCATCAAACGGGTATGGCCTGATAGGCTTGTGATCAGTTACCAGGGAGATGGAGATCTTGCTTCTATTGGCATGGGAGAAACGATTCATGCGGCCAATAGAGGGGAGAATATCACCGTGATTTTTGTCAACAATGCGAACTACGGGATGACAGGTGGACAGATGGCTCCCACAACGCTTGTTGGTCAGAAAACTCCAACCACACCAAACGGACGAGATCCTTCTACTATGGGTTTTCCTATTCGGATGGCGGAGATGTTGGCCGCATTTCCGGCTGTTCGTTATTCTGTTCGTACTACTGTGGCAGATTTCAAGGGTGTTGTCCAGACCAAAATGGCTATCAAAAAGGCCTTTGAACTTCAGATGAAAGGAGAAGGATACACCTTTGTAGAGATTCTTTCCAACTGTAATACCAACTGGGAGATGTCACCGCGTGAGGCCAATACCTTTATTCTTGAGAAGATGGTGGAGACTTTTCCCCTTGGAACATTCAAAGATGAGAGGACATTATGAAAGAACAGGTGATTATTTCTGGTTTTGGGGGACAAGGGGTGCTTTCTGCGGGGTTTTTGCTTGCGGAAGCGGCGATGCATGCTGGACTTGAGGTAACTTACTATCCTTCCTATGGGGCAGAAATGAGGGGAGGGGCAGCCAACTGTCATGTGGTGATCGCCGATCAGGAGATTTATTCTCCGGTGATTTCTGTTGCCGATACGCTTATTGCTCTCAGTCAGCAGGCCTTTGAGAAGTTTGCTTCTCTTGTTCGAGGAGGGGGGACTATCCTTGCCGATAAAGGGGTCAAGGTGATAGATGTGGCTGCAGAGGTTGTGGCTCTTCCTTTTGAAGAAGTGACCTTGAAGGAGATAGGCAATATCAGGGTGCTGAATACCGTGGTTCTTGGTACCTACGCTGCCCTTCACAAAGGCTGGCTCAAAAAGGAATGGCTTGTGGAGGCTCTGACACACAAGTTTATTTCCAAAGGGCAAAAGGTAGTGGATCTCAATATCAAAGCCTTGGAGAGAGGATATACGCTATTGTAAGGAGAAAAGGGTGCGACGACTCTTCTGGCTGATGGTTTTTGTGGTTTCTGGATGGGCTTTTGAGGTATCGCTTGAACCACACGAGATTGGGCTTGAGGAGGTGGCTACACTTGTTATATCTCATACAGAAGCGATAGAAGAGCCGGTTCTTCCCAGGGTGGATGGACTTACGTTTCAGTATCAGGGAGTATCGCAATTTTCTTCTCTTCAGGTGATCAATGGCAAAATGACCGCAAGCAAAAGTTTTCAGTATAGTTATGCCATTCTTCCTTCCCGGGAAGGAAAGTTTACTATTCCTTCGTTTGAGATTCGGGATAAGAAAAATCAGGTGTATCGCACAGAACCGATGGTTCTCATGGTAGTGAAGAAAAAAAGAACGTCGGCTCCTGCTCAGAGACAGATGGAATACGTCCTGCCAAGAATCTGGTACGAACTCGTGCCTGACAAGGTGGCAGCCTTTCAGAATGAGACAGTCATTCTCACGGGATATCTCATGTCCGATCAGAAGGAGGCTCTTTTTTACCCCCTGCAGGAAGTGAGAGGCATTGTAGCGGACAACTGTCTTCTCTACGATGGAAAGTCATTTCTTTCTTCGGGGGTGGAAAAAAGGGGTGGGTACTGGGCGAAGGCGATTCATCGGTGGGTGCTCTTTGGAGTGGAACCGGGACTTCTTGCCATTGCTCCCCCACAGCTTATTGCGGTGTCTCCTGTGGGCCAGATAAGTGTGCCTACCGAAAATATTGCCCTTGATATCAGGCGGATGCCTGTTTTCCTGTATCGAGGGAGATTGGAGGCAGAGATTTTCTCCTTTCCTTCTGTGGTGACCCAGGGGACGAGTGTGGAGTATCGTGTGGTCTTGCGAGGAAACGGGAATCTCAACATGTTTTCTGATATTTTTCATGGGATGTCTCTTTCCAATGTTTCTTTTGCCCCTGTCAAGGTTTCTCATGGACTTACAAACTGGAAGAGGGGACCTGAATTTATACAGACACTTTCGTATCAGATCACCTTTTTGAAAGAAGGGGTGTATGAGATTCCTTCTCGTGAGTTGTCTTACTTGGATGAGGGGGGACAGAAAAGGCGTCTTGTGCTTCCGGGGAAGCGGGTTCAGGTAGTTGCTGGGATCCAGCCTCAAGAGAGTTTTTCTCCCTTGGTGCTGAAATCCACACGGAACATAGGGTATATAGGCCTTTCCTGGTTTTTCTGGCTGATGGTCGTGGTTATAGTGGTTTCTCCGTGGATCTTTGTGCTCTGGCACCAGCATGAGAAGAGATTAGGAGAGGATAGGGTGTATGCCGGCTATGTTCGATCTCTTACTCAGATGGAGAGTTATTTTTCCCTTGCTTCTGAAGCGCTTAAGCAGGGAAATGGAAAGCGCTTTGCTCAGGAACTCTATCGGGCTCTTTTCTCTTTTCTCCTTGATAGGGAAAAACTTCCCCGTCATGTGGATAGAAAGACACTTCTTGAGCTTCTTCGGAAAAAGGGTTTCACAGAAGAGGAGGGAAAAGAGTTGGAAACGATTTTTCACACATTGGAAGCGATGGCGTATGCTCCTATAACATCCTCATCGTCTCTTGATGAGGTGTATCAGAAGACCATGAGGCTTTTGAAAGAGCATTATCGTTTTTTGTGAGAGATCAGGATGACTCGCATTTCGCATGCCTTACAGTCAAATTCAAGTCGGAGAAGGGTCTGTGAGGTACTGAGATAGAGGGGTTCAAGGGGTTTTGTGTGAGGGGGGATTTCTGGGGGATCGTCGTGATAAGGGGAAAATTGTTCACAGAGGCCAAGCTCAAGCCGTAAGCAGGTTTTTGTTGTCATGACCACTTTGCCTGTCAAATCAAGTCCGCTTTCTGCCCCTCTTTCTGAGGGCTGAATACTATAGGAGGTATAAAGAGAAAAGGCTTTGGCGTTCAGGACGTTGAGCCGGTAGTCAACAAAAGGGGGAGAAAAGGCTTGAGAGAGTTTTTCTGGAAGGTGATGGGGAGAGAGACGACGCTGGTAGTGGGAGAGTCGTGTAGCGTGGAGTTTGTCTATCAGATCTCTTCTCCACTGATTGATCTGAGCCACAGGGAAAAAGAGCGGTTTTTGCCATTGGATTTCAATAGAAGAAGCCCTATAGGGGGTATTGCCAAGTCGTGTGAGCTGTCTTGTGAGGCTCTCCGTGGCTAACTCCGGGTTTTCAGCCAGGGTTTTTGCTGTGGTGATCTCAAGGCAAGCGGTGATGCCTGCTGGATCTGTGGCTAAGAGACGGAGACCTTCTGGTGTTTCTTCGACGGTGATGGAGAGGGGTATAGTTCTCTCAGGGGGATGAGTATGGAGAAGGTGAGAGAAGTTTTCATCGTGATTGCGGTATATGGGATATCCCTTTCGAATAAAAGCTGCTACGTCAGGGAAGACCTTGCCGTCTTTTACGGTATTGATACGGGTTCCCTGGAGATGTTTATTTTTGTCAAAGTAACAGATGCCGTCACCGGCGGCGAGGTGATGTTCTCTATCTAAAAGAAAGAATTGATGGTTGGCAAAGGTGACAATGCCGATGAATTCTCCGATGGATTTCTGGGTGTAAAGGGAGAGGACACTTCCAGTTTTCTTTTCTCTTCCGTGAAGCCAGTAAGAGGTCATGCCACGGTTGAAAGATTTGGAGAGGTTTGGAACAAACGAGCGAGAAATACTGCCCAAAGAGGCCTTTGTGTAGCCGTTTTTGGTGATAATCTCATCAAGGGCTTCCCTGTAGGCGGAAACAACGTTGGTGACGTAGGTACTGTCTTTGAGTCTTCCTTCGATTTTGAAAGAAGTAACACCAGCTTCTATGAGGTTTTCGAGGTCATTGATAAGACAGAGGTCTTTTGGGGAGAGCCAGTATTTAGGACGGCCTATAGGGTTGTGGTATCTATCTAAGAGTTGATAAGAGAGACGGCATGGCTGGGCACACTCTCCTCTATTGCCACTTCGTCCCCCCAATGCGTAACTCAGATAACATTGCCCACTATAACTGATACAGATGGCCCCATGAACAAATGCCTCTAATTCAATGGAAGTTGCCTCTCGAATGGACTTTATTTCTGGGAGGGAGAGAGCGCGTTCTAAGATAAGCCTTTGAAAGCCTAAATTTTCGAGAAAACGGGCTTTTTCCGGGGTAGTAATATGACACTGGGTACTGGCAAAGAGAGGGAGAGGAGGAAGATCAAGGGAGAGAATCCCCATGTCCTGGATGATCAGGGCATCTATTCCTCTCTGATAGAGTTCATGAATCATTTTCTCCACAATGGGCAATTCCTCATCAAAGAGAAGGGTATTGAGGGTAACATACACACGAGCCGAAAAGGTGTGCGCGTATTCAATGGCGGCGGTGATGTCTTCGATGGGGTTGTGGGCTTGAGATCTGGCACTATAGGCTGGTCCCCCCATATAAATAGCATCAGCACCAGCCCTTATGGCAGCTTTGGCGGTCTCGAGGTCTTTGGCGGGGGCTAATAATTCCAGTGTTTTCATCTATCGTCCTAAGATCGAATATCCAAACCACAAAAGGGCATGAAGAACGGGGCGTCTCACGGCTAACCGCTTGTGAAGATAGGGAATAATCTGCCCCCTGTTTCTCAGAATGTCCACCACATGGCGCTTTTTGTCCTGAACAAAACCGCAGAGGATGTCCTGACTCTCTTCGTGGAGGCGGTTGTCCGGGAGATGAGTACAGAGCCTTTCTTTGAGATTGGCACGCTGATGAACCTGGAGGATCTTGTACACATCATCTACCATTTCTCTTGTTCTGTCTGCCCCAAGAATAAAGCTCTCAAAAAATCCTATATCGCTTCCATCTGTGAGATAGGCAAGAATGATAGCCTCTTCTAAGACATGGCGGAGAGGTTTCACTATCTGTTGACGGAGAGTCCTTGGTAACCAGAAAAGAAGTCCGGCTAAGATATCATACACAATAGCCCATATCCAGAAGGAGAAAGGGGTCTCAAAGAGATTATCACTCATACTTTCCTCCAGGATACATCCATAGGAAGTGGTGAGCGAAGCGAATCCTGAGACGATGGGTGGTGAGGTTATACCAGAGCCAGCGGGTAAAGGTGGCCTGAGATGTACCTCGTTTTTTGCCATAGAGGGGGAGAAAAAGCCAGTTGTTTGTTCCCTGCAGGAGGGAGACAAAGGTCGAAAAAGGGAGACCATACGAGAAAGGATTATTCTTTTTGCCGGCAAAATACGCTTCTAAAAACGAAAGAGAGAGTCCCTCACCTATCCAGTTTCGCATAGCCTGCCAGAGGCGATTTTCATACATCAGGCGGATCACTCTCTCAAAACGTCCTTTGAGCAAGGAGAAAAGAACCAGCGAGAAAGACATCTGGTGTCGTTTGTTTACCTCTCCCAAACGAGAAGGAGAAAACAGAAGATAGGCATGGGCTCCCTTGCCATCTCTTCCTGCACGGCCAATCTGCTGGAGGTAGTCCTCAATGGAAGGAGGAGGCTGGAGGTGGACAATGGTTCTGATATCGGGTTTGTCAATCCCCATCCCGAAAGCGGAAGTGGCAATCATCCAGGAAACTTCTCCTGAGAGAAAACGCTTTTGAGCCTGTTCTCGCCTTGTCTTTTCAAGGCCAGCATGATACCTATCTACGGAGAAATGCGGCGACAGAAGAAAATACAGCGCTTCGCAGGTATAGCGAGATTGGACATACACAATACCACAGGGGCTTGTGGAAAGAATGTTTTTTACCATGGGGAAGAGATTCTCTTTTGCCTGAAGGTGGAGGGAGATATCCTTTCGCAGGGGAGGTTCTTCGATGATCACAGGAGAACGAAGGTCGAGATAGAAGACGATATCCTTTTTAACCACAGGTGTGATAGTGGCGCTGAGAGCCATTCGAATGGCATGAGGGTATCTCTTGAGAAAGGACTTCAGCTGGCGATACGAGGGGCGAAAGGTTTTTCCCCAGAGGGAGACACAATGAGCCTCATCAATGACAATCGCCTGGAGAGAAATGTCCTGAAGAGCCTTCACAAAGGAGGTGGAACGAATCCTTTCCGGGGTGATATATAGAAAGGAGAGCTGAGAGAGAGAGGCAAGAATGCGAGACTGTTCTTCTTGTGGTTGCAGGCTGCAGAGATACTCAGCTTTGATACCACTCTGTTGAAGTTTCTGGACCTGATCCTGCATGAGAGCGATGAGAGGAGAGATGACGATGGTGAGACCAGGGGAGCCTATGGGAGGAAGCTGGTAGCAGAGAGACTTCCCCCTTCCCGTCGGAACGGCAATGAGCATATCCCTTCCTTCATCCCAGTGAGCGAGAGCTTTCTCTTGAAACTCGTAGAGATGATCGATGCCCTTTGTTTTGAGAAAGGCTTCTCTTTCCTTCTGAATAGGCCACTCCTTTTTCATAAGGTCAAAAGGTGTTTGAAGGTGGGTTCAATGAGTTCTTGGAAACGATGGTCGAAGTGCATTTTTTCTGCTTTGCACTTGATGAAATATTCTCTATAACTTTTCGGTGTCAGGGTGAGTTCTCCTCGAACAAGAAGAGTGAAATAGTTGACAACCGAAAGAAGACGGCTGAGTTCACTGAGTTCGGAGCCGGTCTTTTTTGCAGGTTTCCCGGTGCCATCAATGTACTCTTCGTGGTTGGCAATGGCCTCAATCACATCATCCTCAATCTGGTGACGGTTTTTTTCCGAGAGGATGAGTTGGGCAGAATCATGAGCATGGTCATCCATAAGTCTTTGCTGATCGGGAGAAAGTGAAGCCCTTTTGGCATCGACTAATTGAACATTGTACTTGAGAAGTCCTACATCCAAAAGGAGAGCTCCCTGGATGATTTTGTGTACCTGGGCGGCATTGACCATTCCCTGAAGAGAAGCAATCGAATGGCTATGATAGAGAGCAAGGGCTACACCACTAAACAGAAGGGATTGTTCAAAGAGCTTCTTTGAGAAGTTTTTCATCTGGGAGAGTTTCCAGACGAGATAGTCCTCATCCATAATGGTGGCTTTGAGGTACTTGCTGATGAAGTCTTTTTTTTGGTGGGGGAGACCGGAGATAATAGGATGTGTGGATAGAAAAGAGACAGCATAGGCAGCCCACTGGATGCGTTTGTTCTCGTCGATGTAATGAAGGAAGGCTTCCTTTACCTGGATCTTTTTGGTTTTGAGTTCTGGACAGCGCTCCTGGACACGATAGATGTCCTTTTCTGTGAGTACCTTTTCGGTTCCTACGAGGGTATTGAGTCGGCTATCGTAGATAGGTTCAATCAGAAGATAACTTTTGCCATTTCTGATTTCCTTCAGTAACTCATCTAAGGTGAAAAAATAGGTTGACATACCATCCTCCGCACCATGCCCCCCATGTATACCGTTATTCCTCTTTTTCCTCTACCATATAGTTGGGTGCCTCTTTGGTAATAATCACATCGTGGGGATGAGATTCACGCAGGGAGGCGCTTGAGATACGGACAAAGCGTGTTCTGGTTTGAAACTCCGGGATAGTGGCACATCCACAGTATCCCATCGCCGACCTCAGTCCCCCAATAAGCTGATAAACCACATCCTTGACATCACCTTTGTATGGCACCCTTCCTTCAATTCCTTCGGGAACGAGCTTCTCTGGTTCGTACTCATCCTGAAAATAGCGAGACTTTGATCCCTCAATCATAGCCCCTAAAGAACCCATACCACGGTAGGATTTATAACGTCTTCCCTTGTAGATGACAAACTCTCCTGGACTTTCTGTGGTTCCGGCAAGGAGATTCCCGATCATCACAACATCAGCCCCTGCAGCAATGGCCTTGGCTATGTCCCCGGAGAACTTGATTCCTCCATCAGCAATGAGGGGAATACCAGCGGGTTTGGTGACTTTTGCCACATCTAAAATAGCACTGATCTGGGGAACTCCAACCCCGGCGACTACGCGGGTGGTACAAATAGAACCTGGACCAATGCCCACCTTGACAGCGTGAGCACCGGCGTCAATGAGGGCTTTGGCAGCCTCTGCTGTGGCAATATTTCCTGCAATAAGGGCTTGTGAAGGGTAGAGAGAATGGATCTTTTTGACCATTTCGATCACCTTTTGGGAGTGTCCATGGGCCGTATCAACTACAATGACATCGACACCGGCTTCGATGAGCTTGGCCACTCGTTCCAGTTCAGCCTCTCCTGTACCTACAGCCGCCCCTACACGGAGTCTTCCGCTTTCGTCTTTGGTGGCGTAGGTGTGTTCAATGATACGGGTGATATCCTTGAGGGTGATGAGTCCCAAAAGGGAATTGGCCCTGTTGACTAAGGGGAGTTTTTCCACCCGGTTTTTGCGCATGATCTCCCCGGCTTTTTTGAGGTCAACATCCTGAGTTTTTTCGGCTTCGTAAACCACGAGCTTTTCTCGGGGGGTCATGACCTCACTTACAGGGATGTTCTTGGCCTTTTCATCGTAAAACTCAAGGTCTCGTTTGGTGATAATGCCTTTGAGTTTATTCTCTCCATCGATAACAGGGATACCGGAAATCTTCTCCTGTCGCATAAGGGTACGGACCCTTTCGATGGTCTCATGATGCCCAATGGTGATGGGATTTTCGATGATAATATTTTCAAAGCGTTTGACCTTCCGGACCTCTTCTGCTTGTTTGGCCGGGGTGAGGTTTCTATGAATAACCCCAATACCCCCTAATTGGGCGATGGCAATAGCCATGTTCGCATCCGTGACCGTATCCATGGCAGCAGACATGATAGGGATATGAAGACGAATATCCTTTGTAAGTGAGGTGGTGGTAGAAACATGAGCAGGTACAACCTCAGAGTAGTTGGGAACGATCAGCACATCATCAAAGGTGAGGCCTATGTCGTCGAAATAAAACTTTTTTTCCATGAACTTCCCCTTACAATCCCAATACCTCTTCAATTGTATATCGCCCCGCTGGCTTGCCGGCAAGAAACTTGGCGGCTCTCACGGCTCCACGGGCAAAGGTTTCTCGGGAGGAGGCGCGATGGGTGATCTCGAGTCGTTCTCCTATGCCGCAAAAACTGACGGTATGATCACCAACAATATCTCCTCCACGGATCGCATGCACTCCGATCTGACTTTGAGGACGTTCTCCTGTGATACCAGATCGGCCATAAACCACATCAGAAGTCTGATATACTTCTTTGAGAACCTCCAGGAGTTTGATGGCTGTTCCACTGGGAGCGTCTTTTTTCAGTCGGTGATGAGCCTCAATGATCTCCACATCAAAACCCGTCGAGAGAACCTTGGCAGCAAGACGGACAAGGGAGGCCATCAGAGTGATGCCGACACTGAAGTTGGGAGCCCACAGAACGGGTATGGTCTGGCTTGCTTTCTCCAAAAGAGAAAAGTGTTCTTGTTGGAGTCCTGTGGTACCCACCACAAAAGCTTTGCCTTTGGCTACGGCTATCTCAAGGTGGGACTTGAGTGCCTCCGGTGTGGTGAAATCAATGAAGACATCGCAGGATGTAATGTCTGAAGGATCAGAAGAGAGACGAACATTCAGGTTTCCTACGCCTGCTACTGTGCCAGCATCCTGACCTAAAAGAGAACAGGACGCAGATTCCAAAGCCCCGGTGAGACGACAATCGGGATCCTGACTGATAACCTGAATAAGAGTGCGCCCCATTCTTCCTGCCGCACCCATAATAGTTATCTCAACCATCACAACCTCTCTTTTTCCTTTTGCATATTATAGGCAAGAAAGCAAAATAAATCAAGTAAAAGAAGTGTCGTTCCACATAGGAATGTCGTTCCACATAGGAACCAGGAAACTGAACACCTCCCCGTCAGATTCGTAGGCCTTAGACTAACCGGGGGGATACTATGAGAGAGGGTGGTAGCGGAAGGGGCTCTTATCATATTTCAGCTTCGAGGAGAGGTTTCGGGGGTGTTCGGTGGTGGGTTGTGTGTTGAAGGGATAGGGCTCTCACCCTATTTCAGCAAAAGTCCCGCCTGCCATCCACTTTTTTCAAAAAAATTGGGGTAAATCAATACACAAAAAAAGAGATAAAAAACCATTCTTTTAAAAAAAGAGAGAGCATAAACTACAAAGGAAGATTCTCCTCAGGTGTTTTCTTCTTCTGTTCAGGTCAGGGGCTACGCCTCTGTCCCGCTTTTTCTGGTTACAAGGATGCATTCGTTTTTCCTCACAATGGAAGGATTTTTTACCATGATAGAAAAGATTTTTATACTCTTTTCTTTCTCTATAACTTTTTTGAACCCATGACACGGATGTACAAAGGTTTTGATCCTTTTACTCTCCTTCTCAACCCAAAGGAGCTTATCGACCCATAAACTGCACCAGGGTAATCAGCCCAGAAATAAAACCACCC